>BNJU01000788.1_pt1 | contig 100708 bp, 159 predicted proteins | sample 8539281 | NCBI WGS metagenome assembly BNJU01 (sample SAMD00202456, study PRJDB9452) | human saliva metagenome | isolation source: human saliva | place: Japan | reverse complement strand
GATACCTTGTTTCAGATATTCTATAGCCAAACTTCTTTTAAATTTCTCTAATTAAAGAGCTGCCTTGCTCTAACGTGTCTAGCCACTGCCATTTTTCATGACCGACGAGTTTACTTTTTCTAAAAGAAAATGTTGTATGCTAACAACGCCCAAACGATTTTCTAGAGATTGATTTAAATGTTGATACGTAAATTCAATTTGAGTATCGTCAATCCATTTCAATTAAAAAGCCTTTTAAAATTTCACCGCCACCATATTCTGCCCAAATCATTTTACCTTGTTGATGGTAATGAAATTCTGTTTGACTACTGACCTCTACCATTTGCGGTGTTTTTCAACAGCAACAAATTTTTATTATCTAAATTCAACATTAAAGATTCACTCCGCATCTGATGTATCTATATCTTATTTTTGCATAATGTAATGCATTTCTACATTTTTCGCTTTTGCAGCTTTTTCTAGATCTGCTTTATCACTTTGACTATCTCCAACAGGGTATAAAAGATACATCCTTACCGACCTTTTCTGCATTATTTAGTCCATACATAGCAACTGCTTTTGTTCACAGATTGACTGTTCCTGCAATTCCAATGTGTAAATTATCTGTAGCTAAAAAGAGATACGAGTCGTTTTCCTGAAGTACCACCTGCGGTTCTAATCGTTTGCTACAAGCATTCCATTTTGAAACTGGGTTTCCTGCTTCTGGAACTTGAAGCATTACTGAGCGATTATCTTTTGGCATTTGTGCCGCTAAACTGATCTAAGATGGACCAGATAGACAAGCAAATAACAAAGTTGAAGTCAGTAGTACAAACAGTTTTTCATTTTTGTCACCATATCATTCTAATAAATTAACTCTTCGTCCATGCACTCATATGTTGAGTAAATCCAATATGCGGATAATAATCTACTGCTTGTGGAGCCGATAAAAAGCACGATTTTGGCTTGTGGATGTAAAGGGCTTGTTTAGTGTGTTCAATTAACTGCAAACCGATACCTTGTTTTTGATATTGTTCATCAACCGCTTCAAATCAGATAAATAACAGCAGTAAGCAAAATCTGTCACGGAACGTACCACCCACTAATCGTTCACCATCCCAAGCTGTGATTAATAAATCCGCATGGTGTAACATGCCGCGACACGCTTTTTCATCCTCTAATGGAGGCGGTGCGATGTTGTTTATTTAGCAGTGCAAGTAAATTGTTTTAACTGAAATCGGTTCATTAATTTTATAGTCAATCAATGTTACTCCAGGTTTTCAAAGGTTAAATGATAAATTACTTTAACCGTTATTTGACTCACAAAAGTCGGCAATCCGCCCCACGCACCACCATCAAAAGCTTTCTACTTTGAGAACCAGAAGTATAGTTCCGCTGTCAGTGATGAAAGTTTTGCCATTCCATGCTGCTTCGTAGCCATACCAGCTCTCAGCGAGGCCACCTAGAATTTTATATGATCCTTCTACAATTAAAGCATTAAGCTTCTCATCATAATATACAAAGTTGTGATTGATTCTTCCAAAAACTTGTTCTACTTTTGCTCAGTTTGTCATCGAGAGTACAGTATACAGTAATTGGTGCTTTGTATTAAGCACCTCTAACACAGAGTGCTTCAGCTAATACCTTGTTTTTGTGTTAAGGGATAGACGTGTGCCATCTTGACTTGTTATATCCTCATCATCACACAGCTATTAGCTTTTTACGTAATAGTGCGAGCACGTTATCGTATTGTTTTTCGCCCCGTTTTAATTCCGTGGTTTTACGGGTTATTCACAATTTCTTACCACCTCAATTTCTTTGGTGCAGGCTGTGGTGCTAATACCGGCATGTTTCTCTTGTCCACTTACGAATTAACGCTGATGGCGTATCGAAACGCTGTTGGAATTCATCCATTTGAGCATGGCTGCCGCTGCACCTTTTGTCTCGACACGCTTTGAGCGTGGTCCACAGGTGAGACGAATTTCGCTTTTCTTTTCGTGTCAATCCGCCAAGTAGTGCCTTTTAGTCGGTGCGCTTCTCAGTGAGTTTATCTGGGTTCTCATCAGATATGTGTTTGACTGTGCCTACTAATGATCGCCAGCTGGCCAGCCTCCAATGTCTTGACCGAGCTTGAACATCACGGTCGGCTTCACCGAATGGGTGAGTAGTGAGATCTCCTTCAACAACAGCAGCATTTACCACCTGCTGCGAGGTAAATAAAATGAAACTGGATCGTCTCCTTCCTCTTGATAACCGCAGCACACGCTAGTACCAAGATTATCTGCAAATAACCGAATCTTGATAGTTTTTACCGAGACGGGTGTTGCCATTGCTGTGAGCGGTTTGCAGTAATGCGAGAAGAAGCACTTTTTCTATTTCCTTATCAGTCCTAAAAGAAGATTTGCAAAAATAGAAGGAAAACTCGCCCCGCTTACAAGTGGGCGGTAATTTCTGTTAACGTTAATCTCGCTCACAAAAGCTCTGTGGCAATCCGCATGCACCACTATAGAGCCTTTACCAGAACCAGAAGCATATTCCGCTGTAGTGATGAAAGTTTTGCCATTCCATGCTGCTTCGCAGCCATACTCAGCTCTCAGCAAGGCACTAGATTTATACGATCCTTCTACAATTAAAGCATTAAGCTTCTCATCATAACGTGCAGGTATTGATCTTTCCAATGCTTTGTTCTACTTTGCTCAGTTTAGTGTCCATGACCGCATAATAGCTGGTGTAAGCTGCACTCACCACTGATACACACTGCCTCAGCTAAAACTTTTCCATGCGTAAGCGAATAAAGTGTACTGTCTTCCTGTTCAGAATCATCCACGAAAGATCACGCACAGTAATCAATTTGCACTACTAACAGCTACTTTTACTGCCAATCAATGCTAATACAGCATCACCCTGTTTTCGCACTCGTTTTAATTCTACTGTTTTGCTAGGGTTTTTAACTATAGGCAACGAATTTTGGGTGCAGCTTGTGAGCTACACCAGATGTTTCTCTTGCACTTGCACGAATTAGCCCTGAAGGCGTATTTAAAACGTTGTTGAAACTCATCCATTTTGAGCATCGCGGGCAGCTGCACTGTTATCAAGAGACTTTCTCCTTAAACTCATCACTTCAATACTTGCATTCCCTTTTAGAGCAGTGAGTAATTCTGTTGTTTGTGTTTTCACTTAATTTTGCACTCCCATCTTCTGAAATATTTGGAACAGTACGAGTGATTGACCATCTAAGATAATTTCAGCGTATTTGTACACGACATCTTTCACGTAATAATGCCAACTCAGTATGCGGTCAGGTGCTTTCTCACCCGCACTTCGAAAGTAACAAAATCGAAACAGGATGCTCAGAATAATATCTCCAGATAACCTGCCAGCATTACAAGTGCCGCATTACTCACAAATTAAACTCCAGTCTTGATAAGTCTTTTCAAACCCTTTTTAACGATGGCGCAGCCATTGCAGTAAATGACCAATACGAGAGAAGAATAACCTTTTCATGTTATCAATTCCTAAAAGAAGATGCAGTCATACAAAATCTCGCCTGCTTACAAGTGGGCAGTGGGTATTTCACTTTAAGCTCGCATACAAAGTTGGTACGGACCCTAAGCTCCACCTGGAAAACCCTTTTGCAAGAACCTGAGGGATATTCTTTAGTGAATAAAAGTTTACCGTTCCATACGGCTTCCTGCCCATGCCATACAAATCGCCAAGACCACGCGCTTTTAAATGATCCTTCTATCTTTTAAAATGAGCAGTGTATCATAATCAGCTTGTGCTGTATCGATTTTTCAGTACCTGTTCAACTTTGCTCATCTTTCCACTCCAACACGGCATAGTACTTAGTGTGATTATAGGCACTACTGCCACAAATAGCCAGCCAGCACTTTACCTTTCGTTAGCGGGTAAAGTGTAATTTGTTTATTCCATACATCATCTTTTATGAAGTGCATAACAGTAATTTTCTGCATCTTCATTCGTACCCAAATACTTTTACGTAATAATGCTAATACCGCATCAAACTGTTTTTCACCGAGTTTTAATTCTTTGGTCTAGGGTTATTCACACCTACGCCTCAATTTTGGGTGCAGCCTGTGGCGCTAATACCGCATGTCTTGACCTTGACGAATAAGTGCGGAAGGCGCATTTGAACGTTGTTGAAACTCATCCATTTTGAGTATGGCTGCTGCTGTCGCCATATCATTGAGACTTTCTTAAACTCACCAAAAATCACTTCAATACTTGCGTTTCCTTTTAGTGCCGTGAGTAATCTGTTGTTTTGTTCTTTACTTAATTTTGCGTTCCCTCTTCTGAGAAATTTTCGATCAGTACTGAGTGATTGACCATTTAAGATAATTTCAGCCGTTTTTATTACCCAGTTCATCGGGTAATAATGCTACTGCGCCGTCACAGGTGCTTTTCACCCGCACTTCGAGTAAATAAAATCGAAACAGGATGCTCAGAGTATCTCTTTTCTCTGATAACCCGCCATATTACAGGTGCCGGTATATCACCAAATTAAAATCCCAGTCGTGATAAGTCTTCAAACCTTTTTGAACGATGGCGCTAGCCATTGCAGTAAATGGTAATAATGAGAGAAGAATAACTCATGTTATAAATTCCTAACAGAAGATTTGCAAAAATTCAATCAAATCTAACCGCTTTTTAAGCACGTGTTGTTTATTTTACGATGATGATCACGCACGAAAGTAGGTAACTCGCCATGCGCCACCGGTAAACCATTTACAACGAACCGCCTCATCCAGTCCGAAGTGCGGATAGAAAATCTTTTCCATTCCATACCGCGTCTTGCCCATTCCAACAATCACCGAATGCATGACCTTTGTAAGAACCTCTACAAACGCATAACCTTGTTTTTCATCATAGCCTGCTTCGTTGTACTGTTCGCTAAGACTTGTTCTACGTTGCTCAGCGTTGTCATCGAGTACAGCATAGTAGTTGGTGCTTTGATAAGCGCCTTAAAACAAAGCGCTTCAGCTAATACCTTATGTCTTGAGTTAACGGACAATCATTATATTTTGGCTTTTCTAGGTCTCCATCAACGCAGCTATCGTGAGTTTTACGTGAACAGTGCTAGCACATACGATTAAATTGTTTTCACCGCGTTTTAATTCCTATTGTTTTTGCGGTTGTTCACGCTAACAGCATCAATTTTGGGTTTAACTTTTGGCGCCATTACAGCATGTTTTTCTTTGACCTTGGCGAATGAGTGCGTGAAGGGGTATTTAATCGTTGTTGGAATTCATCCATTTTTGAGCATGGCTGCTGCTGTGCCTTTGTCTGACTACTCAAGCGTGGTTTTTCCACAGGTTAGACGAATTTCGCTCTCTCTCAATCCGCTAAGTGACATGCCTTTAGTTTCTCTTCAGTCAGCTTTATCTGGTGCGTCGTCGAAATATGCTTGACTTTCGCCTAATGATTTACCGTTTAACCAAATTTCAATGTCTTGACCGACTTGAACATCACGGTCGGCTTCACCGAATGGTAAAATAGTGAACCTTCCTTCCACTGCAGCACTTTTCACCTGCCGCGCGAGTAAATAAAATAGAAACTGGATCGTCTCTTTCTCTTGATAACCTGCCATACGACAAGTCGCCCGTGTTGTCACATACTAAATCCCAATCTTGGTAGTTTCCAATACCTTTGATTGATGTTGAAGCGCCATTGCAGTAAATGGTAATAATGAGAGAGAACAACCTTTCTTCATGTTATAAATTCCTAAAAGAAAATTTGCAAAATCGTCAAATCTAATTACTTGTAGTAATCGAGAGTTTTTATTTTACGATAACGTTACTAACAAAAATAGGCATATCTGCCATGCACCACCAGTAAAACCTTTTACAAGAGCTCGGGTTGTCCATTCTGCAGTACGGATAAATATTTTGCCATTCCAGGCAGCTTCTTTCCTAGATCCAACAATCACCAATCCCCACGCACTTTAAATGAACCTATTACAGCTAAGACGGGTTTCTATTATCATACATATAAGTTATATTGACTTTACTAGTACTTGTTCTACTTTGCTGAGTTTTTCATCCATAGCATAATAATAGAGTATTGATAAGGCCACTCCAACATATCGAGCTCTAGCTAACACTTTTTTGCCATTGGTAGAGAGTATGAATTGTTATATCGTCACGCCAAAGTATCATCTTTATGCAACTCAGGGCAGTAATTCTCTGAATTTTCATTCGTCCCATTACTTTTTACGCAATAACGCTAATACAGCATCAAACTGTTTTTCGCCACCGCGTTTTAACTCTGTTGTTTGGAGATTTTTCCGCTATGACAGCATCAATTTGGGGTGCAGCCTGTGGCGCTAATACCGCATGTTTTTCTTGACCTTGACGAATAAGTGCAGAAGGCGTATTTAAAACGTTGTTGAAAACTCATCCATTTTGAGCATCGCAGCGGCTGCACTTTATCAGAGACTTTTTCCTTGAAACTCACCAAACGCCACTTCAATATCTGCATTACCTTTTAGCGCTGTGAGTAATTCTGTTGTTTTGTTTTTCACTAATTTTGCAATTCCCTCTTCTGAGAAAATTTTGGATCGTACCGAGTGATTGACCATTTAAGATAATTTCAGCCGTTTTATTACCCAGTTCATCGGGTAATAATGCCAATTGCGCCGTCACAGGTGTTTGCTCCCCCGCACTTCGGGTAAATAAAATCGAAACAGGGATGTTCGGAACCATCTCCTTCTTGATAGCCCGCCATATTGCAAGTGCCGGTATTATCACAGATCAAATCCCAGTCTTGATAATTCTTTTTCAAACCCTTTTAACGATGGCGCAGCTATTGCAGTGAGTGGTAATAGTGAGAGAAGAATAATTTTCATGTTATAAATTCCTAAAAGAAAAATTTGCAAAATTCATCAAATCTAACCGCTTGTATAAGCGTGTGTTTGTTTATTTTGACGATGATGTCACTAACGAAAAATAGGTAACTGCCATGCGCCACCAGGAAATCCTTTACAAGATCCCTGTTGTCCATTCTGAAGTGCGGATAAAAGATTTTGCCATTCCATACTGCATCTTGCCCGCCCAGCAATCGCTAACTCCACGACCTTTGTAAGATACCTCTTACAAACGCATAACCTTGTTTTTCATCATAGCCTGCTCTCGTTGTACTGCTCCGCCAAGACTTGTTCTACTTTGCTCAATTTGTCATCGAGTACAGCATAGTAATTGGTGCCTTTGATAAGCACCTCTAACACAAAGTGCTTCAGCTAATACCTTATTTTTGTGTTAACGGATAAACGCGTTATATCTTGGCTTTCTAAGTCCTCATCAACGCAGCTATCGTGAGCTTTACGTAACAGTGCTAGCACTGATTATCGATTGTTTTTCACCGCGTTTTAATTCTATTGTTTTTGCGGTTGTTCACACTAACAGCATCAACTTTTGGGTGCAGCCTTTGGCGCTAATACAGCATGTTTTTCTTGACCTTGGCGAATAGAGTGCGGAAGGGTATTTAACCGCTGTTGGAATTCATCCATTTTGAGCATGGCTGCCGCAGCGCCTTTGTCTGACACTTTAAGCGTGGTTTTCCCATAGGTGAGACGAATTTCGCTCTCTTTTTTCAATCCGCTAAGTAATGCCTTAGTTTGCTCTTCAGTCAGCTTATCTGGCGCGTCGTCAGAAATATGCTTGACTGTGCCTAATGATTTGCCATTTAACCAAATTTCAATATCTTGACCGACTTGAACATCACGGTCGGCTTCTCCGAATGGTAAAATAGTGAACTTTCCTTCCACTGCAGCATTTTCGCCTGCCGCACGAGTAAATAAAATAGAAACTGGGTCACTACTTTCATCCTGATAACCTGCCATACGACAAGTGCCCGTGTTATCACATACTAAATCCCTAATCTTGGTAGTTTTCTCCAATACCTTTGATTGAAGTGGCCATTGCAGCTACTGGTAATAACGCCAATAACAATACTTTTTTCATCTCGAAGTTCCCTTTTTGCTAGGAGTATTACAATAATGCTGCCGCCACTTTTATCCAAATACCATTCCGTCACCCCATTTTTTGCTTTAATTTTGGCAGCAGGGTAAGGCAGATTTTCTGCAGGAGTCGTTTGGATTTCTTTTAAAATATCCGCTTTGCTTTCGCCGGTGACCAAATAGGTAATGCGTTTGGTTTGTTCAATGAGTTTGGCTGTTTTAGAAATGCGGATTTGACCGCTTTCAGGGTGTTTTGCAATGATGGCAAGATTTTTCGTCATCAAAATTGGTTTGATGTGGGAAGAGAGAGCGTAGTGACGTCCGTTCCCATACCTAAAATGATCCAATCAAAAACACCGTTTGGAATGATCGCACTTAATTCTTCTTCGAAGCGTTTTAATTCAAAGTGCGGTTCATTTTCGCCACGAATTCTGTGGATGTTTTCCGTTGGAATTTGAATATGATCGAATAAGAGTTTTTGCACTTCGCCATAGTTGCTTTCTGAATCGGTTGGTGGAACCATGCGATCATCACCCCACCAAAAATGCAGATTTTTCCAGTTAATTTGTTCCGCATAAGGCGTTTTGGCTAAGGTTTTAAATAACAACTTAGGCGTTGAACCACCAGAAAGGGAAATATGCACAGGGTGATTTAATTGGCTATAAATCACAAATTCTTGGGCGATCTTTTTCAACAGCGTGTTGAGCCGTTGGGAAGGTGATGGTGTTCATGTTTGCTTCTCTTTTATATTGATATAAGCCTTCTTCCGCTTGTAGGGAAGAAGGCTTGCGATTAATGATTAAACCTTTTTTTCTTCATTTTGCCACTTGGTTTTACGCCATACGCGACCACTTTTTCGCGATAAGTTTTTCCGCCGCAACGGGTCCCCAAGTGCCCTGCTTCATATTCGTGAACTCGGCCGCCTGCTTCTTTGTAGTCTAAAATTGGTTGAACGAATTTCCATGCAGCATGAACGGCATCAGTACGAGCGAAGAGTGTGGCATCACCTTTCATCGCATCGAGCAATAAGCGCTCATAAGCCGTCAGGACTTGGTCATCGGCTAAATCAGCATAACGGAAATCCATTGAGCACTTCTTTTGCTTCAAAGCCTGCCCCTGGTTTTTCAAGCCGAAAACGCATTGAAATCGCTTCATCGGGTTGAATACGGATGATCAATTTATTTTCTGGTGCATTTTGACTGAATACAGGGATGTGGAGTAGTTTTGAAATGAATCACAATTTCCGTCACACGTGCCGGTAAGCGTTTACCGGTACGTACATAGAAAAGGTACGCCCGCCCAACGCCAGTTTTCGATTTCGCAACGTAAAGCCATAAAGGTTTCAGTGCGAGAGTTAGAAGGCACGCCTTTTTCTTGTAAATAACCTTTGACTTCTTTGCCATCAATTTCTGCTGCAATGTATTGACCAAGCACTAAATTATGCTCAACGTCATCTTGCGTTAATGGACGTAAAGAGTGCATGACTTTGGCCACTTCATCACGCATTGAGTTCGCATTAATGATAGCAGGTGGTTCCATGGCAACCATGGCGAGAACTTGTAGTAAGTGGTTTTGGAACATGTCACGCATTGCACCGGAACCATCATAATAGCCGCCACGTTCTTCCACACCAATGGCTTCGGCTCCCGTAATTTCGACATAATCAATGTAATTACGGTTCCAAAGCGGTTCGAATAAACCATTTGAGAAGCGTAAAACAAGTAAGGTTTTTGTACGGTTTCTTTACCAAGATAATGGTCGATACGATAGATTTGATGTTCTTCAAAGAAACGATGAATTTGAACGTCGAGTTCTTGTGCTGTTTTTTCATCGTAACCAAAAAGGTTTTTCCACAATAATACGTTTCCAACCGTCTTCTTCTGTGTTTTAAACCATGAGCTGCAAGACATTCTGGAATCACACCATATAAACTTGGCGGGCGTGGACATGTAATAAAGCGTGTTGCCATTCGTTTGATATTTGGTATGTAATTCTTCTAAACGAGGGACTAATTTTCCATAATCGGCAGCATCAGATGTGTTTACCGCTTGGTAATAGAGATGGCTACAGAATCTTCGAGCGTTTCAGGCGTAGTTTCTTCTGTTTGAAGAAGCGCTTCACGCATTTTTCTCACGGAAAAGTGTCATCGTTTAATTCTGTGCGAGCAACACCCAATACAGAAAAATTGGTTTAAACGCCCAAATTTGAAAAAGATTATAAAGTGCTGGAATGAGTTTGCGATGTGTTAAATCACCAGAAGCACCAAAAATTACGATACAGTTATTATTCGTTTGCATATTATTCCTTATTGTTCCGAGTAGCGTTTTTAAATAATGCAATATATTACTGCACTTTACCAATCGAACCAATCAATTAAATTGAAAGACAGATGCCCAATTTTGTGTATTATCTGACACCATCACAAAGTTTGGATTAATTAAACTTTCACGCTGGTTATAGGTGAGTGGCTGAAAGTGTGGATCGAAAATTCCCCATTGATTTCAGCTAATAAGATTTCAGCGCCCTGCGGTGTCCCATTCGCCGGTTTTACCGAGACGAACATAGCAATCAACCGCCCCTTCTGCGACCAAACCGCTTTTCAAACTACTCGAACCGACCACCGTAAATTCGCATGCCAAATTCTTCGCCAAAATTGACCGCACTTTTTCTTGTGAGGTGGTGGCGCCTACGGCGATTTTTAACGGTTGAGTAAGATCGATTTTTCGTGGCTGTAAGGCTTTTATCTCTTTGTCACTTTGTTTGAATGCCCCAAAACCTTTCATGGCGTAATAGGTGATATTCAAAATAGGGAAGTGAATAACACCTAGTGCGGGTTGATGGTTTTGCACGAGTGTGATCAAAACGGAAAATTGATCTGTGCGATCAATAAATTGCTGTGTGCCATCAAGGGGATCGATCAACCAATAGGTTTGCCAAGTTTGGCGTTGTTCAAAGGGAATATTGCAGTTTTCCTCTGAAAGAACAGGAATGTCGGGGAAAAGTGCGGTCAGTTTTTCGATTAAAAACTGACTGACAAATAAATCCGCCTCTGTGACAGGTGTGTTATCCGATTTGGTTTGTATTGCCACATCCCGTTGGTAAAAACGAGCTCAAATGTTTTCCCGCTTCATTGGCAAGCGAGCGGACTTGATCGAGAAGAGATTGAGATAATTGCATATTTATTCTCTACTTTGATTTCGGTAATAACAAGGAGAGGAAAAATTGTCGTATAGATTGCCATGATGGCAGAGCCGCCTAAGATGAAGGATATACGGTCAGTGAGGTATTTCGTATTTGGTGCGATCACGACATTACCGATACTCCAATAACAAAAAATAATGATAAATGAAAAAAGGAGAATTTTCTTCCAGTGATGGCGTAGATAGCCTCGGCATTTTGGCAACGTAAGCATTGATTATCGCCGGAACAGTGAGAGCCAAAATGTCAAAAAGAAGCCAAATAACGCAGAGTCGAAATAACCTTCTCTGTAGTCGTCTAGGTCGAAAAGGACATAAGCGATAACACTGCCTATCAGCTGCGTAACTAGTGGGAAGATAATAATCGCTTTTAAATAAGGGGATTGAGTTGACACCTTTAACTCCTAGAAAAATAGGGCTATCCGAGGACAGCCTATTTTCATCCATTATTTCGATTTCTTCGCACGCAATACACGAGAAACGAAAATAAAGACACCGAAGATAAACACGGCAAGACCGAGTAATTCGCCCATATTATCCCAGTTTTCTAACGCTAAGGCTAATGGTGCTTCAGAACCGCCAGATGTTACAGATGCCGCGATAATGAAGGCTAAGATAACGCCCATTAAGCTTTCACCAACAATTAAACCGCCGCGAAAAGTGTACCGAAACGTTCTGCTTTTTTCTCCACTTCAGTATCGTTAGTGCGTTTTGCATAACTCTTAATATTGCGTGTGATAAGCCATGCCATCACCGCACCGACCACAACCGGCATATTGATTGATGGAGGAAGGTAAATACCAATACCAACCGCTAATACTGGTAACGCAAAACGACTGTTGCTGGTTTTACGCATAAGCGCATCTACGATGATTAAGACCACACCCAAACCTACACCACTTAAAATGTAAGTCCATTCTAATTGGTTTGTGAAAATACCTTTTGAAATGGTGGTCATAATAGTCGCTTGTGGCGCTGAAAGTGCTTGTGTTGGATCCATGTCTGGACGTGGTAATGCACCCGTGAAGCCATAAGCGTGGTATAAAATTTCTAATACCGGCGCAATGACTAATGCACCAACGAAACAACCAATGATTAACGCAACCTGTTGTCTCCAAGGTGTTGCTTCAACTAAAAGACCCGTTTTTAAAGTCTTGTAAGTTATCGTTTGAAATAGTTGCTGTAGTTAATACGATCGATGCGGTGAAACAAGGTCAATGCGGTTAAGAATTTTTGACCGTCTGCCGTTTCAAATAAGCCACTGCTTTTACCAATTGTCACTAAAACAAGTGAAATCACGATCACGGAAATAATCCCGATACCTGAAATTGGGCTTGAAGATGAACCAACTAATCCCGCCATATAACCCGATGCCGCTGCGACGAAGAAACCAATTAACACCGCAAGTAGAGTACAAACCACCACTAATAACACGGCAAGTTCAGCAGAAATTGGTGCTGCAGCAACGAAGTGATATAAAGGAAATCACGATTAACACGACAGTCGCCAATAAAATATAAAATAATGGTTTTGGGTGATAAGTCGATATCAATACGATGTTTCTGATTCAGCTTGTGAGCCTTTTAACATACGGAAAGAATGAACCATCCCTTCAATCATTGGTTTGAGAAGGATTAATAATGTCCAAATCGCTGCAATACCGATAGTACCTACACCCATAAAGCGAACTTTAGTTTTCCATTCGGTCATGGCATAGCTAATAATAGAGGCATCAGTTGGCATATCACCTGTTGCAGTGAAATAAGGTACAGCCACACCCCAAGCAAGGAATGTACCGAATAACATTGCAAGACCGCCTACGATACCAATTAAGTAACCTGCACCTACTAATGCAAGAGAGAAACCCATCGGTAATTGGAAAACGGCTTTGCCGTTAGAGAACCATGCACTTGCGCTATCAGACATGACTACGTAATGCGTTGGTTAAGAATGCAACAGTTCCCGCGAAAATACCACCATAAGCAATATCTTTTCACGCCACTGTCGCTTTCGTCATTGTTTGCCTGCTTTTTAAGATTTCAGCCGCAGCGACACCTTCAGGGATAAGGTAAGTCGCTGTTTACCACCATCGCACGACGTAATGGAATAGTGAATAATACGCCCAACGTACCACCAGAGGCACAGATAAGCACAGTTTGCCAGAATGGGAATTCTTGCCAGTAACCCATCATTAATAGGCTCGGAAGAACGAAAATAACAGAAGATAATGTCTCGCTGATGAAGCTTGAGTTTTGCACCATGTTATTTTTCTAAGATACTGGAATCATTGAAGAATTTTAAAATTGCCATAGAGATTACGGCAGCTGGAATGGAGGAGGCAAAATGTCATCCCTACTTTAAGACCCAAACTAAACGTTAGATGCAGTGAAGATCACTGTAATTAACGCCCCAAGGAACATTCCTCGGAAGGTCAATTCTTTTTAAATTATCATGAGACATAGTTATTTATTTTTGAAAAATGACCATACATTCTCAAAAAAAGAATAATTATTCAAGTTTTATTTAAAAGTTAATCGCTTGTAATTAGAATTTATCTAAATCTCTTCGATTTATTTACGTTTTTAAATAATCTCGCAATGTATAAAAGTGCGGTTAAGTTTCTTGCCCTCATTAAATTCATCACTCATCAACAGAGCGTCAAGTTGAGATAAAGGGATAACGCACGATTTCTAGATGGTTCGAGCTCATCGCCTTCCAGTTGATTTGGGTACAGATCTTCACCTAATAAAACGTGCATTTTATGCCCCATGATTTGTGGATTGATTTTCATCGTACGTAAAAATGTCCATTTTTGCGCCCAAAGCCAATTTCTTCCTGTAATTTCTCGATTCGCACTTTGTTCGAGCGTTTCTCCCATATCCATTCCACCTTTTACAAAAGCCTAACTCATATTGTTCTGTTCCAACGGCATATTCACGAACCAGAGTAGATCTTCACCATCAATTGCAATCACCATGACGGAATCGCGATTGAAAGGGCGAAAACGTTCATAAGTGCGGTCAATGCCATTAGAGAATTTGAGATCGACAGCTTGAATTTCAAACAAGCGGGATTTTGCCACGGTGGAAAGGGAGAGAATGTGTGAAGTTGTTTTTCATGATATTAGCCCTATTATCTTGTTATTGGCTCATCATACGCAAAGTGAGAGAAATAGGAAGAGTTATGGCTGAAAATAACGAAGTACGATTAGATAAATGGCTTTGGGCGGCGCGTTTTTATAAAACCCGTAGCATTGCGAAAGCGATGATTGAAGGGGGCAAAAGTCCATTACAACGGTCAACGAGCCAAAGTGAGTAAAAATGTAGAAATCGGGTGCGATGATTAAAGCTTCGTCAAGGCAACGATGAAAAGAAATTGAAGTGATTGCGTTGAGTGACCAACGTCGTGGTGCCCTGAAGCTCAACTGCTTTTACCAAGAAACGGCACAGAGTGTGAAAAACGCGAAGAAATGGCATGGGCAAGAAAAATAATGCGCTTTCGATGCCACATCCTGATCGTCGTCCAAACAAAAAGAACGTCGAGATTTATTGAAATTTAAACACCAAGATGAGTTCTAGAAAAATCAAAAAGTGCGGTCAAATTTCTGACCGCACTCTTTTTGATTAATGATTTTTATGACTTGTACTGTATAAGATTTTATCGGTATAAGCCATTGCAATCGCTGAAATCAAGAAAGAAAAATGAATAATCACTTCCCACATAATTGTTTTTTCAGGAATTTTTGAGGCATTCACAAAGGTTTGCAATAAGTGGATAGACGAAATACTGATAATTGACATAGAAAGTTTGACTTTCAGCACAGTTGCATTCACATGACTCATCCATTCAGGTTGATCAGGGATGATTTTTCGTACGAAGTTTTTGAAACGAAAAATCTCATAACCACCTAATGTTACCATCACTAATAAGTTGCAATCATCACTACATCAATGAGATTGAGTACTGCGAGCATAATGGTGTCCGCATCCATTTTCATTAACATTAGTGATAAAGATACCACAAGTTTTTTTCATAAACTTGTAGGCATAGATGCCTTGCACGACAATTAAAACCTAAGTAAATAGGCACTTGTAACCAACGACTTGCAAAAATCGTTTTTGCTTAGAAAACTAGTTTGTTCATTATATTTTGCATATGGATCCGTGATTTCTTTTTGTTCCGTTGCCATAAAATTCTCCTACAAATAAAAATTGAAATAAAAAGCGGCAAGAAAATAGCGCTTTTAAAGAAAAATTCAACAGATATACTTTTCATTTTACCCTCGTTCTCGGTAGTGATAAGAGATAGACGCGTTAAATCTACGTCATTATTGATTAATTCAATGTTTGGCATAGTCTTGTTAGCCTTTGCTGACAAGTCTTTAAAACGCTCCACTTTTTCCCCACTAAACCTTGTTGCCCCTACAAGGGCGGTGACAGTACTGTTATATTGATTGCTTACGGTGGAAAGGGTATTGCCCAGTTTGCTCAATCGTTCTGCCACCAAGCATATTTGGTTATAAATTTCGCCTGCTTTCTCTGCGATTTCTTTGGCTTCGGCATTGCCGCGTTCGATACGCCATAAATTCGCCACCGTGCGTAGAATTGGCATGAGGGTCGTGTGCGAAAACCATAATGACATTTTTTTCTCATAACCATAATTAAACAGACTTGGGTCTAATTTTAAGGCTTCAATGTAAGCGGGTTCCACAGCGATGAACATCAAGACAAAATTAGGGCTGCGCATGCCAATCAAATTGCTGTAATCCTTGCGGTGCAAGTCATCAATGTGATTTTTCAGCGCTTTAATATGCTCCCTTAGTAAACGCTCACGTTCAAATTCATCCTCAGAATTGACCGCACTTTCGTAAGCATTCAATGACATTTTGCTATCAATGATGATGTTTTTCTCATCGGGCAGATTGAGCACAAAATCAGGATAGTTTCGACCGCCTTGTTCATCTTTAAAATGCGCTTGTGCGCTGTAATGCACGTTTTCAATCAAGCCAGCCAACTGAAGTGCGCGCTCAAGTTGTACTTCTCCCCAGTTGCCTAAGGTTTTTCTTTTTCCCCTTTTTAGTGCAGAGGTTAAATTATTGGCTTCTTGCGACATATTTAAGCCAATTTCCAACACCTTTTTGATTTCCGCTTCTAAAGCCCGCATTGCCTTTTTACGGATTCTGAATGGATTTCATTCACTCGTTTTTTTGAAAGCCTTCGATTTGTTCACGGAAAGGTTTCAACAAGCGTTTCCAATGCGGTTTGATTGGTTTGATTAAAAGGATTGGCTTTTTCTTCCAAAAATACGGTTGGCCAGATTTTTGGAACTCTACGCCTAGTTGTTGTTTGGATTGCTCAATATGCTGTTGCTGTTCAGCAAAAATGCTTTTTCTTTTTCGGAAAAGGGTGGTTTTGAGCTCCGTTAATTCTTGTGAAAGTGCAGTCAATTTTTTTCCTGTGTTTTTGCTGCTCTTGTTCTTTTCTAGCACATTTTCTTGCGCTTGTTGTAATTGACCTTTGCAAGCTTTCGGCTTGTGCCGATGCTATCCCAAAGCGTTCTTTTTAATGCAGTGATTTGCCCGCCAATTTGATCGTGTCGGAGCTGTTCTTCATCCAATTCTTTTTCTAAATATTGGATTTTTCATCACGTTCATTAAGGCGAGTTTGCAAGCCTTCTGCATGAGTTTGAGCTTTAACAGCTTGTTGTTCTAGTTGATTTTTGACTGCGCTTAAAGCATCAAAACGCTCAGCTAATTGGTTGTAATCGCCGATGGTTTTATTGAGATCTTGTTGTAATTCTTGTGTATCTCGTTTGCTGCGGCTTAATAGAAAAAGCATCACAATGCTGATAAAAACCAGCACGGCAATGATGATTAAATATTGATTAGACGTGAGTTCTGACATAAATAGGCTCCTGGAAACGGAAAAATTTTAGCATATTCCCAGAAACTTTTTAAAAATTAAGAGGATTTTCACTAGATAAAAAAAGTGCGGTCAAAAATAACCGCACTTTTTAGAAAGATTAGTAGTTTGAGTTAATCAATACTTCTTCACCGTAGCCACCAAGGGTTGGCATTGGTTGATAAGTGGAGTTTGCGGCACGCATTAAACGAATACCACGAATACCTGCTTCTTTTGCGGCTAGGATATCGTCATCGCTGTCACCATAGTGAATACTCACTTTGTGCTCAATAATACCCGGTGTTTTGTTATATTTAGTTGGAAGTTTGCGACCACCCATGAATTCTACAGGATGCATGTCTTTAATATTAAAGGCTTTTTGTAGCACTGGTGTCACACCATCTTTATCGCCTGCTGTACGACCGGTAATGAAAATAAATTTGGTCACCACGTGCTTGGTGCATATTAATTAAATCCACCGCAATTTGTTTTGGAATAGAATATTGGTCACAACCTGCATTCACTTCATTCCAGAAATCTTGATTTTTTAAGTAATCATTTTTACCTGGTGAGTATTTTTCTTGGCCGTGATAGAAACAAGGGCTACTGAAAAGTACAGTATCGTCAATGTCGAAGCTCACATTAATGGGTGCTTTGCCTTCCAATTCTTTTTTCAATTGGTCAACAGAGATCCAGTGAATCGGTTTTTGCTCAGTCATTTCACGAGCATTCGTACCTTGTTCAGTGTAAGGTTCTTTGTTTGATGCAAAAAGTAGAGACTGCGCTTGCCGCTAAAAATTGCAATGGCAGAAAGTTTAAGTAAATTTTTCATGTTTTCCTCATTAAGTAGTTTGTTTTTACTTTGTAACAAATCATATCCCTTTAAAATATGGGTGTGAAATAATAGCAATCGTTTGCTATTTAAAAAGTGATCTTTGTCACATTTTTTTGAGATGTTTGTTTAATAAAGCATCAAAGAAAAAAATTTCCCCTTGAATTTGGTGGAATCGATCGCCATATAACGAATAACTTTTTCTTAAAAGAAGGATAAAAAGAATGACAACAATTGTAAGCGTACGTCGTAATGGCCAAGTGGTTGTTGGGGGCGATGGACAGGTTTCACTAGGCAATACAGTGATGAAAGGAATGCCCGCAAAGTACGCCGTTTATATAATGGCAAAGTTTCTAGCCGGTTTCGCAGGCGGCACAGCCGATGCGTTCACCTTTATTTGAATTATTTGAGCGTAAATTAGAAATGCATCAAGGGCATTTGTTAAAAAGCCGCGGTGGAATTAGCCAAAGATTGGCGAACCGATCGTGCGTTACGCAAAGTTAGAAGCGATGCTGATTGTGGCGGATGAAAAAGAAAGTTTAATCATTACCGGTATTGGTGATGTGGTGCAACCAGAAGCCGATCAGATTTTAGCGATTGGTTCAGGCGGTAATTATGCGTTGTCGGCAGCCCGTGCGTTGGTGGAAAATACCGATTTATCAGCTCGTGAAATTGTGGAAAAATCTTTAAAAATTGCCGGTGATATTTGCGTGTTTACCAATACGAAATTTCACTATCGAAGAATTACCGAATAAATAAGGAAAAATTATGTCTGAAATGACCCCTCGTGAAATTGTTTCCGAATTAGATCAACATATTATCGGCCAAAAAGAGGCAAAAAGAGCGGTTGCGATCGCATTACGTAACCGTTGGAGACGAATGCAGCTGCAAGAGCCACTTCGCCATGAAGTGACCCCTAAAAAAATATTTTTAATGATTGGTCCAACGGGTGTGGGTAAAACCGAGATTGCACGCCGTCTTGCAAAAATTAGCTAATGCACCGTTCATTAAAAGTGGAAGCAACGAAGTTCACCGAAGTGGGCTATGTAGGGAAAGAAGTGGACTCCATTATCCGTGATTTAACGGACAGTGCGATGAAATTAGTTCGCCAACAAGAAATTGCGAAAAATCGTGCGAAAGCAGAAGATACAGCGGAAGATCGTATTTTAGATGCATTATTGCCACCACCGAAAAATCAATGGGGTGAAGTGGAAAACCACGATACCAATAGCAGCACTCGCCAAGCATTCCGTAAAAAATTACGTGAAGGACAATTAGACGATAAAGAAATCGAAATTGATGTGTCTGCGGGCGTGTCAATGGGTGTGGAAATCATGGCTCCTCCAGGCATGGAAGAAATGACTAATCAGTTGCAATCCATGTTCCAAAGCCTAGGTTCGGATAAAACCAAAAAACGCAAAATGAAAATTAAGGATGCATTAAAAACCTTAATTGACGATGAAGCGGCCAAAATTGATTAATCCAGAAGAATTGAAACAAAAAAAGCCATCGATGCAGTTGAGCAAAATGGTATTGTGTTTATTGATGAGATCGACAAGATCTGTAAAAAAGGTGAATACAGTGGGGCGGATGTCTCACGTGAGGGTGTGCAACGTGATTTATTACCATTAGTGGAAGGTTCAACGGTTAATACCAAACACGGTATGGTAAAAACCGATCATATTCTCTTTATTGCATCGGGTGCATTCCAAGTGGCGCGTCCATCGGATTTAATCCCAGAGTTGCAAGGTCGTTTACCGATTCGTGTTGAATTATCAGCATTAACAGCAGAAGATTTTGAGCGTATTCTAACTGAGCCAAATGCGTCTTTAACAGAACAATATAAAGCGCTTATGGCGACAGAAGGCGTGAGCATTGAGTTTACACAAGATGCGATCAAGAAAATTGCCGAAGCCGCCTTCCGTGTGAATGAGAAAACGGAGAATATCGGTGCAAGACGTTTACATACCGTTATGGAACGTTTAATGGATAAAATCTCATTTGATGCGAGCGAAATGGACGGTCAAACCGTGAATATCGATGCCGCTTATGTGATTGATGCATTAGGCGAAGTGATTGAGAATGAAGATTTAAGTCGATTCATTCTGTAATGAAAGTTTAGATAAAGAAAAAGTGCGGTTATTTTTTTAACCGCACTTTTTATCTCTAGTTTTATTTCTAGATTAAGATTAGTGACCGCCGCAACCACAGCCGCCATGACCGTGTCCGTGATCATGATCGTGTTTATGACCACCGCCACAGCAACCGTCGTGCCCATGATCGTGATCATGGTGGTGATGACCGTGACCGCCGCAACCACAACCGTGACCATCTTCATCATCGTGATGGTGGTGATGATCGTGCACCATGTACGTGACCGTGAGCAATTTCTTCTAATGTTGCTTCACGAGTACCAACAACTTCCACAGTGAAGTGTAATTCTTGACCCGCTAACATGTGGTTACCATCAACCACCACTTCATCGCCATCCACTTCAGTGATCACAACAGGAACAGGACCGATATCTGTGTCAGCTAAGAAACGCATACCAACAACGACTTCATCAACGCCCTGGAATACCTCTTTTTGGTACACGTTGAACCATATTTTCATTGTATTCGCCGTAGCCTTCTTCAGGTTGAACACGCACTTCAAATTTGTCGCCAACTTCTTTACCTTCTAAGGCATTTTTCAAGACCAATGATTAAGTTATTGTGGCCTTGTAAATATTCTAATGGTTGATTTGCTGGCGCTTCATCAACTAATACACCGTCTTGAGTACGTACTTGGTAAGCGATACTCACAACCGTATTTTTGCTACTTTCATATTGTTTTCCTTATTAAAAATCGTCATTCATTGTATAGAAAATTATTCTTTAAGCAATGCACTCGCGCATTCACACTGACTTTAATTTTCTCTTTGCCACTTTGAGCGTAAGTTTCATCTTTCCCGCTAGAGTATAAACTTTTTAGAGCTTAGTTCGGCTGCAGCATAAATAGGATAATCGTCCGTTGAATCCTTGGGTGAGGAAATCTCAAGGTTTTGTATGGTATAACCTTTCATCTGCAAAGATTCTTGAAGTAATAGGGCTTTTATCTTTAAATTTTGCTAAAGGCTTCTTTGGTTAATTCATTTTCTAAGCTACTTAATTTTTCACGTGAAACAGAGGCACTTACGCTGATCAATCGCTAAGACACCATCTAATTCATGCACTACTGTTGATAACGCTTGAGAATCTTTACTTTCCAAGGTTAATTCCGCACGGGCAGTCCAACCTTGTTGTTTGCCTTTATCATTATAGCGAATCCAGGTATTACGAGAGTTGTCTTTAATTTCAACCGCACTTTGTGCTTTCGTTAGCTCAATGGCTTTTATTCATTTTTTTCTGCCATGGTTTTATTGAGAGCGGATAAATCATTTGCCTTCCGCTTGGTAAAAAGGGACACTCGCAATAAATCGCGTTCTACATTTTTTTCCGATTCAACGGTAAAAGCTCACCTCAGGTGGATAATTATCGACTGGGTCCTTCGGCAAAAGAAGCGATAGGTAAGGCCAGTAATGCCAAAAGAAAGTGCTTTAAGTTTCATTTTTCATTCCTATTTGAGTAAGATAAAAATTAAGGGCGATTAATACCACCCCATCATTATTAATGTAAACGTTCGTTGTCGTCTTCGACATCTTCGTCATCGAAAAAATTCGCCATCATCGCCGTATTCATCATCTTCCGCATTCGGATCTTTCAAAATACGTGCCCCAGCCATCATAAATGCCTTTGTATTTTTTTCCACCAATGGTAAAATTTCTTTTTGTTGTGCATCGATAATTTCGGGCTTTAATTCTACTTCACTGATGATGTCAAAAGCAGAAAATCACCTTGCCACTTTTCATCTTCAAATTCTTCCGCTTCTGACACTTCATAGCCTGCTTTGAAAGCATCTACGGCAATTTTTTTCTAAAGTATCAAAAATCATAATGGGCGATGTGATGTTCGATAATATAAAGGGCATCCGGATCGCTGCCGTCATTTAATAAATCCGTAATGATTTCACGGGTTTCTTCTTGAAGTTCGTTAAAGTTCGTCATAAGGCATTCCTTTTGTCAGAAAAAGTGCGGTCATTGTAGGAGATAAAGATGAAAAATGTCGCTAAAAATTTATTCTCATTTCAGTTTGCCTTGAGGGGGCGGAAAGGTTAAAATTCTGCGCGAATAAATTGTGCTTAACATGCCCAGCTGATCACGCTATTTATTGCAGCGAAAAAGTTGGGCTTTCTTATTTTAGAACGAAAAAATGGTCAAACATCTCCCTTATTTCACCTTAAAAACACCACCAAAAACAACCGCACTTTTTAAAGCAAGCGTTCGCTGATTTTATTGTTAAAGAAGATCTTGGCTATGAAATGTCAGGCGAAGGCGAATTTGTGGCGGTAAAAATCCGTAAAACGGATTGCAATACATTGTTTGTGGGTGAAAAACTTGCCAAGTTTGCGGGTATTTCTGATCGAAATATGGGGTATGCAGGTTTGAAAGATCGTCATGGCATCACCGAACAATGGTTTTGTTTGCAAATGCCGGGAAAGGAAACGCCAGATTTTAGTCAATTTCACTTGGAAGGCGTCGAGATTTTAGACGTCACTCGCCACAATCGAAAAATTCGTACGGGTAGTCTTCAAGGAAATGCCTTCGAGATTTTATTGCGCGGTGCAAAAGAAAGTGATGAGTTAAATGAACGCTTAAATTTTGTGGCGAAATACGGTTTTCCTAACTACTTCACTGAACAACGTTTTGGGCGTGATGGTCATAATCTGACTCAAGCGATTCGTTGGGCGAAAGGGGAGATTAAGGTCAAAGATCGTAAAAACGCAGTTTTTTTACCTTTCAGCAGCTCGCAGTGAAATTTTTTTAATTTAGTTGTAGCAGAACGAATTGAACAAAATGTGGCAGATCAGGTTCTAAGAGACGATATTGTGCAATTAAACGGATCGCACAGTTGGTTTAAGGCTGATGAAAATGAAGATTTAGTGGTCTTTACAGCAACGTTTGAACGAACAAGATATTTTTGCTCACTGCGCCTTTAATTGGCGAAGAAAAATTTATCTGCAAGTGCGGTCGAAAAATCAAAGTGGTTTTTGGAACATCAGGTTTTCCAAGAATTAATGAAACAAGAAAGAATGAAAGCCGCTCGCCGCCCTTTATTAATGCAGGCAAAAAGATTTCCATTGGACGTTTGTTGAAGAAGGATTAAAGCTCTCATTTTATTTGCCGGCAGGGGAGCTATGCCACTGCATTGGTGCGAGAGTTAGTGAATATTAAGGGAAGAAGAATAATGCGAATTTTAGTCAGCAATGATGACGGTTTTTCACGCCGAAGGGATTCAAGTTTTAGCAAAAAGAATTACGAAAAATTGCCGATGTGGTGATTGTTGCGCCCGACTCGTAATCGTAGCGCGGCATCAAGCTCATTAACGCTTGTTGAGCCGCTTCGCCCTCGTCATTTAGACAGTGGTGATTATTGCGTGAAATGGCACACCGGCTGATTGTGTGCATTTGGCATTAAATGGTTTTTTTATCAGGCCAAGTGGATCTTGTGGTATCAGGTATTAATGCAGGCTGTAATATGGGGGATGATACGATTTATTCAGGTACTTTTGGCTGCTGCATTGGAAGGGCCGCCATTTAGGGATTGCCAGCCATTGCCGTCTCTTTAGATGGTCGTCTGCATTATGAAACAGCGGCTCGCGTGGTGTGTGATTTGATTCCCAAATTACATCCTCAATTATTGAATAAACGCGAAGTGATCAATATCAATGTACCAGATTTGCCCTTACGAAGAACTCTAAAGGCATTAAAGTCTGTCATTTAGGCTATCGCACATCTGCAGCTGAAGTGATTAAACAAGAAGATCCTCGTGGCGAAACATATCTATTGGATTGGTCCGTCAGGCTTGCCTGAATATGATGGTGAAGGCACAGACTTTCCATGCGGTAAAAATGGTTATGTTTCCATTACGCCAATTCAAGCCGATCTAACTGCTCATCGGTCAATTGCTGCTTTACAAGATTGGCTGGAAAGTGAATAATGTGCCGTTTTGAAACGAATTTTCCCGATTGAAGCAATAAAGGATAAGTGAATGAATATTTTTGGTGCGATGTATGATAAAACACTGCAATGGTCAAAACATCGCTTTGCCGTGTTTTGGTTATCCTTTGTGAGTTTTATTGAGGCTATTTTCTTCCCTGTTCCACCGGATGTGATGTTGATTCCGATGTCAATGTCAAAACCGAAAAGTGCATTTCGTTTTGCACTTTATACCACGATTGCTTCGGTTGTCGGTGGAATGATTGGCTATGCTATTGGTTACTATGCCTTTGATTGGGTACAAGGTTATATTCAACAATGGGGCTACCAAGCTGCTTGGGAACAGGCCATGGCGTGGTTTAAAGAATGGGGCGTGTTAGTGGTCTTTGTTGCCGGTTTTAGTCCTATTCCTTATAAAGTTTTCACGATTTGTGCCGGTGTGATGCAAATGGCGTTTATTCCCTTTGTGATTACCGCATTTGTATCGCGTTTTGCCTCGTTTTATTTTAGTCGCAAAACTTGCCGCATGGGGCGGAGAGAAAATTTGCCGCGAAATTACGTAAATCTATTGAAATTATTGGTTGGAGTGTGGTTGCTCTGGCTGTGATTGTTTATCTTATTTTAAAATAACAGGATGACCTTTTTATGAATAAATTACTCTTAATTATCTCGAGTGCATTGTTGATCTCAGCTTGTACAGGAGAACCACAAAAACAAGATCCCGATGCATTACCTAATGGTATTATGCAACCCGTAGAAGGAACGGGAGCGGTTGCCGGTGGTAGCTTTATGCCGGAAATTGAAAAGAATTCAATGCCAAATCAAATGAAATAAATTTAATGTTAAAGGAAGAATAAATGAAAAAAATCGTTTTTTTATTGCTCCCTGTGAGTATCGCTATTTTAACGGCTTGTAGTTCAAATAGCCCGGCACCAATCGAAAATGTGGATGGCACACTTTCTCCAGGTGTAATGCAACCTGTCGATAATAACTCTAGCGGTACATGGCAGCCAGAAATCCAACAAAATACCATGCCAAGTACAATGGGCAGCAGCGTGCCAACGGGAACTCAAACACCACAGCCAAGTTTCCAACCAACTTATCAACCGGTACAACAGCCTAGCAGCAACTCAACCACAGCCTGCTCCAGCACCGGTTCAACCGCAAACCAAAACGGTAACTCAAAACGGTTTCTGATTGTACCAGCTCAGGTGCAATCAACGTGCCACGTAATCCAAATACCAACGCACCGGATTACAGCCAAATTCAAAAAGGTTCATACAAAGGAAACACCTATAAAGTAAAACAAAGGCGATACCATGTTCTTAATCGCTTACTTGACGGGTATGGACGTGAAAAGATTTGGCGAGCATGAACAATATGAAAGAGCCTTACAGCTTAAGCGTGGGTCAAAACGTTAAAAAAATTTCAAATTGTTCAACTAAAAACAATTACCACGACGGTTCCAGTGAAAACCACATCGCTGCACCAGCAGCACCCTGCTGAGCCAGAAGTGACTTATACACCAGGTGCAAACGGTACTACAAATTGGTTCTGATGGTACGGTAATTGGTCCAATTAAATCAGGTGTGGCAACAGGTGAACGCATCAAACACCAGTTTTCACCAAACAATACACCTAGCACACCAGCGACAACGACAACACAAGTGGAAACCACAAACAATACACCAGTTAATGCGAACGTTGTGGCACCAGTGGCATCGAATGTGGCATGGCAATGGCCAACACAAGGCAACGTGATCCAAGGTTTCTAACTCTGATGGTGGTAACAAAGGGATTGATATCAGTGGTTCTCGCGGACAAGCGGTTAAAGCGGCAGCGAGCGGTCGTATTGTGTATGCGGGTAACGCATTACGTGGTTATGGTAACTTTAATCATCATCAAACATAACGATGATTTCTTAGTGCTTATGCACACAACGACAAGATCCTCGTGAGCGATCAACAAGAAGTGAAAGCAGGGTCAAGAGATTGCGAAAATGGGTAGCACAGGAACCAATGCTGTGAAACTTCACTTCGAGATCCGTTATAAAGGTAAATCTGTCGATCCAGTTAGATACTTACCGAGAAGATAATCTTTTTCAGAAAAAAAGTGCGGTTAAAAATGACCGCACTTTTTGTTATACTCTCACCAATTTTTCTCAATGCTTAGAATCTAAGGTTAATTCAATGCGTACAAGTCAATATTTATTCTCAACATTAAAAAGAAACCCCAGCTGAAGCGGGCCATTGTGAGCCATCAATTGATGCTTCGTGCAGGGGATGATTCGTCCTCTTGCTTCAGGTCTCTATAACTGGATGCCAACCGGCTGGCGTGTGCTCCGTAAAGTAGAAAAAAATCATCCGTGAAGAAATGGATAAAAAGTGGCGCACTTGAAATCAAAAATGCCAGTCGTGCAACCAGCAGAATTATGGGAAGAATCAGGTCGTTGGGAACAATATGGTCCCAGAATTACTTCGTTTTGAAGATCGTGGAAACCGTAACTTTGTATTAGGGTCCAACACATGAAGAAGTGATTACGGATTTAGTTCGTCGCGAAGTGTCATCATACAAACAACTTCCGATCAATTTATACCAAATTCAAACCAAAATTCCGTGATGAAGTGCGTCCTCGTTTTGGTGTCATGCGTTCGCGTGAATTTATCATGAAAGATGCCTATTCTTTCCATGCGGATCATGCGAGCTTGCAACAAACTTATGATGTGATGTACCAAACTTATAGCAATATTTTTCAATCGCTTAGGTTTAGACTTTCCGTGCAGTACAAGCGGACACTGGTTCTATCGGTGGTAGTGCATCACATGAATTCCAAGTGTTAGCAAACAGCGGTGAAGATGATGTGATTTTCTCTACGGAATCTGATTACGCTGCAAACATTGAATTAGCGGAAGCGGTGGCAATTGGTGAACGCGCAGCGCCAACGAAAGCAATGGAATTAGTTGATACGCCAAATGCAAAAACAATTGCTGAGTTGGTGGAACAATTCAATTTACCAATTGAGAAAACGGTTAAAACCTTAATCGTAAAAGGGGCAAGCGAAGAGCAACCGTTAGTGGCATTAGTCATTCGTGGTGACCATGAATTAAATGAAATTAAAAGCAGAAAAAAATTACCTGAAGTGGCTTCACCATTTGAGTTTGCGGATGAAGCTAGTTATTAAAGCTAAAAATTGGTGCGGGTGTAGTCTCATTAGGCCCTGTTAATCTCAATATTCCAGTGATTATTGACCGTTCAGTGGCGTTAGTGTCTGATTTTAGCGCGGGTGCAAACATTGATGGTAAACATTACTTCAATATCAACTGGGAACGTGATGTAGCATTACCAAAAGTGGCGGATATTCGTAACGTAGTTGAAGGTGATCCAAGCCCAGATGGTAAAGGTACCTTATTGATTAAACGTGGTATCGAAGTGGGTCATATTTTCCAATTAGGAAAAAAATACTCAGAAGCGATGAATGCAACCGTTCAAGGTGAAGATGGTCGTCCAATGGTCGTAACCATGGGATGTTACGGTATTGGTGTAACGCGTGTGGTCGCTGCGGCGATTGAACAGCATTTTGATGAGCGCGGTATTGTGTGGCCAACAGATGAAATTGCGCCATTCACCGTAGCTGTCGTGCCAATGAATATGCATAAATCTGAAAGCGTTCAAGAATATGCCGAAGAATTGTACCGCACTTTACAAGCACAAGGCGTAGAAGTGATCTTTGATGACCGTAAAGAACGCCCAGGTGTGATGTTTGCAGATATGGAACTTATTGGTGTGCCACACATGGTGGTGATTGGTGAGAAAAATCTCGCAAATGGCGAAATCGAATACAAAAATCGCCGCACTGGTGAAAAACAAATGATTGCAAAAGAGCAGTTGTTAGATTTCTTAAAAGGACAAATTAAAGCTTAATTAAGTCTTTGATGATGAAAAAAGGAGATTGAAGCATACACTTCAATCTCCTTTTTTATTATCGATTAGTAATTACTTGAGGTATTATCAGAAACACCTGTTACAATTGCAATGCCTGCGCTTGCGCCAATTCGTGTAGCACCTGCTTCAATCATTGCTAGTGCGGTTTGAGTATCACGAATACCGCCAGAGGCTTTTCACACCAATGTTGCCTACCGTTTTCTTCATTAATGCCACATCTTCTACGGTTGCGCCGCCTTTATTGAAAACCGGTTGAGGTTTTAACGAATGCCACACCCTAACGCTTTACAGATTTCACAGGCTTTTCATGATTTCTTCTTTGGTGAGTAAGCACGTTTCTAAAAATCACTTTAAGCGGCACGCCACGACAAGCGGTTAATACAGCTTGAATGTCGTCTTTACGGCATCCCATTTATTGGATTTAATTAAGCCAACATTAATCACCATATCGATCTCACCCGCACCCGCTTTGATGGCTTCTTGGGCTCAAACGCTTTGACTGAGGATAAGTTGGCACCAAGAGGGAAAACCAACAACCGTACAAATTTTTGACGTTTGAGCCAGCGAGTTTTTTTCTTTTGGCTAAAGGAATATAACCTGAATTAATACAGACTGAATAAAAAGCCGTATTGAATGGCTTCATCACAGAGTTTAAGAATATCCTGTTCTGTTTTTTCAGCAGTAAGGGCAGTGTGATCAATATATTGTGCTAATTGTTTACTATCCATATTTTTTCTCCTTATTAAATGATGTGGTTATCATAACAAAAATATCCGCAATTTTGACCGCACTTTTTCTGATCGATTACAATCCATTTATCCTAGATCATGAAATTTTATTGTGAAACTTAAAACCTTATTAAAAAAATGCGATTTCGCTCCTGCTGACGTTGATTATCGTAAGCAGTATTCTCGATTTTATTCGTAAACCTAATATTCCGCCTGAAATTAATGCGACGGCACTTTATGATTTACAGGGGAATGCCTTCTTTTTACCCCAATTAGAGCAATCTAAGCCGACGATCATTTATTTCTGGGGAAGTTGGTGCGGTTATTGTCGTTATACTTCCAGCGATTAATTCACTTTCAGAAGACGGCTATCCGGTAGTCTCTGTCGCGCTGCGTTCGGGGACAAATAAGGACGTGGAGGATTATTTACAAAACGCATCACTATCAGTTTACAACGGTGAATGATCCTCAAGGCAAGATTGCGGATCAATGGCAGGTGAATGTGACACCGACGATTATTATTTTAAATAAAGGAAAAATGGATTTGGCCACAACGGGCTGGACAAGTTACTGGGGCTTAAAAGTGCGGTTGTTTTTCACAGAGTTTTTTGGCTAAGCGGCACAAAATCTATTACAATACACAGACTTATTTTAAAGAGGACAGAATTATGATTATCGTAACAGGTGGCGCCGGTTTTTATCGGCAGTAATATCGTTAAAGCATTAAACGATATGGGACGCAAAGATATTTTTAGTGGTGGATAACTTAAAAGACGGGACTAAATTTCATTAACTTAGTGGATCTTGATATCGCAGATTACCGCGACAAAGAAGACTTTATCGCGTCAATTATTGCAGGGTGATGATTTAGGGTGATATCGATGCGGTATTCCATGAAGGGGCTTGCTCAGCGACCACTGAATGGGACGGCAAATACATCATGCACAATAACTACGAATATTCAAAAAGAGTTATTGCATTACTGTTTAGATCGTCAAATTCCGTTCTTATATGCATCAAGTGCGGCGACTTATGGCGACAAAACTGAATTCCGTGAAGAGCGTGAATTTGAAGGCCCATTGAATGTGTACGGTTATTCTAAATTCTTTGTTCGACCAATATGTGCGTGCGATTTTACCTGAAGCAAAAATCACCAGTATGTGGTTTCCGTTATTTCAACGTGTATGGTCCACGTGAAGGCCACAAGGTTCAATGGCAAGCGTGGCATTCCACTTGAAATAACCAAATCCTGAAAGGCGAAAAATCCAAAAATTATTTGCTGGCAGTGAACACTTCCGTCGTGATTTCGTTTATGTAGGCGATGTAGCACAAGTCAACATTTGGTGCTGGCAAAATGGTATTTCAGGGTATCTTTCAACTGCGGTACTGGCAATGCAGAGTCTTTTGCAGAAGTAGCAAAAGCGGTGATTAAATTCCACGGTAAAGGTGCAGTGGAAACTATTCCATTCCCCAGAGCATTTGAAATCTCGCTATCAAGAATATACGCAAGCAACCTTGAGAAACTTCGTGCAACTGGCTACGACAAACCATTTAAAAACCGTAGCGGAAGGTGTGGCTGAGTACATGGCGTGGTTAAATAAATAAAAATATTGAACAAATAATGTCGTTCAATACTAGAAAATGAATAAAGTGCGGTTAAAATTAGTCTTATTTTTAGCCGCACTTTTGTTATAAGGTCAAGCATGAATATTTTAATTATCGGCCCGTCTTGGGTCGGCGATATGATGATGTCGCACAGTTTGTATCAACAACTCAAACTGCAATACCCCGATTGCCAAATTGATGTGATGGCACCGAATTGGTGTAAACCGCTTTTAGTCCGTATGCCTGAAGTGCGTCATGCTATTGAAATGCCGCTCGGACACGGCAAGTTTGCCTTGTGTGAACGTTATCGTTTAGGTAAGGCATTACGTAATCAATATGATATGGCAATCGTATTACCAAACTCCTTGAAGTCAGCTTTTATTCCTGCTTTTGCAAAAATTGCGGTGCGTCGTGGTTGGAAAGGGGAAAGCCGTTATTTCTTGCTTAACGATTTACGCAATAACAAACGTGATTACCCTATGATGGTGCAACGTTATGTCGCGTTAGCCTTTTGAGCAAAAATGCGGTACCGAAAAGCGGCAGATATTCCTGTTCTAAAAACCTTATTTAACCGTTGATCCAACTCAACAAGCGGAAACCTTAAAAAACTTTGAAAAACAGACCGCTCTTTTAGGTGAACGTCCGATTATCGGGTTCTGTCCTGGAGCTGAATTTGGCCCAGCAAAACGTTGGCCGCATTATCATTATGCTAAATTAGCCGAAATGCTGATTGAAAAAGGCTATGCGGTAGAATTATTTGGTTCACCAAAAAGATGTGGACGCGGGAGAGCAAATCCGCAATGCATTGCCAGTCGAGCTACAACCGTTCTGTTTGAAATTTGGCAGGGCAAACGAATCTGAATCAAGCGGTAGATTTAATTGCTAACTGCACAGCAGTGGTGAGCAATGACAGCGGCTTAATGCATATTGCCGCTGCGACAGATCGTCCATTGGTTGCACTTTATGGTCCAACGAGCCCAACTTATACGCCACCATTATCGGATAAAGCAGTGATTATTCGTTTAATTGAAGGTGATTTAATTAAGGTGCGTAAAAGTACAGATAGCTCAGAAGGGTATCATCAAAGTTTGATTGATATTAAACCTGAAAAAGTGGTAGAAAAACTGACCGCACTTTTAGACATTTAAGAAAGAGAGAATATAAAATGGAAATTACCTATCAACCCGTATTAGATAAAAATAATGCCAAAGCAGCCTGTAAAATCAGTCGTGAAATTTATAAGCATAATAAATTTCGTAAGATGATGAGACTTTGACGATTTTTTTATTATATTTATTTTTGCTTGATACCAAGTCTTTTTTTATTGCATTTTTATGATGAAATTGGGCTGAAGTTCTTTATGATTATTATGAGAATATTTTGGCCTATTATGCGGGATATATATTGTTTGTTATCTCAATGCTTTCTTTTTTTCTACGCTCTTATAATACGACCTTATTTGAATATGTGTATGATTAAAACCAAATAGGCGACAAAATGGAGAAAGGAAGTCAAACCATACGAATTCAAAGAAGATGGTTTATATATTAAAATAGATCTCTGCCAAACATTATATAGTTATCATTATATTCATAATATTGAAAAATAAATATGGCTATTTAGTAATTAGAGTTGGTTCTGGATTGTTTTTAGATATTCCTTATTCCGCTTTTTCAAAATGATGCTCATCGAGAAGCATTTGAATCTGCTTTTGCAAGAAAAATCAACGCTTACCAAGCAGAGCCTTTAAGCAAATAGAAAAGGATTAACCAGGATATGTTAATGATATGAACCCTCTCCGCATACACTTACAATTAATTGGGATGGCCATTTTATGGGGGGCTTCTTGGCCTTGGGGGCGAATGGTTGCTCAGGCCATGCCGACATTTGTGGCTTCAAGTTTGCGATTTTTTTCGCCATTATTCCTCTCATGATTTGGCTATATGCGGCAAATCGTTTCAAATATGCAAAACAACTTAGTGCAAATCAGTGGGTTGGTTTTGTTTGTCACCGCCTTTTTCGGTGTTTTTTGCCTATTCCACGTTTTTATCTGGGGGCTGAAATATCTTCCAGCAGGACAAGCGGCTGTTATTGTGGCAACAAACCCTGTATTTACCACGCTTTTGGCGATTTTTTTATTTAAAGAAAAATGGAATCGTTGGGTAATAATCGGGGATGATTATTGCCATGAGGGGGATCATTATTGGCTCACGAAAAGGGAATTTTTACAGATGATGGATTCCTTTGGCTTTTGGGCAAATATTATTAATTGCTGCACTAATTTGTTGGGTCGTTTATACCTTTATTGGCTAGAAAAGTACTCGCGGGTATTGATTCACTCACTGCAACCACATTATCTTCTATTTTTTTGGGTTTCTATTGTTATTTATGAGTGCGTTATGCGGAAAGTACTGACGATTGGCTTTACGGTATTGAATTTATCTCAAGGTGAGTGGATCAGTTTGCTTGGCCTTGCATTTGGTGCCACAGTGTTTGGCTTACGCCTGGTATTTTGATGGCGTGAAATACTTTAGGGCGCAGGGAATGCCTCAGCTTATATTATTCTAGTGCCGATTTTAGGGATTTTATTTTCAGTCGTTTGGTTGAATGAGCAAGTGGATTTTTCCTTTGATTATTGGTGGTATTTTAGCTGTGTCAGGGCTCGGTATTATGCACTGGGGAAGAAGGTTAATTAAATGAAAGTATGCGTGATCAAAACGTCTTCCATGGGCGATATAATCCATACTTTGCCGGCATTAACTGATGCGCAAATAGCTATACCCAATCTTTCTATTGATTGGGTGGTGGAAGAGAATTTTTGCCGAAATTCCACGTTGGCATTCTGCCGTGAAACAAATCATTCCAATTGCCTTAAGACGTTGGCGAAAATCGCCTTTTTTCGGCTCAAACAAAAAACGAGTGGAAATCTTACTGCACTTTATTGCAAGCTAATCAATATGATGCTGTGATTGATGCACAAGGGCTTTTTAAAAGTGCCTTTTTTGTGACACGCTTAGCCAATGGTGTTAAACATGGCTATGATCGGAAAAGTATCCGTGAGCCGATTGCCTCCTTGTTCTACGATAAAAAACATGCTATTTCCTATCAACAACATGCGGTAGAGCGTATTCGTCAACTTTTTGCTCAAGCCTTATCTTATCCATTATCGAAAGGAAAAAGGGGATTATGATATTGCTCGTCATTTTCTTTCTGCAGATTCTATTGAACCTTATGTGATCTTTTTCATTCTACGACAAGAGATGAAAAAGCATTGGCCAGAACAAGAATGGCGAAATTTAATCGAAAAACTGACCGCACTTTCTGTTCAAGTTCGCTTTACCTTGGGGAAATGAAAAAGAAAAAGGCGAGAGCAGAACGATTAGTAAGGATTTGTCTCATGCCATGATTTTTACCTAAGCTTTCATTACATGAATTGGCTGATCAAATTACTAATGCGAAAAGCGGTGGTATCCGTAGATACAGGGCTTGCTCATTTAACTGCAGCATTGGATAAACCCTAATATTACGCTTTATGGCGCAACTGATCCGACCTTAATTGGCTGTTATGGTAAAAATCAGCATTATTTAACAGCGAATTCAATGGGAAATATTACTTCAGAGCAGGTTCTTTTCTAGCCTAAAGTACATTAATTAAATAATTTGTAGCATAATTGGAAATGTATTGATCTAGATTAATTTTAGTCAAAAATATTGTCTATTTTTCTGATAGTTGGAAAAATTTAAGATTGACACATTTGGGTTGTGATGTATAGACTAAAAAGTTCAATTTTTATTAACTCCATTAAATAATAGGAAAGCGTTATGAAAAAAACACTTCTTGCTTTATCTGTAGCTGCACTAGCAGCAGGTTCTGCACAAGCGTATAACTTCCACATTGACCAAACTGGTACTGATGTTGATTTTTACGGTTCTTTACGTGTTAAATGGGAAAGTACCTCTAACAAAACCAACTATGTAAATGGTGATGTAACTAAAGAACACATCAACCACGCAGTTGATAATAACGGTTCACGTTTTGGTTTTTAAAATTAAAAACAAAGCTTGGGTGGCGATTTCTATGCTTTAGGGTCGTGCTGAATGGCGTATGCGTGGTGAAGCACCTTCACAACATGATTTTGACCATGTTTATACTCACCAACTTTATGCTGGTTTTGGCCACAAACAATTCGGTGAATTAACTTACGGTAACATGGTGACTATCACTGATGAAGTAAAACAAAGTGACTTAGCAAATACTTACAGCTTGACTGATGGCCTATTAGAGACTTCAGCTCGTCGTGTAACACAATATGTTTATAACGGTGATTATGGGTCAAATAAAGTGAAATTTGGTGCGTATTACGGTGGTTCAAGCAAACGTAACATCAAAAATGTAGATTTAAAAAATAACCGTAAAAACACTTGGGGTACAGGTCTTATCTTCAATCACGAAATTGATAGTATCCAAAATGTAACTGTAGCAGCGGGTTTCACTCGTCAAATTTCTGAAAATGCTAATAAAACAGCATATTATAGCAATGCTTATGCTTTTAGGTTTAGCATATAACTTTGTTCACACTACTTATGGTTTAGACCTTGCTCACAAAGATACTAAAAAAATAAAGGTGGTGCAGGTAACAAAGTAAAAAAATAATGAAGTAACTGCAGTGATTCGCCAGGGTTTAAATGAAGATTGGAATGTATATGCAATGTATTCTTATAAAACAGAGAAAACTTTACCTGCAGGTTCTGCATATTCAAAATCAACTGATCGCCAGTTCTTAGTGGGTACCGAGTACTATGTATTTAAACAAGGTTCAGTAAAAAGTGAAACCATTTATTGAATGGCAAGCGACTCGTACTAAATACGAGAACACCTTTGATAAAGACTCAGGTAAACAGCTTGATCGTAGCCGTGATTTCAAAACTGTTATCGGTTTACGTGCATACTGGTAATTTATCAGTTTAATCTGATAAAACGAGCGGATAGTGAAAGCTATCCGCTTTTCTTTTGGCTTGTAATTTTGATTTTTCACCCCATAATACTGCACAGGCATAAAAGTGCGGTAACAAAAAAGCGTGACATCTTTCTTTTTGAACGTTATACAATTTATGCTCAAAATTGACCGCACTTTTTACTCAAAGAATAAATAGGAACAAATAATGAATTACACTCAAGACAATGACAAACTTTACCGTTACCTTTTTCCAAAAACCGTGCAGTGCGTGGTGAATGGGTGCGATTAAACCAAACTTTCACTGATACCTTTGAATACCCATCATTATCCCAAAAGCTGTACAAAACTTATTAGGGTGAGATGATGGTGGCGACGAATTTGTTGACCGCAACATTAAAAATTTAACGGTAATATTACGGTTCAAATCCAAGGTGATGGTCCATTAAAAATTAGCCTTTAGTTAATGGCAATGATCAGCAACAAATTCGTGCTTTAGCACGTGTGCAAGGTGATATTCAAGACGGCATGAGCCTCACATGATATGATCGGCAAAGGCGTATTAGTTATTACGATTGCACCAACCGAGGGTGAGCGCTATCAAGGCGTTATCGGTTTAGATAAACCAACCATTACGGAATGTTTAGAAGACTATTTTGTCCGTTCAGAGCAATTACAAACCCAGCTTATTATTCGCACGGGTGAATATGAAGGCAAACCCGTGGCGGCAGGGATGTTGTTACAAATTATGCCGGATGGCCAAGGTACACCAGAAGATTTTGAGCATTTAACTACATTAGCTGCAACAGTCAAAGATGAGGAGCTATTTGGATTACCTGCAGAAGAATTGCTTTATCGTTTATATCACGAAGAAGTTGTGGAGGTTTTTGAACCGCAATCAGTTTCTTTCTTCTGTGGTTGCTCATCTGAGCGTTCTGGGGCAGCATTATTACTGATTCCAGAAGCTGAAATTGATGAAATTTTAGAAGAGCATAAAGGCAGCATTGATATGCAGTGTGAATGTTGTGGCACACATTACTTCTTCAATAAAGAAGCCATTGATAAACTTAAACAAGCTCAATAAGAAAAATCTCCGTTCATGATGACGGGGATTTTTTTATGGTTGAACTTGTTCCAAACAATGTTTGATAGCGTCTGGAATCGAGCCACCATGATTTTTTTATTGGGAATGGAAATAAACTCTACGGAATTACCTTGTTTTTTTCCAATATTTTTCGCCAATTGATGCGCATTGATTGTTCGCATTTTTTTCCGTTGATTAATACGCTGTAATTGTTCTTCAGTCATATTCGGATCCTCTTCAGGATGCTCTTCATAATAGCCTAATGTAATCAGAATATGTGATGGTTTTTTGGCTAATCCATGGCTCATTTTTGAGGTAAAAATGAGCCGTTTCCCCACCAAAAGAGAAGGGCTTGCCAATGTGTAATGTTGAAATAAATCTGGTTGATGGAAGAGCACGTACAATCCAAATAATCCACCAAAAAGAATGACCAAAGAAATATTGTTTTTTTCCTTATTGATATCGAAATGCTGTTCAATATAAGGCTTTACGTCTTGTTGAATAAAACGTAAAAATCGGCAGCTTTCCCTCCTTTGGCAAATTCAGTACCTTCAGCCGGAAAAAGTGTAGTCTCTAGTGCGTTCTTCAATGACGTAGGCTTTATCAGAGACATAACCGATACCAACAATAAGCGGGAGTGGTTTATTGGGATTGACAGTATTCACCGCCATTGGAAATTGTGCATTGCCATCTAAAGTGTAAAGTGCGGTCAGTTTTTGCGATGTTTTTGGCGGTACCGCAATGAATAAACGGTAATGTTTGTCTTCAAAGGTAAAAATCTTTTTGTTGAATTTGATACATTTTTCATGCTTTCTTGAATAGGGAGGAATCTTAAAAGTCGGGTTCTGCTTGCGTGCTTTGCGTAAATATCAGCAGATAAAATAAAAAGAATAAACGCAGAAATGAGAACATGGTTATCGAGTTTTGAGTTGATAATGGTTCTCACTATATCGAAAATGTGATGGGTAAATCAACCTTGTTGTATCCTAGCCTTTTAAAACCACCTAAAAAGGGGTAGGATTTTTCCAATGAATGTTCAAAAATGAGATCTACTTAACATGACAATTCCCATACAATAAGCATAGGAAAAAAATTTTTAAACTTTAATCAAGAGGTGAACTATGACTGATGTTAAAAACGTAATTAAAGAACTTGAAGCCGTTGGTATTCATGATGTAAAAGAAGTGGTTTATAACCCAAGTTATGAACAACTTTTTGAAGAAGAAACAAAACCAGGTTTAGAAGGCTTTTGAAAAAGGTACACTTACCACAACTGGCGCGGTTGCTGTTGATACAGGGATCTTTACCGGTCGTTCCCCGAAAGACAAATACATCGTTTTTAGATGATACCACAAAAGATACTGTGTGGTGGACTTCTGATGTAGCAAAAAACGATAATAAACCAATGACTCAAGAAACCTGGTCAAGCTTGAAAGGTCTTGTGACTAAACAACTTTCTGGTAAACGTTTATTTGTGGTGGATGGTTTCTGTGGTGCAAGTAAAAAAGACCGTATCGCAGTGCGTATTGTGACGGAAGTCGCATGGCAAGCACACTTTGTGAAAAATATGTTCATTCGTCCTACAGAAGAACAATTAAAAACCTTTAAACCTGATTTTGTGGTCATGAACGGTTCTAAATGCACTAATCCGAACTGGAAAGAACAAGGCTTGAACTCTGAAAACTTCGTTGCATTTAACTTAACTGAGCGTATTCAATTAATCGGTGGTACTTGGTACGGCGGTGAAATGAAGAAAGGTATGTTCTCAATGATGAACTACTTCCTACCACTTAAAGGTGTGGGTGCAATGCACTGTTCTGCTAACGTAGGTAAAGACGGTGATGTGGCAATCTTCTTCGGTTTATCAGGTACAGGTAAAACCACACTTTCTACCGATCCAAAACGTGAATTAATCGGTGATGATGAGCACGGTTGGGATGATGTAGGTATCTTCAACTTTGAAGGTGGTTGCTACGCGAAAACTATCCATCTTTCTGAAGAAAATGAGCCGGATATTTATCGTGCAATCCGTCGTGATGCATTATTAGAGAACGTCGTGGTTCGTGCAGATGGTTCAGTTGATTTCGATGATGGTTCTAAAACTGAAAATACTCGTGTGTCTTACCCAATTTATCACATTGATAATATTGTTAAACCAGTATCTCGTGCAGGTCACGCAACGAAAGTAATTTTCTTAACTGCGGACGCATTCGGTGTGTTACCTCCAGTGTCTAAATTGACACCAGAGCAAACCAAATACTACTTCTTATCTGGCTTCACCGCTAAATTAGCCGGTACAGAGCGTGGTATTACTGAGCCAACGCCAACTTTCTCAGCATGTTTCGGTGCAGCATTCTTAACACTCCACCCAACACAATATGCTCAAGTGTTAGTTAAACGTATGCAAGCTGCCGGTGCAGAAGCGTATTTAGTTAATACTGGTTGGAACGGTACAGGTAAACGTATCTCAATTAAAGATACCCGTGGTATTATCGATGCCATCTTAGATGGTTCTATCGAAAAAACAGAAATGGGTGAGTTACCAATCTTTAACTTAGCTATTCCAAAAGCATTACCAGGCGTAGATCCAGCGATCTTAGATCCACGTGATACTTATGCGGATAAAGCACAATGGGAAGCGAAAGCGAAAGACCTTGCAGGACGTTTTGTGAAAAACTTCGAAAAATATGCGACCAACGCAGAAGGTAAAGCGCTTATCGCAGCAGGTCCAAAAAGCTTAATTAGAGAATATCGTATCTAATTAAACATCTCTAAAAATAACCGCACTTTGGTTTTCAAATCAAAGTGCGGTTTTTTATATTAAGATTTTTTTTGCGAGTTATTCTTTCGCTACGGTAAGAATAGACCAAATATAAGCCAATATAACTAATACCGCAGAGACAGAAAACATGATGCTGACCACATCAACGAAAAAGAAACTTTCCAGAATCGGTTTAGTGAAGATGCGTTCCGCATATCTCGCGACAAACGTAATGATATAAGCCCATAAAGCCCAGGTGACTAGATCTAGTGCAAAGCTTTTGGCTTTAATCAGCAAGGGAAGGCTGCTACCTTTATTAATAACCATTAATTGTTGTAAAGTGGCGGTTGCCATTATTTAAACTCCTCTGTCAGGGCTTGTCCAGACAGCTAGCTTGGACTTGTTTCTAAAAATCGCTTTTGGGATTCCAACGAGTAACGTTACCGTATTAAGTAACCAATAAACATAGGGATACCAAATGCAGGAAATTCCATATTGGATCAATCCTTTTTCATAACGTGAATCAATGTATAAGCTTAAGAGACACTGTAAGAAGAAGGAAAAAAACATGATCGAGATATTTGTTTCAAACAGCTCCATGTTTTGAATACCTATACCTAAGGTAATCTTCCGGTATAGTGCAAGCGCAACCAGTACAACTAATAAGATTGCCCAAGTTGCGGTAACAAAATATTCAGCATACATTGGCCATAGACGGCGGTTTCTCCAACGCCAGACCTGAGGGAAATATTTGAGAATGGTTTCAGCACCACCTTGTGCCCAGCGTAAACGCTGTTTGTATAAGCCATAAAGACGTTCAGGCATTAATACCCAACATAAGGCACGAGGCTCATACATGATGTTGTAACCAGCCGTTTGAATTTTCCAACTAACATCAATGTCTTCGGTGATCGTGTTGGTGCTCCAGCCACCGATTTCTCCATCACATCTTTTGCGGAAGAGACAACATACGCCGGATACCGTGAAAATGGTTCCCATCAGACTTTGAGCGCGTTTGATTAGACCGATAATGGAGCTAAACTCAGACACCTGTAAAGCGACCCTAGGATGGTACTGCGGTTACGTACGCGAGGGTTTCCGGTAACGGCGCCATAAGCAGCGGTTTAATTCGAGGGATTGCACCATGTAATCGATCGCATCGAAAATCCAATACCGCATCGCCATCAATACAGGCTACATATTCACCTTTAGCAACCAACAAACCATGATTTAATGCACTGGCTTTACCTTGGTTTTCTTGGTGAAGCGCCACGATGCGTTCGTCAGCTTTTGGCCCAACGATCAATAATTTCACCCGTGTTATCTTTTACTGCCATCGTTGATGAAGATTAGTTCATAGTTTGGGTATCTGAGTTGGAGCAAGTAAGGAATAGCTTCATCTAGGTTGTCCCTTCGTTATAGCAAGGCACCATAATGCTGACCATCGGAACACGTTCCTTTGGCATTTGTTGGAAAGTTGGTTGCCCAAGTTTTCCTTCCATAAAAAGGTAATAACACAGACTTGCCGTCACCCAATATATCGCCATTCCGGCAGGATACATGAATACGAAGATACTCACGGCTTCTAAGAATTGTTGGTTCATAAGTCAATCCTTATTGTTTTCCTGCATTCGTATTTACGGAAAAATACGGTTTCATTTTGTTCATATCCGGTTGATTCGTTAAAAAGTTATCCGGATAGTAGCCATAGCTATAAATATGATTTTTTTGTAATAGCGTCATCCAATCAATCAATTCGGATTCAGGAATTGGTTTTTGAGTTCGCCAATTCACCGCTTGGAATTCAAATAAGACTTTCTCTAATGGCGCTTGAGCTTTCACATTTTCAATAAGAGAAGCAAACCATTGATAGGCTTCTTTTTGTGAAATAGGCTGTTCATTTTCCATGTATGGCATCGCCATGATGGCAGTGGTATCGTAATTGTCGGTGAGCGTTTTTAAGTTTTGTGCCAACCATTCTTCTGCATTTGGATTTGTGATCACTGATGCATAAAGATTACGAGCCGTTTTAAGAGAATATGAACCACGCAAGAAATAAGGTTTTAACGCATCGGTGAGTTGATGGGTTAATTGGATTAAATCTTGTGTTTTTTTGTTTTGCTTGTGGGCTAACCATACCTTCAGCATGATCGCCTTCTGCGCCCTCAAAATCGGTTAGGAACGCGTCATCGTGGAATAAAATGCCATTAAATTTGGCATAGAATGACAAATCGTTATAAATGGATTTAATGATTTCAACATTCTGTTTGTTATAAGGTGAAAGGCGTAAATAAGCCTTTTGTTGAAGTCTTGCCCGTGCGGCTATCAATGACATATTCCGCCTCTTTTACGCCTTTTTCGTAAATCAAAGGCGAGTACAGGCATCCAAGCGTAGACTTGTACGCCCTGCGCGCGTTTGCAATTGCCAGGCAATTCGGCCAAAAAAATATCATCTCGTACAGGAAGGTATTTATTCGGAAAATACAAGGCATCCGCTACACCATCCCCATCGGGATCAGAGAAGGCTTTGAAGATAAACTGTCGTCACACCATAGCGATAGATGCGGTCGATTAACTTATCAAGGTTTTTGGCTTGCTGAGCTTTATCCGCATCATAGACATAGTCTAAATCGACATGCAGTACTCGTTGAATTTGTTTGCTTTCATCAATGCCATCAAGATAGTTTTTTAACGGTATTTAGATCGGTTTCTGCATTAAGTAATAAGCGTCCAATGTGTTTATCGCCAACTTTATTAACAATTTTCTCACCCAATGAGAAATAGTGTGGCATTCCTGCTTGTCGTGCAATTTGCACAGAAACATCATTAAATTGTCCATAAGGCCACACCATTACGCGTGGTTTCTTACCGATATGATTGACTAATGTTTGAACGGTACGGGTGAAATCAGATTTCAATCTATTTTTGTAGGCATCTTCTGTTTCATATTTCCCATTTTTTTATATTCAGGCGCAATCACAGAGGGTAATTGACCACCAGATGGGTTAGCATTAATACCGTTATGAAGATTATGGGTATGTGAGGCAATCTTCAACGAGTCCACTTTGTTCCATTTCTTTGACTTGCGACCAAGTGGCAAAAACAGAACGATCCAGCATTTTATCGGCATAAGCGATTTTTTTGATTTTGCTGGCGTATCTAACCAGCCCCGTTACTGGCGCAAAAGACAGCGGGTAGTTATAGGCCTTTAATAGAGGGAAGACCACGTTATACATGGTTTCATAGCCATCATCGAAGCTTAGTAATACCGCATTATCAGGTAATGTGCCTTTACCATTTTCAGCATCGATAACTTGCTGCCAACTGATCACGTTGTATCCGTTTTCTTTTAGCCAATTAAAATGTTTAATTAAGGTTTGGGCTGAAATCGTTTGAGGAAAAATACTGTTTTTGATTTTTCAGCCGCACTTTCATCTCACAACGGAGTGATAGGCTAATACGCCATAACGATCTTGCGCAAAGGCAAAAGCCGAAAAAAGGGAAAGCGTGCAAATAATGATTCTTGCAAAATGTTTTAGAGATCTCATAAGGTTATACCGCTTAAGTATTTAATAATAAATAGAAAAGTTTAAATTTCCGAAATTGTTGAATTCAGCACTGCCGTCGTAAATATTCTTTTTACGCCCGATTTCATAAGACACGCCAAATTTTTTACCAATACGCCATTGGTGTCCGTAACTAATCGACCACATTTTTTCTCGACTAAGTTCTGCCTGTTTATAAGCACCTACGCTGGCTTTTCAGGTGGTGATTTAAGACTAAGCCATAATTAAGTGGTTGGTAGTAACTTAAATCCGCACCGAATTCCAAGCTTGTCGCTTTTAGTGGGTTGTAATATTCAGCAGAATCAATAGTTTTATTTTTTTGCTGTAATCGACTCTGAAATTGTTGGTTAGCGTCCAACGGTCATGTTTGAATGTATTGAGATTCAACCAGAAATTGGCTTCTTTTCTTAAGTTGCCGTCATCAAATTTCATGACGCCACCACCTAGCCCAGCTTGGAAAATATCGGAATAGGAATATGTGGTAGAGAAACCAATATCTTTGGTATACACACCTTTATTGATGGCTTTAACTGGAGTACCACTACCATTAATATTGGCATTTAAATTAAAATGACCAGTGTTGGTTGAGGGTATAATTTGCCTCAGTGGAAAAATAGGCTTTATCATTAAGCTTAATGCCTTTCCCGCTTTCCATTTTTCACTTGGAGTGGATAGAAATTGAGCTCTGTTCCTACGCCAATTCGGCGAGAAATGAGACTTTCTTTGTCATAAGGGGAGCGAGTTTCTAAGTAATGAACGTAGAGATCGTGACCATTTGCTGTTTTCGGTGTGTAAATCGCATAATCTTGGCTACTTTCATTGCTATAACTGATTGGTGAGGTACGATGCTGTAAGCTGATACTTCCTACAATTTTGCCAGAACGTGCTTGTTCGTAATGGTTTATGAGGGATTGTGCTGACTGACGTTGTTCTTCATTCATTGCATCAATTGTTTTTGAAACTGTTGGTAAATCATTTTTGACTTAAAGCAGTTTCTGCCAGGTTATTGCGTGCTTCTTGCTGATCATTTTTACTCAAAAAAATAACCGGCTTTTTTTCAGCCCATAATTTGGCATCATCATAGTTGCCACGATGTCGCTCAAGTTCTGCTTTTTGCAACATAACCCATGGATCACCTGGCGTTTTATTAAATAGACGATCATCAATCAGTTGCTGAGCCAATTTGCTGTTACCACGCCATAAGGCTAAACGTGCCAAACCAAAAATAGCGAGAATCGTAGCCTGGATTCAGAATTTTTTTGATGTTCGGGTATAGTCATTGATATAAACATTTGAATTCATACGCTCTAAATATTGTTGAGCTAATTCAAATTTGCCCGCATCGCTTGCGGTCAGAGAGAGTTTATGAAGTAAACCATCGCTCACAGCGAATTTATTGTGTAGGGCTTGTTGTTCAATTACTTGATAAATTGCTAATGCTTTGTGTGGTGAGCCTTTTGCAGCCCAATAATCACCAAAGGCTTCTTCTAAATACGCCGGCACATTAGATTGAGCCTGTAATGTATTGAAGTCGTCTTCTATTTCATCAAATTTATTCAAGCGAACCCCATCACAAAAACGATCTTGCAATGCTTGTTGATACAGAGGATGCTCAGGATTAATTTTGGCCAAAAGTGCGGTCAATTCTTCAAATGATTTTTCTTGCTGTGCAGGCGTTGTCGCATTTTTTGAAGAGGTAATCGTCTTACCATGCTCAAACCACATCATGTCTTTTTGATTGAATTGATCCGGATAGGCTTTTTGTAATTTCTCTTGTAATGGCAGAAGGTTGTATTTTGATGCTAAACGATACAACTCTCTCATTAAGGTGATATTTTTCGGATTTTGTTCTAACTGACGTTGCCAACGGCCAAGTTTAGCCATGTCGGGTTCGGTGAAATCAAGCAAATAACTTTCTGCATCAAGATAAGCATTATCTTGTCCAAAACGTTTCTTATAAACATTCAGTGCATTTTTTGCCGCAGTGTAGTTTTTGGTTTCAGTGGAGGCTAATGCGCCACCAAGCCATCCATTTGGATTATCAGGGAATTGCTTTTGCAATTGGGAATAGAATGCAACGGCACGGTCGTATTGTTTTTTTCATTTCGAGCGGCTTTGCCTAAATTTTCCAGTTCATTTTGAGAAAAATTGCGCTGGTGCGCAGCTTTCGCAAAGTGAAAGTGCTTTAGCGGATTGATTCGTCCTCAGATAGAGTGTAATTAAATCATCGCGCACTTTAATATCGTGTGTCCTCTTAAATAAGGCCTCAAGTTTTGGAATAGCTTGATTTAATTGGGCCTCTCCTTGACGAGAGAAAATGATGATATTTTCTCGTTCGGTATCAATAGAGGAATTTTTGGGCATAGGGCAACCTGTACTACTGAGGTACTGACACCTACTAATAGCACAGCTCTTAAAAGACATGGGATAGAGACTTCATATTAACTTCTACTATGTTTAATTATAATTATTTATTGTGGACTCTATATTTATGACAATGTAAAGAAAGTGTAAGTTTTCGTAAAGTGATCCGACCTCTAGTTGAGCTATGAAAAACATTAGTTATGTATAACAGCAGGGATGTTTTAGGTGAAAAAATAGGCGTTTTAGTAAAATAAAACGCCTATTTGATATTTAGAGAAGTGATTGAAAGTTATTTCAGAATAAACATCGGTGTGTTACTGATAGGATCACGATGAATGATGACATCCAAATCAAACACATCCTTCAGCAACTCTTCGGTCATCACTTCATCGGGCGTACCTTGTGCCATTACGGCACCTTTTTTCATGACGATTAAGTAATCGCAATAGCGGCAGGCTTGGTTGAGATCATGCAACACCGTAATCACGGTTTTGCCGTTTTGTTGCATTTGTCGCATCATGCCCATGAGTTCAGCTTGGCGGTTTAAATCCAGATAAGTAGTCGGCTCATCGAGTAGCACTAATTCAGCATCTTGCGCAAGTGTCATGGCTAAGAAGACGCGTTGTTGCTGACCACCAGATAAATCGGAAACCAACTGTTCGGCGAGTTCTGCAGTTTGGGTTTGCGCCATCGCCCAAGTGACCAATTCTTCATCTTTTTGACTGAGTTTTCCCCAAAGATTTAAGTAAGGCGAACGCCCGTAAAGCGATCAATTCGCGTACTTTAATGCCTTCTGGTACCAGGTGTTGCTGCGGGAGAAAAGCCAATTCTTGGGCATATTCTTTAGGGCTTTTTGCCAAATATCCTGACCTTTTATGGGTGATTGAGCCTTGCTTTCGGTTTAAGCAAGCGAGCCACCGCTTTTAATGTGGTGGACTTACAGCAACCATTTGGGCCGATTAACGCAATCACTTTATTTTTTTCGGGAATTTTAGCGACAGATTTTTTTAACCACGAGTTTATCTTGATAACCTAAAGATAAATTATTGATTTCAATGCTCATTATTTAGTTCTCATCAATAAGTAGAAGAAATATGGCGCACCGATAATCGCGGTCAGAATACCCTGCCGGCAGTTCCGTTGGTGGGTCAATCACCCGCGCCAAAAATATCCGAAAGTTGTAATAAGAGGGCGCCAATAATCAAGGCTGCCGGTAATAGGGTGCGATGTCTGCCACCGACTAAACGACGAGCAAGATGCGGAGCAACCAAGCCTAAAAAGGCAATCGGACCACAAATTGCCACGGCTGTAGTGGAAAGGGCTACCGCTAGCACTAAAACGCTAATTTGCACTTTTATTTACCGTCACGCCCAAGGTGGAGGCTTTGTTTTCACCTAAACCAAGGGTGTCGAGATCGCGACAGAAAAATAAATGGCAAGGGCAGCAATACCACTAACCATGGCAATACCACATTTCAAATAAGACCAGCTGCGCCCCCATAGGCTTCCTGTAAGCCATAACATTGCCGTATTGATCTCGACCGGATTGGTAAGCATCAGATAATGACTAATGGCTGCCCACAATGCGGAAAGTGCGACCCTCAATGATTGCCATTTTGATAGGGCGGAAGTTAAAACCGCACACGATCCATAAAATGACAAAAGAGAGTACGCCGCCTAAAAAGGCAAAAATTGGCATCCAGTAAAATGCTAAGTTTGGTAAGAACATCAATACCGAAACAGCAACCAACCCAGCCGCATTGTTAATCCCTAAAAATATCGGGAGAGGCAAGCGGATTACGCACCACGCTTTGCACTAGCACACCGGAAATTGCTAAGGCGCCGCCTAATAAAAATCGCTAATACTGCACGGGGAGGCGATATTCCATCAAGGTAAAAATAGTTTTTATCGTCAGGCTGAAAGGCCGCCCAAATTTCCTCAAAAGGAAAGCGTATAAGTGCCGAGACGAATACTCAATCCCAAAGAGTAGTACCATCAGACTGAGCGTGACGACATAAAAAGCCGATAGCGCGAAAAAGATACATGAGAAGCTCGCATTAGTGTCTTCCTCTGGCAAATAATACAAAAGACTGGGGCACCGATTAAGGCAAGTACCGCACCAGCAGGCACTTCGCTAGGAAAGTTGACCGCGCGGGCAATGGTATCTGCAGCGAGCATTAAAATTGCGCCGAGTAACATCGCCATAGGGAGCGATTTTCGCAAGTCATAACCAATCCAATAGCGGGCAAGATGGGGCACGAGTAAGCCAATAAAGGCCACAGGGCCAGCAACACTCACGCTTGAACCCACAATCAATAACGCCATGATGTTGGCGTACCAACGTAAACGGAAGAGATTGATGCCTAACGAACGCGCAGATTCATCGCTTAAATTGAGTAAATTTAAACGACTAGCAAAGAATAGACAGAAAAGTGCGGTCAAAATAAAGAACGGAAATAACGTCAATAATTCATTCCAACGAGCATGTGCAATGCCGCCAGCTAGCCAACTCATAATACCGAAGGCATGATCTTCCGCGATAATCAGCACCAATTTCGTGAGCGCGGCACAAAGTAGTGATACGGCAATCCCCGCTAAAATCACTCGGCTACGATCCCCACTGTTGTCTTTCCAGCCATTGCTGATCAGCATCACCACAAACCAACTCAGACCGCCACCGATACTAGCCACTAAAGGCAATGCTATAACCAGAAAGAATCAAGGGGCTAAACGCACTGGCGGTTACCATGGCAAGACTAGCACCCGAGTTCACGCTGAGTAGCGTAGGGGAGGCAAGCGGATTGCGCGTAATGGTTTGTAACAACGCCCCCGCCACCGCAAGATTTGCACCTAAAATCATGCCAACTAATGCGCGCGGTAGGCGTAAATCGGTTACCGTAATTTTGGCAATTTCATCGCCATCGGGGAGGAACGCTTGTAACGCTGCAAGCGGTCGAATTTCGATGGGATAATACAAAAACAGGCTTCCCCATAATAGGAAAGCCAGAATGATAAGGGGAAGTCCCCAACGGAAAGTGGACTTCATCATTATTTTTGTTTCACGAAACCTTCAATTTGTTTTGCCATAATTTTGCTCGCTTCTAAGCCGCGACCACGAGCCCACATGTCCGAGTCAACACTGTAAACATGGTTTGCTTTTGACGGCAGGAATGGCTTTCCAAAGTGGCTCAGCTTCCCATTTGCGCGCAATACTTTCATCACGATAATGGGCGATGAACAAGTATTCTGGTTTTTCCATCACTAATTGTTCAAGGTTGATTTCTACGAAAGCTTGATCACTATTGAGTTTAGTTGGGGCAAAACCTAATGTCGTTAAGAAACTACCCACATAGCCATTGTCATTTTGGATATTAAATTTATCTTCTCGGGAAGTACCAAATGAGGCTTTTTGCCTTGTACACCTAAATTTTTTTGCGATGTTGGCAATGTAATCATTATGTTCATTGATCTTTTGCTTTCATTTCAGCTACTTTTTACCGACTAAATCACCAATTTTTCTGCGCGGTTTCAAGATTTTCTTGGTAGCTTTCATGACGAGAATCAAACATCACCGTTGGCGCGATTTTTTTCAATTCTTCAAATACTGCAGTATGGCGAGATGGATCAGCAATAATTAAATCGGGTTTGAGAGAAGCAATCACTTCAAGACTCGGTTGAGAACGCGTGCCAACGGATTGCCATGCAGCAATTTTTTTCGCGCACTTGCGGCAGAATACGATCGACTTTGTTGTCGTCAGCCACACCTACTGGGCTTACACCGACTTGGGCTAAAGCATCCACAAAAGAATATTCCAATGCCACAACACGGCTTGGGGTTTTATCAAGGGATAAATTCACCTTTCGCATCTTTAACCGTCACGGCGCTAGCGAATGCGGATACCATTAATAATGCGGAAGCTAAAGTGGTTTTGAATAATTTTTTTCATATTGTGTCCTCAATAATAAAAAAAGCATTTGGATTATACACTCAAACAATGTTATTGAGAATAGTTATATTTTATCTATTTGGTCGGATTTCTCTATTTTGCCCGCATTCTAGCAAGCAAGCTGACGGCGATAATAATGACTAATGAACCAATCCAGAAATTTAGGCTTGGTACGTTATCCCAGAAGACCAGTCACAGATGCTGGAAAAAATGACACCGGTAAAAGCAAAAAGGCGTAATGACATTTGGCAGGCGCGTATTTAAAGGCGCGAGTGAGTAATAATTGGAAAAATAAGACCGAATCCACCCACTAAAAAGCAGTAATGTGAAATCCATGTAGTGTTGGTATTTTCCATTGAGCGATGAAAAAAGAGCGGCAACAAAATCGAGCCTAATAAGTGAAAGTAAAACACGATATTTTTTTAGGTGAGTTGTGTTTATTGAGTTCTTGTAAAGCTGATAAACGCCATCGCAGCTAGACAGCAGCACCCTAACGCATAGCCTACATGGATAGGGTTGATATTCATTGAGCCGTTGGTCAGCATAATGATGGATACACCAATAAAACCCCATAAAACTGCAAGCTAATACTTTTAATGGCGTTCTGACTTTAAAGAAAAAAACAGCAATAAAGGCACAAAAAGTGCGGACGTATTCATCAATAAAATCGCAATGGAAATCGGTAAATATTTAATCGCGTAGAAGGTTAACAACATACTGGCAATGCCGGCGAGATTACGCAAAACGAGAAAACTTTCCATTGCGACATATCGACTTTTGAAATCTCCATCTTTAATTAAAAAAGGGCAGGAGAAAACACAAAAACCAATAAAGAAACGGGAAAAATAAAAATTTCACTGGACGGTAATTCATCAGAGGCGTATTTTACAAATACACCCATTAAGGCAATGCTGATGTAAGCTAACACCATACAAACAACAGCTTTTTGATAATGATTGCGGAGATGTATGTTTGGCATAAAGGGTTCCTTGCACAAAGTGCGGTAAAAAAATTGCCTTATTTTGTAAGAAAATGGGCTTGTCTTCGTCTAATGAAATGTAAGCTGAAGATTTTTCTATAATAAGGAAAGAAAATGAAATATACAAAAACATTTCTCATATTGACCGCACTTTTTGGCGGTTTGCAAAAGTAGTTTAACGTATGCTGATAATCCAACTTCATCAAAGGAGCAAAAAATGACAATGGAAAGTAAACAAGAACAACGAATTATTTATCTTGCTGGTGGTTGTTTTTGGGGACTAGAAGCTTATATGGAACGTATTCAAGGGCGTGACTGATGCCGTTTCGGGTTATGCTAATGGAAAAGGTGATACCACTAACTACCAATTATTGCACGCGACAGATCATGCTGAAACGGTGAAAGTGACTTACGATCCAAATAAAATTTCGTTAGATAAATTACTGCAATATTATTTCCGCGTTATCGATCCAACCAGTATTAACAAGCAAGGCAATGATCGTGGCAGACAATATCGCACCGGGCATTTATTATCAAAATGAGCAAGATAAAGCCGTTATTGAAGCTGCATTGAAAAACCTTACAAAGTAAATATCAAGAACCGATTCAAATTGAAGTAGAACCGCTGAAAAAAATTATGTGGAGGCGGAAGAGTATCATCAGGATTATCTCAAGAAAAAACCCGAATGGTTATTGCCATATTGACATCAAAAAAAGCGGATGAGCCATTAATTGATGATAAAAATACCCAAAACCAAGTGATGCAGAATTAAAGCAAAAATTGACCGCACTTCAATATGATGTGACGCAAGGCAAACATACCGAACGTTCTTTTAGTAACGAATATTGGGATAATTTCGCGCCTGGTATTTATGTGGATATCACTACGGGAGAGCCGTTATTTTCTTCTAAAGATAAATTTGAATCGGGCTGTGGCTGGCCAAGTTTTACTAAACCGATTGCCGCTGAAGTCGCTGAATATCAAAAAAGATAATAGCTTTAATATGACTCGTATTGAGGTGTTAAGTCGCAGTGGCCATGCCCATTTAGGCCATGTGTTTGATGATGGTCCGCGTGATAAAGGTGGTTTACGTTATTGCATCAACAGTGCATCAATTAAGTTTATTCCATTAGATGAAATGGAAAAACAAGGTTATGGCGATTTGATTCCTTTTGTGAAATAAGAGGGCAAAAATGAGAAAAATATTGACCGCACTTTTTATTGTTTTTGAGTCCATTGAGTTTTGCACAAGAGAAGGTGTCTTTGGCGGATATATCCCTTGAAAGACGTTGGATAATCAAACCGTCACCTTTATCACAATATCAAGGCAAACCGCTTTATATCAAAATGTGGGCATCTTGGTGTCCAATTTGCTTAGCAGGGCTTAGCGGAAATTGATGATCTCAGTGCAGAAAAAGAATCTTGATTTTAATGTGATTACGATTGCCTCACCCAGGACAAAAAGAACGAACAAAATAGCCAAAATTTATCAATTGGTATAAAGGCTTGGACTATAAAAAAATATCACCGTATTATTGGATGAAAAACGGTGAAATCATTAAACGAGCTAATGTATTAGGCTATCCGTTTAATTTTGCTATTGGATAAGGATTTAAATCTTATCAAAAGCACAACCCAGGACATTTGAATTCAGATCAAATTAAAACAATTTGTGAAGGAATAAAAAAAGTGCGGTCATTTTTGGACCGCACTTTTTTTATATTGACTTGATTATGCAAATGCCTGTAATTCAGGGTTGATTGGGGTTTCAGCGATGTTATTCACATAGTTACATAATGTGGCGAGGCTGACACCTAAAATCACATCAATAGCATTTTCTTGGGTATAACCCGCATCAAAAAACGCTTTAAGCTGTGCTTCGGTTAATTTTTGCTTTTTGCAAAAATAACAGCAAGGGTGAAAACGCGCTAAAGTATCGAGTTTTTATCACTTTCAATACGAGCAGTCGCACGAATTTGGTTTACAAGCTCTTCTTCAAGTTTTAACACTTTTAAAGCGATTTTCGTGTGTCCCGCTACACAGAAACCACATCCATTGACTACGGCAGCGGTAATTTGCACCACTTCGCGTTCTGTTGCCGTTAAGCTGTTACGACCATTAATGCCGCCCACCGTGCGATAAGTTTCAAGTGCAGTAGGGGCATTCGCAAGAACACCAATTAAATTTGGAATAAAACCCATTGGCATTTTGTACGGCTTTTCAAAGGCTTCTTGTAGCTGCTTCAGGGCTGATTCAATGGTGTGAATTTTAAATTGAGACATAAACTACTCCTAAGGGATAAATCATAAATTTCGCTTGATAATACCTTTCTAACTTAAATAAGAAAAAAAGAAGAAAAGCTTATTTCATATAGCCAAAAGTTATGATTATTCTTGGGTAAAACCAATCTTCTGTTTTTTTGTATTTACGTCAAATACTTGTCCCTAACAATGGCGTAAGTGTATTTCACGCCCAGTGTTCTTTGCCATGGGGATGCTCTTAAGCACTGGCTCATTCCACGTATGCAAGGCAAGAGGATAAGCTCCCCAGTGAATGGGCATAAATCTTGTTGGCTGTAGTTTTGCTGCAAGTTGCGCAGTTTGCTCAGGAAAAAGATGGTTATTGGGCCATCTTTCGTCATATTGTCCGTTTCTCGATAAACGCAATATCAATTTTTGCCAACACGGCTGGCAATTTCATCAAAAATGTTTACCTTGAGCAGAATCACCATGGAAGTAAAAACGTTCTTCAGTTTGACCGCGCTTATGCTCTATTAAAAAGCCAGACCACAATGCTTTGTTCTGATCAAACAAATTACGGCTAGAATCATGTCTTGCGGGTAATGCAGTATATTTTACGCCATTGCGTTCAGTGCTTTGCCACCAGTCTAATTCAGTAATTCTAGCTGCATCTATTCTCCCATTTTTTTGTAAATATCACGCCCATTCCTAAAGAAACCACAAAATGACTTTGTGTTTTCATTAATTTCTCGATGCTTTCTTGTTCTAAGTGATCGTAATGACTATGTGAAAGCAGCACGACATCTATAGGCGGTAATTCTTCAATTTCTGCCACAGGTGGTTGAAAACGGTGCATCATTATTGGCACTAGGAGACGCACTATTTCCAAAAAGCGGATCGGTAATGATGGTTTGATTGCCAATACGCATAAGTAGCGTCGAATGTCCAAACCACATAAAGCGACTCTGTTCAGCTGGCGCTAATAACTCAGTCCAATTTGGTTTGACCGTTGGCAATGGTTTTTCGGGGTGAAAATCTTTTTCATGAAATGTCATTTCCCAAAGTGCACTTGCAACATTTATTGGTGCGCGTTGAGGTTCTGCATTATAGAAAGTTTGTGTATCAGGATCATAATGATCACTCTTCGGATATACCGGATAAGTTGGTAGATAAAACCAATAGGTGACAAATGCGGCAATTCCCGCAAGAGTAATGAGTTTCTTTGTATGTCTCATCTTTAAAAGGATACTTTTCCAAATATAAATTTGGCAGCATTATACCTTTAAATGTGTTTTGACGACAGACAGTAATCTCTCTAACTCTTTTTTGCCTTTTTCGGAAAGCATTTCGCGACAAGACAAATAGGAAAAGGTTAAAATAAGCCAAATTTTCTGTTGGGAGTTTTCAATGTTTTTGTTTATCTCATTATCGCTTTTAGCGGCAGGTGTCGCACTCGCCACGCAATCGGCAATTAATACACAACTCGCGAAAAGCCATGAGTGTGCGAAGCGGTGATCGCGACCTTTATTTCTTTTGCCGTGGGAACAATCGTTCTCTTTTTTATTGCTTGGGTGAAAACTGATTTATGGGGAAATTTGTCTGCTATCCCTTCACAACCTTGGTGGAAATTAATCGGTAGGGGTGCGGTGCAATCGTCGTCTTCACAACGGTTTTGCTTGCACCTAAGCTAGGTATTACCGCGATGTTATTTTTATCATCGTCGGACAATCAATTACTGCAGCTACTATCGATCATTTTGGTCTTATCGGAATGCCGATTCGAGAAGTAAATATCACGAAATTTATCGGATTAATTATTGTCGCCTTTTGGATTAGTATTTTTATTTCTTTGGAGATAAGTTGGTTGAGCTATTTAGATAAAATTAATGTTAAGAAAATAGTTTTATATCACCTAAGTATAAATATTTATAATATGAAAAAGTTATTTTATTATCTTGTGTATCAAAGAAAGCAAATGAAAAGGCAAAGGCAAAAAGATTTATACCTTAGTCTACTATTTAAAAAAGAGCCTGGCTATGCCTATAAACTTAAGCCTGATGCGATATATATTCTATCGGCAAAGCATCATTTACTTGAGTTAGATAGTGTAATAGAACCTATGATGTAACTACTGAATAAAAATGAAAAGAAATGATAGATTGAACTGGGGCAAAAAGTTATTGAGCTACTGGAATGGAAAGTTGACTTAGAAAGTGATCGATTCATTATTTTAGCGGGTACTAACTATATTTTACCAATTAAAGATAGCTTAATTCATATTGAACAGCCGTTCTATAAAAATGAGATTAGGTGAGAGATTAAGTTTTCTAAATAAAGAACTAGAGGATTATAAAGAAGAATGACTTCATTAGCTTGTGAATTACATTGTCTGCTGAATAAGAAAGAACGATTTACGTTTCCTTTTGACAAGTTTAAGCTACCTAAGAATGGTATTTATATCATCTTTGAGAAAGGTGAAATTTTGGAAAAATGGACAGAATAGTTAGAATCGGTACTCATACAGGTGAAAATCAGTTGTTCACGTTTGATGCAGCATTTTGTCAAAAGAAAATAAGAATAGAAGTATTTTTTTAGAAAAAAATATAGGTCGCTGCTTTTTGAACATAGAAAATCAAGATTATTTAGATTCATGGGAAACTTGACATAACTTCAAAAGAAGGAAGAGAAGATAAACTGAAAAGGATTGATCTTGAGTTTGAAAAACGTTAGAAAAACGTATTAGCCAATATATTCAGACTAATCTTTCATTTTGCGTTTTTGAAGTTAATACTAAAGAAGAACGCTTATTTTGGGAAAGTAAAAATCACTTCAACACTTTCTAATGCTGCTAAATTCGGTGAAATTAAACCTTCAGAAAAATTGGTTAGGCAATCACTCTACAAAAAGATAAAATTAGAGAAAGTGGCTTATGGCAGGTTAATGAGCTATATAAAGAGAGTTTAACTGAAGCTGAATTAGAAAAACTATTGGCTCTTGTGAAATAATTATTTAGGTCTAGATATTTCTATTTGTAACTGTGTAATGGGGAATCTATGCGAAAGCGTTGCCTGTGGGCATTGATTATTTTGTTGCTGTTGATCGTAGTAAGCGTTGGCTTAGTGCGCGTTTTTGCGACCCCGAAACGTGTGAACAACTTGCAAATCATTTTTTTAGCACCGCATTATCACATTGAATTAGCGGATGACTGGCAATGGAAAGCGACAGGTTTAACGCTACCTGAGCTAAAATTGAAAAACAGACCAATGTACCCTCATAAACCCTCAATGATGCGCAACTCACTTGGTGGAATACGCATAGTCTTGATATTGAAAAGGCGAGCTTGAATTATGGTTGTTTAACCCATTTGCCAAGCGATAACGCTGAAAAACACCACCAAATTTGACCGCACTTTGGGCGACATTGCCTATTTCTGATGTCAAAAGTTAAACACGTTCAATTAACAAATACCGATGCACTGAAACAAGCCGCATTGCAGCCTTTTTATCGGCTGATTGGGCGTTAGATGCAAACTATAATGGCAACCAGTTGGCACTTGAAGCTCAAGCGAATAATGACGGTCTTGAGCTGCATCATCAATCCACTGTTACGCCGCGAGATGGGATCTTCCAATGGACGGGCAATACCGATATTAAACAAGCGGGCGATAAAAACTACGATCTTCATTTCACTGCAAATTTTGAGCCCGATCTTTCTCAACTTCCTCAACAAGGAAATGTTTTATTTAACTGGAATAACTCTGAACTCACTGTAACCAAAGGCGAGGCAAAAGTGTCGTGGCAAGGTGCGGATGGTCAGTTAAATGTCCAAGATTTAACGGCAAATTCGCCGTTGTTGGATGTACCTTTCGTCTTCACCAAAGACGGTTTGGATATTTCATGGGGAAATTTTTATTGGACCTTCGACAGCTATCAACCGATTAAAGGTTTCTGGGTTATCTATTCACCGTGCGGCAGAAGGCTTAGTGCCGTTAAGCATTGATATGAACGTGATCTTGCAAACCTTTGGCGAAATGGGCAAAGGGGAGATCATGATTTCAGGAAAGAACGGTGAAATCGGCGGTGGCGATGACAATAACGAATTGGATTTTGAGCTGAAAACACGTGGGGATTTACGTTATAACTCGACTGTGGCTTTTACCAATTTAACCCTATCATTTTGGCGGAATTTTTACGCATCCCGTGGTGTATTTTTTTATCCGGGGTCGGTCTTTAAAATGGATAACGAACAGAGGGCACCAAGTTACATGTTCGTTTACCGTTAGATGACATTATTATCGGTCGTTATGGCTTAGAAGGGCGTTTGCAGGCAACGTTGAATGGCACAACACCGCAGTTTGAAAATCTCAATTTAAAATTAGACGGAAACGCTCACGAGTTTATTGCCGGTATTAAAACCGTGTTTGACTTCCGAGATGAAGAACATAAGTTGCAGTCAGTGGAAAAAAACAAGCGACAAACCGTTGGGATTGGATTATCAATGGAAGTGCAAACTGGAAATCCTTAAATACGCCAGTCAAAATGGAAGGTAAAGGATTTTGGGAAGCTGATCATATTGAATTAAATCAACTTTCTGCTCATTCCAAAGAAGTCAAAATGAAAGAGGTAAAAATGGCGCCACTTTCATTGGAACTTAAAAGATCGACTCCGCTGGGATTATGAAGAAGACATATTCGAGGCTTGTTGCAAGCAAAAACTGATTGGATTGAACTAGCTTATGGCGGTCGTTTTGTTTCGCCTGTTTTTGGCTTAGGGCATTGATGGTAAGAGTATCAGTAACTTCAATTTTTGCAGGTGATTTAAAGGCAGGGGTCGCTTTGGGCCTTTAGATGTTTTGGGTGTATATCAGAATAGTGCACTTTCAGGTGAAAATCAGTTGGAAAGAACAATCCGCAAAAGTATTCCAATCACTCTTCCCACAAAAATGGAACTGGTTAATCCATGAAGGGCGCATCAAAGGACAGAGCAAATTCGTGATTAATACCAATGGCGTGAAAATGGGCGGAGAGCTGAATCTGAAAGTGCGCAAAAATCACCATGCCAGATGGTGAAGTGTATGGCTTTGAATATTCGCTTTCCAATGAATTATGAAAACGAGGCATTACAAGTGGCTTCGGGCAAACCCATTCATATTTTCGACTAAAAAATATTCGCTATGGCGCGCTTTCTGTTGCAAATGGGGAATTGGATTTATTCAGGGCGCTATCCGAATACCATGAAAAATCCACTTATCTTAAAAAATGTGAAACTTTCCTTATTTGATGGTGAATTGACGGTACCTCAGCTCACTTTTCCACAAAGTAAAAATGGCCACACTTTCCTTTACCAATATCGATTTAGCCCAAGTGTTAGCTTTGGCACAATATAACCAAGTAACCTTAGCTGGCCGTGCTAATGCGACCCCTGCCATTTTGGCTCGGGCATAGGAATGTTTGATTTGTAATGGCACATTGGAACAAGTGGGAAATGTATCCATCAAATTAACGGATGAAAATGGTGAAAAGGGCTGAAAAAGGTGGTTGGACAGAGAATATTTTTGGTGGATTTATTAAAAGAAATGGAGTTGAAAAAAACTCCCATGCGGCGGGTGACGCTCGATCCGAAAGGGACAAATGACGTTGCGTGCGAGCATTAGTGGATTTAATCCAACCAAGCGAACTCATAATCCGATAACGTTAAATTATACGCACCAAGAAAAATATGTTTGAATTGTGGAATATGATTGACTACGGCTCGCAATTTGAACAAAATCTGCAATATAAACTTTATAAGCAATTAGACAAAGATAAATGATAAAACACTTTAAATTTCAACCGCACTTTTTATTTTTGCAGCAATATTTACACTTACAGCTTGCACACCGACCATTCAATTGGACACACCAAAGGAAGGTATCACTATTAATATGAATGTGGTGGTAGACCACAATATTAAAGTGGAAATGGATGAAAAATCTCAGAAAGCAGTGAGCGAAGTTGATCCTGCGAAGAAATAATTAAATCAATTAAAAAGGCCATCTGAATGTTAGATTTCAGATGGCCTTTTTCTTTTAAAGTGCGGTCAGTTTTCCAAATGTTTTTGCAAATATGTTATCCCACTAAAACCGACGTCATGCTGAGGATCCTGCAATCAAATTATCATTGAAAAACGTAATATTGTCTTGCGGTTCGCGTAATGCCATGATGTACAGCAATGGCAAAATAATGATCTGGTGTTGGCACAGAAAGCTCGGCTTTTTTTCACCTAACTGGTCATAATGCACCAAAGTTTTCATCATCTTGTATCGCAATCGCCTGATTGACCGTTTCACGGAAAAGCAAACGCCCAGATCATAACCCGCGCCGATTTGGTCGATATGCTCCCAACTTATCGCTCTTAGATTATGCACAATGTTGCCACTGCCAATAATCAGCACGCCTTGTTCTCGCAAAGCAAATAATTTTTTCGCTAAGTTGAAATGCCACTCTGCCGATTGCAAACGGTTAAGGCTCAGTTGCACCACAGGGAATATCAGCATCGGGATACAGATATTTCAATACCGCCCAAGCACCATGATCAAAACCGTGTTGGGTTTAGCTCGACATTTTCCGGCTGTAATAATGACTGCACTTTGCTCCGCTAGTTCAGGTGAACTGGGTGCGGGATATTGCACTTGACTGAGCTCATCAGGAAAACCGTAGAAATCGTAAATCATTTCAGGGGTGTTCACCAGAGGTCACCGTGCAAACGGCTGCTATACCAATGTGCGGAAATCATCAAAATGGCTTTTGGTTTTGGAACGTTTTGTGTGATTAGGCTGAAATTCTGGTTGAACGGGTTTTCTTTATCTAATACGTTCATCGGGCTACCATGTCCAACAAACAATACAGGCATTTTTCATTATTTTCTCCTCAATATTTGATGGAGCAGATTGTACGGTTAAATCTTTGTGAAAAAAATACTACTTTATGAACAACATCTTTTACTAATCAGAAATAATGAATAATGAGGTTTAGAGAGATTGATGTGTTAAATAAGGTAAATATTACAAAGTGCGGTTAAATTTTACGAAAAATTTTACTTAATTTTTACTTTATTTACAGTTTATTATCTTTATATTTAGGCGTATGATGGCAATTAGTTTTACATACCCCCTAAATTTATTTAGGTAAATATATTATTTCTATTTAATGGAGATTGAATGATGAAAAATTACTAGCAGCAGTATTTCGGCGGTTGCCATTACCACCTCTTTTGTTGCTCATGCAGATGTTACCCACAAGCCAAACAAAGTATGGTAAAACCGGAAAAAGCAAAAGGTGTTTGGATTGATGTACGTTCTGCCGAAGAATTTAATGCTGGCCATTTACAAGATGCGGTGAATATTCCACATGATAAAAATCATTGACGGTGTTAAAGCGCTTGGTTCAGATAAAGATGCACCGCTCAATCTTTACTGCCGTAGTGGTCGTCGTGCCGAAGCCGCACTCACTGAGTTGAAAAATGCAGAGCTATACCAATGTAATCAACCATGGCGGTTATGAAGATTTGGTTAAAAAGGTTTGAAATAAACAACATATTATTTAAAAGCAAAAGATCCCCTAGATTCAGAATTTAGGGGATTTTTATTATAAAGAGCGGTTAAATTTTTAGGTGTTTTTGTAAATTCTCTTCAATTGTTCTTTTATATCAGCTTAATTTTTAATTGTTTCCTTTTGGTAAAAATATTCTTCAATTAAAGTCATCTTTATCTCTTATTTTTGAACCATATAATACTCTCGCATTGGCAGAACGATAGGTTCTACAAATTAACAAAGGAGTTTTTATATGAAAAAAGTTGCAAATGTTTTTACTGCCCCAGCAAAAACATTGGGTAGGAAATGGCTTTCATGTCGCCTCGATGTTTAGTTATCACGATAAAGATAAAAATCTCGATCCATTTCTTTTTAATGGATTACAACGAACCCAAATTTTTCCAAGGTGGTCGTCGCGATGATTCTAAATTTGCTTTACGTGGTGTCGGTGAACATCCTCACAGAGGTTTTGAAACGGTGACTATTGCTTATCAAGGTGAAGTATCGCATCGAGATTCACATGGCGGTGGTGGTACTATTGGTGCGGGTGATGTTCAGTGGATGACAGCCGGTTCTGGCGTGATGCATGAGAAATGCACTCTGAAAAAATTTGCTAAAGAAGGCGGTTTGTTCAGAGATGGTGCAGTTATGGGTCAATTTGCCGGCAAAAGATAAAATGACAACGCCTAAATATCAAGCGATTAAAGCTGAAAATATTCCGGTCGTGGCATTACCGAATAATGCAGGTTCAGTCAGAGTTATCGCTGGCGAATTACTCGATACGAAAGGCCCTGCGGATACATTTCAGCTCAATTAATAGTGGGATACCACAATGAATGCGAATGTTGCCTTTATATGTTCAGCGTGCCAGCAAGTCACAATGTGATTATCCTTGTATTAGATGGCACGATCCAAGTTAGTGGCAACGTAATTGCTCGGCGAGGTGAATTGGTTACCTTTGAGCGTGGTGCTGCAGATGTGTTGATTGAATCCAATAATACTGCAAAAATTATTGATTCTCACTGGGAGCCTCTCAATGAGCCTGTTGTAGGATATGGTCGATTTGTTATGAATAGTCGAGAAGAAATCCTTCAAGCTATTCATGATGTGCAATCAGGTAAATTTGGAAACTTAACCTAGAAAATAAAGCCACTCGAAAGAGTGGCTTTTGACATTTATAAATGATGTTTTATAGCTATGCTCTATTTTTGAGTTTCAAATGTAATATGGATCTGTCAAAATTGACAACTCCATAAATTATAAATAATATTCTTATTCTTTGTTTAATCTAACAAGAAAAATGTTTAAATTGTTCTTCGTCGTTATCCAACTTTCCGACTCATCAATTTGCTCAATCTAATGGAACAGCTGTTTGTAATATTTCTTCTCCTTTTTGTTTAAAATAACAACTTTTGCTCTCGTATCTCTTGAATGTTCTTTTCTTTTCACAAAATCATGTTTTTTTCCAATAAACTCAATATTTGAGATACCGTCATGACATCTATTTCTGAGAGTTTTGAAATCATAACTTTGTGTAACTTCATTGTCGTTTTTGCGATAGATAAGCAAGGAAGCTAAAACAACAAATTGAGGGTGTGTCAAATTTATTTTTCTTTAACTCTTTTTTATCATAAGATGCCATTTATTGTACACTCTCATGAACAACAATCCTGTTGATTTTTCTGAATTGTCTTTATATTTTGATGTAAACAAACAGCAATCACCTTATCTTTTCCAAACGATTTTTTTAGAATAAATATAGACTGAGGACATCTGAAAAACTTGTCTTTAAAAATTCCAAATGTTGCTCATCTTCACTATCTAAAAATCACAGTATGTTTTATATTTCACGCTTCCATCATTATTATCAATTATTTGATGACCGAAAAAGAATATCTCCGAAAAGGAGTTTCTGTTTTATCCCAGAATTCTTCAAAAAGGTTTTACAAGAGTAAGCTGATATTCCATAGGAGGCATTCCTTCAAGCTCCATAGTTCCGCATGAACCAGTTTCAAATTTACCTTTCAATGTAATGTTTTTTAAATCTTCTTCCCAATTATACCATTTTCAATATTTTGCATAGTACTCCCATGCATCTTCTTTTGTAGCTTTGATTTTCAAACTAAAACTAAATTCCATTGTAATTCCCCTTTGATCATATATGTGCTATGTATAAGTTAACTTATATGTAGTCAACAAAATTTATACCTGGGATATTATTCTTTAGTTTTTCCAAAATGACAGAATAATTTTTCTTAATCTTTTAAGTTAACTCCTACAGACCATGCACAACTATTCTTTTCCCTCGATAGCGCAAATATCCACGTTTGGGCCTATTTTTCTAAGGATTAATCAATAAGCAAATGGCCTTACAAGCTCTTTTTGAGAGATTGGCAAAAACCCATTATTTCAGTGCTAATGAAATTCCAAGGCAGACCTACACGTTGATGCTGTTATAGTATCGGTGATTGCGTAATTGCTTCCCAAAATTCTCTATTTTCTTATCACGATAAAAAGTGCGGTTAAAACTTACGATATTCAAGTTGGAAAAACTCACAGAAAAATGACCGCACTTTTATGCTAAAAATGCCCTGACTTTATGTTATAAAAAGGTCTGACATAACTTCAGACCCTTCATCATGTTTTAAATTATATGTAACTCAAAACGGAATAGTTGTCATCAAATGCATCCATTGGAGGCTCGCTTGTGGTGCTGGCGCAGATTGTGCTGGACGAGATTGATAGCTTGGTTGTGGTGCAGATTGTGCTGGTGCAAAAGCCGCCCATCTCTTGATTGCGACCACCCTAACATTTGTAAGTTATCACCCGTGAATTTCAGTGGTGTAACGATCTTGGCCGTTGTTATCTTGCCATTTGCGGGTTTTTAAACGACCTTCAACATAAACTTGTGAACCTTTGCGTAAGTATTGACCCGCAATTTCCGCTAAACGACGATATAACACGATACGGTGCCATTCGGTGACTTCACGACGTTCACCCGTGTTTTTATCCGTCCAGCTTTCACTTGTTGCTACGCTGATATTTGCTACTGCTTCGCCATTTTGGCATCGTGCGGATTTCAGGATCATTACCTAAATTACCCACGATGATTACTTTATTAATACCTGCCATAGAATCCTCTATATTTTAGAAATAAGGTGAAAAAAATTTTGGTTATTTTGCCTTAAAAGAAACAAAAGATCCATAAAAATTAACTGGATATTTGCACAGATATTGAAATATGCGATAATGGTCGCAATTTTTGAATTTATTTTCTTAAGGCAATCGCTTTTTATGGATACTATCGACATTCGTGGGGACTAGAACTCACAACCTTAAAAACATCAATTTAATCATTCCACGCGATAAATTAATTGTGATTACAGGCTTGTCCGGTTCGGGCAAATCCTCTTTAGCATTTGATACGCTTTATGCGGAAGGTCAGCGCCGTTATGTGGAATCGCTCTCTGCTTATGCACGCCAGTTCCTTTCTTTGATGGAAAAGCCGGATGTGGATTCGATTGAGGGCTTGTCGCCAGCGATTTCTATTGAGCAAAAATCCACTTCTCATAACCCGCGTTCAACCGTGGGCACGATCACAGAAATTTACGATTACCTGCGTTTGCTGTTTGCTCGCGTAGGGGAGCCGCGTTGTCCAGATCATGATGTGCCATTAACGGCACAAACCATCAGCCAAATGGTGGATAAAGTCCTAAGCTTGCCTGAAGAAAGCAAAATGATGTTGCTTGCGCCTGTGGTAAAAACCGTAAAGGTGAGCATGTTAAGCTGTTAGATAGCTTGGCGGCACAAGGTTATATTCGTGCAAGAATTGATGGCGAAATCTGTGATTTATCTGATCCGCCAGAACTTGCTTTACAGAAAAAACATACCATTGAAGTGGTGGTGGACCGTTTTAAAGTGCGGTCAGATTTAGCCACACGTTTGGCGGAATCCTTTGAAACAGCTTTGGAGCTTTCTGGGGGTACAGCAGTTGTGGCTGATATGGATAATCCTAAAGCTGAAGAATTGGTTTTCTCGGCAAACTTTGCTTGTCCGCATTGTGGCTATTCTGTACCAGAATTAGAGCCTCGCTTATTCTCATTTAATAACCCAGCAGGGGCGTGTCCAACTTGTGATGGCTTAGGTGTTCAGCAGTTCTTCGATGAAAAGCCGCGTGGTGCAAAATGAAAGCATTTCCCTCGCAGGCGGTGCAGTGAAAGGGTTGGGATCGTCGCAACTTCTATTACTATCAAATGCTTACCTCGTTAGCGAAAACATTATAAATTCGATATTGAAACGCCATACGAAGATTTACCACAAAAATTAAAGATATAGTGATGCACGGTTCAGGCAAGGAAGAAATTGAATTCCAATACATGAACGACCGTGGTGATGTAGTGATTCGCAAACATCCTTTTGAAGGGATTTTGAATAATATGGCGCGCCGTTACAAAGAAACGGAATCCATGTCTGTGCGTGAAGAATTGGCGAAAAAAATATCAGTAACCGCCCTTGTGCTGATTGTGGTGGTTCACGTCTTCGTCCAGAAGCTCGTAATGTGTATATCGGCAGCATTAACTGCCACAGATTTCAGAGAAAAAGCATTGGTGAAAGTCTTGAGTTTTTTCAAGGGCTTACTTTAACCGGTCAAAAAGCACAAATTGCAGAAAAAATCCTGAAAGAGATCAGAGAGCGGTTAGAATTTTTAGTGAATGTGGGCTTGAATTATCTTTTCCTTTCCCGTTCTGCCGAAACCCTTTCAGGTGGTGAAGCGCAACGTATTCGTCTTGCGAGTCAGATCGGTGCGGGCTTAGTAGGCGTCATGTATGTGTTGGATGAGCCTTCAATCGGTTTACATCAACGCGATAATGAACGCTTGCTAAATACGCTGATTCACTCGTAATTTGGGTAACACTGTAATTGTGGTGGAACATGATGAAGATGCTATTCAGAAGCGGATCATATTATTGATATTGGCCCTGGGGCGGGGGTGCATGGTGGCCAAGTGATTGCACAAGGGACAGCCAAAGAGATTATGGCAAACCCAAATTCGATTACAGGTAAGTTCTTATCGGGTGAAGAAAAAATCGAAATTCCGAAAAACGAACCGCACTTGATAAAAAGCAAACTTTTAAAATTAAAAAGGCGCGACAGGAATAATCTTAAAAGGCGTAAATTTAGAGATTCCAGTGGGCTTATTTACTTGTATCACGGGGTGTCAGGTTCAGGTAAATCAACGCTAATTAATGATACGTTATTCCCATTGGCACAAAACGCCTTAAATCGTGCGGAAAAAACAGATTTTGCGCCTTATAAATCCATTGAAGGCTTGGAATATTTTCGATAAAGTGATCGATATTAACCAAAGCCCGATCGGTCGTACACCGCGTTCTAACCCAGCGACTTACACGGGTTATTTATTCCCAATTCGTGAATTAGTTTGCGGGCGTGCCAGAAGCGCGTGCGCGTGGTTATAACCCAGGACGTTTTTAGCTTTAACGTGCGTGGTGGACGTTGTGAAGCATGCCAAGGTGATGGTGTGCTGAAAGTTGAAATGCACTTCTTACCGGATGTGTATGTGCGCTTGTGATCAATGTAAAAGGTAAACGCTATAACCGTGAAACCTTGGAGATCCGTTATAAAGGCAAAACTATTCACCAAGTGTTAGATATGACGGTAGAAGAAGCTCGTGAGTTTTTGATGCGATCCCAATGATTGCGCGTAAATTGCAAACCCTAATGGATGTAGGCTTATCTTATATTCGTTTAGGTCAGTCTTCTACCACACTTTCAGGTGGTGAGGCACAACGCGTTAAGTTAGCAACGGAGCTTTCAAAACGCGATACCGGTAAAACCCTTTATATTTTGGATGAACCGACAACTGGTCTGCATTTCGCCGATATTAAACAACTTCTCGAAGTGTTACACCGCTTGCGCGATCAAGGCAATACTATCGTGGTGATCGAACACAACTTAGATGTGATCAAAACCGCAGACTGGATTGTGGATCTTGGTCCAGAAGGGGGCAGTGGCGGTGGTCAAATCATTGCAACAGGCACACCAGAAGAGGTCGCTAAAGTCAAAAGGCTCGCATACCGCGAGATTCCTAAAAGACATTTTGACAAAAGGATAGAAAAACTAACCGCACTTTTGAACATCATCAAAGTGCGGTTATTTTTTTATTCGATTATTGAAGGTTAATGAACAGATTGCTATTATCTTCAGCATATAAACGAAGGGGGATAATATGGAATGTTCTCACCCATTTAGTTGTCAATGTCAGCCTATAGCAAATGTAAATGTATTAGGCGCCCAGCTTACGCGTATTGAATTGTCTTTTTCATCAGGGCAATTTCAGTTCTCTCAATTTCGTAAGTCTCAATTTGGGTGAAGAGTTTAAATACTCAACATCGATGGGTAAAACTAGACTTTAATGCCTGCCATAAAAATGATTCGAATAATTTTACATTGTTTATTCAACCAGATGTACATTGTCTTGCCACAAAATTACTACATTTTTGATGTTGAACGATTTACTCAAGTGCGGTCAGAATTACAGCTAAAAATTGAATTTGATCAATCGTTTCATATTTCAGTATCGCAATGTCATATTTTGCCGATTCTTTGCCTTGATACCCAAGGTTTCACTCATTTTACTTATCAAGATCTCACTTATGTTTCTACCAACCTCAAGGCTTCTTTTTCAATTACATCCATTAATTATTTGTTTGCACGGTGCAGGTGAGGGGGGAAATAATCAGAGCAATATTCTCGCCGATAAAATGGCGGTGACTTTCGCAAACCAATTACACCAAGATATGCTGGATTATCCTTATATTCTTGCTCCTCAATGCCCTAGTTTCTGGGTAGATAAATTTCTATTAAATGGTCAATATTATTATGGTGAACGAGATTATACCGCTGATTTATTAGCTTTAATCCAAGATGCTTTGATTAGGCATCAAGATATTGATCCCAAACGTGTTTATATTGTTGGTGGTTCAATGGGAGGATACCAAGGATTACGGCTTTTTCTGATGCACCCGATTTATTTGCTGCAGCTCTAATTGCTTGCCCCGCGAAACTTCCTTCTCTAGAAAAAAATTACATCGTTTAAAGAATAATATGGCTTATTCATAGTGCCTTAGATGAAGTCGTACCGATTGAAAATAGCCTTAATTTTCTTGAACAAATCTACAATGAAAAAATCTACACAAGCAATGTTTACGCTTTATGGAAAGGTAGTCATAGAGGGAAAAGTTATCGATCCACATTGTGTCTTTTTACCTCTTTACGACAACCAATTAACATCAGGACAAAATTCCATTTTTGAATGGTTGGGACAACAAGGAGTTTAAGATGAAAAAGTGCAGTTATTTATATTTCTGTTATTGCCGCATTAGGAGGCTTTTTGTTTGGTTTTTGACACAGCGGTGATCAGTGGTACTGTTGAGTCAATCAAAAGCCCTGAATTCGAGCTTTGGCTAACAGCAGGTGAATTAGGTTTCGCAGTTGCATCCGTATTGATTGGTTCTGCAATTGGTGCATGGTATGCCGGGATTGCAGCAATTAAGTTTGGTCGAGTGAAAGTGATGCTTATTGCTTCTGTATTATTTTCTCTTTCAGCGATAGGTTCTGCATTCGCTTTTAACCTATGGGATTTTTCCTTTTGGCGTTTAGTTGGAGGATTGGGTGTAGGGATTGCAGCGGTTATTGCTCCTGCATACATTGCAGAGGTCTCTCCTGCCCACTTACGTGGACGTTTGGGTAGCCTGCAACAATTAGCTATCTCAATTGGTCTGCTCGTTTCTTTTTATTTCAAATTATGTATTGCGAATATCGATAATTCCCCTAATGCACCTTTATGGGGCGGCTTACTTGCATAGCGTTGGATGTTATTAGTTGAGGTATTTCCTGCGGTGCTATATGGTATTATGGCACTTAAAACTGCCAGAATCACCACGTTATTTAGTCAGTAAAAATAGACTTGATGAAGCAAAGAAAATGTATTAGTGAAATACACTAACGAGGGCAAATCCTGATTTAAAATTAGAACAAATTAAAATTAGTTTGGGCAATCCGAATGACGTTGTTTCGATAAAAAAATGTTTTATCAAGCAAAACCTTATTTGTACCAGTCGTTTTGGTTGGCAATCAGTCTTCTTTTGTTGCACAGTTCACTGGCATTAATATTATTCTGTATTATGCCTCTTCACTTTGGAGTGCGGTGGGTTTTTCACAGGTTTATCTTTTGCAGTTCAATTAGCACAACTATTATTGGCGTGTTAATGACGATTGTAGGGATGCTTTATATTGATAAACTAGGTCGTCGCAAATTATTATTAATTGGTTCTATTGGTATGGGGGTTTCCCTTTGGATTACGGGATTTATTTTTATGAGTGCCGATCAGTCTTCCGAAACACTTGTCTTATCACCAGTGCTTTCATGGGTGCATTAATTAGTGCTCATATTTTCTATATTTTCTTCAGTGTTACATGGGGACCCGCATTATGGGTTATTCTAGGTGAGATCTTCCCAAATAGAATTCGTACTACTGGATTAGGAATTGCAACTTGTGCAAACTGGATCGGTAACGTGATTGTCACTTGGATTTTTCCGCCAATGCTAAAATATTTAGGGCTAGCTCCAACCTACTTATTCTATGGAGTTTGCTGTATTGGTTCGTTCTTTATGGTGAAATGCTTCATTCCTGAAACAGCAAACAAATCTCTAGAAGAGATGACGTTTACGTAAAGAATGAATAAAGTTAGCCGTGCTTTTTAAAATTACTAAAAGTGCGTTTATTTTTATAGGGAACATAAAATATATTCCTAAAAATGGACTTTATTGTTCCTGTATTGAGGAACAATAAAGAGTTTTCAGATGGCGTTTTCTGTTATTTTTCAGATGATGTAGGGCGTAACTTGATTTCACCGTCTAACCATTTTTCTGTGCATCAAGATGCCCTATGTTTCTACAGGATTGTCAAGCTTCATCTGTTCAAAAACATAAAGAAAGAGTCTTTCGAAATTTCGAAATGTCCGTATCGGAGTTGAGAGGCATATTGATGCCATTCAGGGTGTAGTCTAACTTGTTCAATAGAACAGTCTCTGATAGGTTGATAGTAGCTGACATCTCGTCTGAAAGGAAAAATCAACTTCAAACATTTCTACTTGGTAGGCGGCGTCATCGATGATCTTTCCTACTGCTGTAAAGAGCTTGCAGCTTTCCTTGACTATTTAACTGATACTTGGAACTGTAGTATAAAAGGTAGTCTCCTTTTTCATTCAGTTAAGCGGTCTCCCGTGGCAGACTTGACAGAAGCCGCCTTCAACTCCTCTTAGAACGTGTTCTTTTGATACGACACCGATCCAAAATTTAGTCATTTTTGACCTCAATTCAATTAAAAGTTAATTTAATGCTTGCTGCTGAAAGGTGGTTTGGCAAACCAAATGAGAACAACCAAGAAAAATGTGTGCAGAAACTAAGAAGATCTCGTTAGCACCAATAATAAAAGCCTTGAGCGGTGATTTGTCTGGCAATATATGATGCCGTTTTGTTCTTCACTTAACCAAAACTCCCATAGTTTGGAAGAATTGTTGGGAAATCGGATTATATGGATTAATGACTTCTGTGAGTTGCGTGTGATGCACGGCTTCGCGGTTATACCAAATAAAAGGTAGTAAGTGATGTGCCCATTGAGCCGGCAAGGGTTCGGAAAAATTAAATAAGCTCGACGCCAAGCCATTTTTCAGGTGGTAAACCTGAAAGGGGTAATGGTTGTCAGTGGCATAAAGAAACAAGCAACGGCTAAGCCTTGCACTATGCGGTAATGCCACATCCATAAACGTCATTTCAGGTTCAAGGTCACAGCTCGCCAATAAAAGGTGAGTGCATAAACCCATAAAAAACTGACGGTAGTAAAATCCGCATATCAATTTTGTGCCGAATTTCCCGATAATCGGCGCAAGTAGAATCGGCAATAATCCAACTGGCGCAGCCGCAAGCCCTGCCAAGTGGCTGTATAGTTTGTAAACCTGTTGGAGCAGAAGCGGGATAAGCACGACCGTCCCTGAGATACACCAAGAAAGCAAGGCTGGTTGAAACACAACCTACGGTGAAATTTCGAGATTTGAATAAGGGAGACATCCACAACCGGATTATCGTCTGTGAGGTTCCCAAATAATGAGGGCGATTAAACCTACCGCCGCGATAATGGTAAGTACCACAATTTCAGTGGAGTTAAACCAGTCTAGCTCGCGACCTTGATCCAGCATGTAATTGCAACGCACCCACACTGAGAGTGCTAACAAAATCAGCCCAATAGTATTAACTGGTTGATGAGAAATTCTACTTTCTCGCCTTCTAAAAATTTTTCCAACTGATTAAGACAACGGCAAGCCCGATCGGAACGTTGATAAAGAAAAATCCAACTGCAGTGAATATTATCGCTGATCCAACCGCCTAAAATCGGGCCACAAATCGGGGCGACCACGATTGTCATTGACCAAAAAGCCAATGCCATTCCGCGTTTTTCTGGCGGGTAGTTATTTAATAATAAACTTTGAGAAAGGGGGATGATGGGGCCAGCAACTGCACCTTGAAGGACGCGAAAAACGATCAACATTTCCAAGCTATTTGCAATACCACAAAGCCAAGAGGCTAGCACGAATAATAGTGTTGCGATTAAAAATAACCGCACTTCACCAAAACGTTTTGCCAGCCAGCCTGTAATCGGGATCGAAATCGCATTTGCCACCCCGAACGAAGTGATCACCCAGGTGCCTTGGCTCGACGATGCCCCCAAATCACCTGCAATAGTTGGAATGGCTACGTTAGCGATGGTGGAGTCTAACACGAGCATAAAGGTGGCTAATGAAAGCACCAATGTGAGCATCGCTAACGCACCGCCTTGTAGCGGTTTTGAAATGAGATGCGGCATAACAGAACCTAATGGCTATTGTCACGAATAATAGATTCGATCAAATTATTGATCGCACTTTCATCATATTGCAGCACATTTGTGGAATAAAGCGTTGTAGCTGGCGCTTGGTCACGCAAGGTTTCGCCTTGGCTATCACTAACATTCACTTTCACGGTAGCAGAAAGACCGATACGTAATGGGTTTTCAATGAGCTGTTGTGGATCAATTGAATTCGTACAGGCACAGTTGCACCACTTTTGATCCAGTTGCCTGTCGCATTTTGAGTAGGCAATAATGAGAATGCGCTTCCGTACCCATTTCGATTCCACCACTTTTCCATTAAAGGTTTTATCTTTTTCCGCAAAGGTCGAAATGAATTTCAACTGGCTGACCAATTCGCATATGGGTTAATTATGTTTCTTTGAGTTGGCGTCTAACCACATTTGATCGGTAGTGACCACTGCCATTAATGCGCCACTCAACAGACACCGCCTGTCCTACTTTGCGCATTGCGGCGAGCCACATAACCTTTAATTGGACTGCGGATTTTTGTGCGTTCTAAATTTAGCCAAGCTTGTTTCAAATTACTGACCGCACTTTGAATTTGTGGTTGTTCACTTAAAGGGCCGTCTAACAATAAGGCTTGATTCGCTTCAAGTTGGTTTTGTGAGGTCGTTTCAGTTTGCTTTTCGCCAGTTCAACCGCTTCTTTGGCGTGTTGGAAAGATTCTTTATCTATTCGCCATCTTTTCACCAATTGAACTCGACGGTTTAAAATTTCCTGTAGCTTGAGCAAGGGTAATTTCATTCGCTCGAACAGCAGATTTCAATTGTTTTACGGTGTAATTCAGTTGAGAAATTTGGCGAACGGCATTGGCTAAATTGCTTTTAGCTTGCTCGAAGCTCAATTTGGTATTGGTGTCATCTAACTCTAATAACACATCGCCTGCCTGTACAGGGATCCATATTATCGACATTAATTTTCGAAATATTCCCGCTACCTGCGCTGATACCATCACCTGATTGCCGCTCACATAGGCATCTTCAGTTTCTTCAAAGCCTTTAATAAAGAAAAACCAATAAGCCGCAGAACCGATTGCAATCAGAAGAAGCAAAAGAATAAAATGGAAAGCCCTTTTTACGTTGTTGAGGATTTATTATTTGAGGAAGTTTGTGTATCTGTTTGTTGATCGGACATAATGCGAGCCTTATGAGAAAAATGCTGAAGTAAAAAGGCTTCAGTCTATAAAAATATGAATGTTCGTTCATTGTGAACGTAAATTAGAATTATTTCAAGAATGACTGCACTTGTTGATATCAAAAGTGCGGTCAATTTTAATGATGTTTTATCCTTAAGCCATTTATGCCAAGCAAAAATCAAACTGGTCCAAATCGGTACATAAGTAAAGTAATCGGAAAGGGGAAACTTGTGTGTTGAGCCAAAATATCGCAATTAAAAAGAGCAAAGTAGGTTCGAGATAACTGAGCACGGCGAACACACTGACCGGAATTTGTTGATTTGATTTTAAATTGGCAGACAAACCGATTGCACTCACTAAACCCTAATGCAGGCAATAAATACCAATATCGGCTTTCACTGATTACAAAAAGAAAAATTGCTGTTCTTGTATGATCAAATAAATGAGGCAAGGAACAGCAATGAAGCTACATCAAGTGTGATCCCTTGCAATGCGGGGATCTTCATGGCTTTACGGCTTAAATAATAATAGGGATAAACTAAGCACACCCAAAGACTGCTCCATGAAAAGGTTTGATTACGCCACAATTCATGCGCCACACCGCAGGCAGCAATACATAAAGCGATAACTTGAATGGTGGAAAGGGTTTCTTTCAGCCAAATGCGTCCCAGTAATGCCATCACTAATGGGAATAAGAAATACCCCATGGCAATGTTTACACCCTCGCCATTAACTGGCGCCCACATAAATAACCAAAATTGACTGCCGGCATTGAGCGTGCCGAGCAAAAACAACATCCAACGTTTTTTGTCTTTGCCTAAGGTTTCATTGACTAATTTTGATAACGAACGACAACCTACGGTTGGGAAGATAATCAAAAACAACCCAAATACCATCATCACCATTCGCCACGCAAACACATCCGTACCGTTAAGCGGCTGTAGCCATAAGCTGAATAGATAGAGCAATCCAAATAAAAATTGCGAGATGATGCCGAGAAAAATACCTTGAGCCATTTTTATATTTCCTTAGGGTTTGATAACGTCATTATAAAAAGTCTGGCGTGGTAAAATTTTCTCAATATAGAATTATTGATGATTATTTTTCTCAAATTTGAGCGTTATTTTTGCATTTATTTTCAAAGGTGTAAACATGCAATTAGATAAATTAGATCGGGATATTTTTAAATATCCTCCAACAAGATGCGACTTTTGCCATTAAAAGAGCTCGCTGAAAAAGTGCATAGCTCGGTGGCAACCTGTCAGCGTCGAATTCGATTACTGACAGAAAAAGGGGTTATTACCAAACAAGTGGCGGTGGTATCGCCAAAGGCGAGTGGGCAGAGGTATTAGTGTTTTTGTGATGGTGGAAATGGACAACCAACATTCCCGCTTTCAAGAATTATTTGAACGGAAAATGCGACAAGAAACCGATGTGGTGAGCTGTTATGAAATTTCAGCGATTATGATTTTATGCTGCTTATTCACGCTGAAAGCATGGAAAGTTACCATTCGTTTACCCGTCGCGTTCTAACCGGTGAATATCATGTTCGCACTTATAAGAGCTTGTTTGTAATGAATTTTACCAAAGCAGAGAGCGGGATTTTGTTATAGTTATGTAAATAAAAGAAAAATCCTTTGCTAAAGTGGCAAAGGATTTTTATTAAGACGTGATTATTTCGGTAACCTTGTTGTGGCTTTTAACGCCATATACCCCATAATCGCAGAAACCGTGGAGCCTAATAAGATCCCTAATCGAGAAAGGGCGTTAATGCTTTCACCGGCATCAGCATTGAAGGCAAGGCTGGCTAAGAACATTGACATGGTGAAACCGATACCACATAAAATCGCTACGGCAAAAATTTGTTTGAAGTTGATGCCTTGCGGAAGTTTTGCTATGCCTAGTTTTACGGAAAGGTAGCTGAAACCAAATACGCCGAGTGGTTTTCCAATAATTAAGCCAAGAGAAATCGCAAAGTAATAATGGTGATGAAAGCATGCTTGAGTCGATACCATCAAAAGCTTACCCCGCATTGGCAAATGCGAATAATGGCAGAATAACAAAGGATGACCAAGGCGCAAGAATATGTTCAAAGTCATGTAATGGCGTTTCGCCATTTTTGCCTTTCAATGGAATACAAAACCCGATGATAACGCCTGCAAGAGTAGCATGTACGCCCGATTTTAATACAGAAGCCCACAAGATTGTTCCCACCACCATATAGGCACAAAGTGCGGTCACTTTAAAGCGATTTAATGCAATAAGTACAGCAATTGCAATGGCAGCAAAGACGAGTGCTTGCACGCTTAATCCATGGGAGAAGAAGAGTGCAATCACGACAATTGCACCTAAGTCATCAATGATGGCTAAAGCAAGTAAAAAGATTTTTAGTGGGAGTGGCACTTGTTTACTTAATAACGCCATGATGCCCAGTGCAAAGGCAATGTCTGTCGCCATTGGGATTGCCCAGCCATCGGCTAAAGTAGGATCTTGTTGTGCAATAAAAATATAAACCAAGGCAGGAATAACCATTCCGCCAACGGCAGCAATAGCAGGGAAAACCGCTTGTTGATAGCTTGAAAGGGAACCCTCAAATAATTCTCTTTTGACTTCCATTCCCACTAAAACAAAGAATACCGCCATAAAACCATCATTGATCCAGTGAATTAAGGTTTTATCGATAGAAAAAGATCCCTACTTGAATGCTGACTGGTAAAGTTTAAAAAGTCGTTATAGGTTTTGATTGAGCGGTGAATTGGCTAATAGCATTGCGATTACCGCTGAAAAAAAGTAATAAAATTCCGCCAGCTGATTCCAATTTGAAAAACGCTGAATTTGTTGAATCAAACTCAGTTTATTCATTCATTCTCTCCTAAAAAGTAATAATAAAAAAGGCTGGATACTATCACAAATTTACTGATTTTTTTGGAAAAATAGGCTATGGATAATGTGTGATTTAATTGGGATGTGATAGAGTTTCGTGATCTATTTCACAGAAATTTATTTTCATTTTTGGAATAAAAAAACAATTTAATAGTAAAAATTCTTAAAAGTTTATTTATTCGAGAATACTTATGTTTTTCAAAAAGACATCATCGTACTAGGTATGATGATTTTTGCTTTATTTTTAGGCGCAGGAAATATTATTTTTTTCCACCGATGGAGAGGTACTCAGCAGGTAACCATTGGGCAACAGCTTCGCTAGGGTTTGTGATAACAGGCGTACTCATGCCATTTATTACATTGGTTGTTGTGTCAGTGTTAGGACGTGGCGAAGAACTGACTAAGGATTTTACCCAAGTGGGCAGGCGTATCCTTTTTAACCATTCTTTATTTAGTCATCGGTTCAACCTTTGCAATGCCTCGAATTACCAATGTCGCTTATGAAATGGCATGGTTACCATTGGGGCTCGTTGAAGATAGTGCGACGACACGTCTTATTTTTCTCTGTGATCTTTTAATATTATCGCCATGGGATTCATGATTCGCCCAAGTACCATTATTTCAACGGTGGGTGAAGTGATGACGCCAGCATTGTTGGTATTATTACTCGTTGTTGGGATCACGGTTTTTGTTTCACCTCTTTCTGACATTGTTGCCCCGTCGCAGGCTTATGCCGAGAATTCAGCATTAACCACAGGATTAATTAGTGGTTATCAAACAATGGATGTACTGGCTGCGATTGCCTTTGGTGGTATTGTTGCACGGGCGTTGTCTGCAAAAATGTGACTAATCCACAAAAAGATTGTTCAATATACGATTTCAGCGGGTTTTGTCTCTGTCATTTTATTAGCTTGTCTATATTTTGCCTTATTCTACTTAGGGGCGACTTCTGATGCGGTGGCACAAGGTGCAACAAATGGCGGACAAATCTTCTCTCGTTATGTGAACAGTTTATTCGGCACGGCGGGAACCTGGATTATGGCGGGTATTATTACTTTAGCAAGCTTAACCACATTAGTGGGCGTAACCAGTGCTTGTGGTGATTACTTTCTCCAAGTTTTCGACACGTTTTTTTCTTATCCATTTTGGATTGTCTTCTTCACCGCCATGACGACAATTATTTCACAATATGGCTTAACAAAATTACTCCGAGTGACGATTCCTGCCTTGTTGTTGATTTACCCAATGGCGATTATGTTGGTGGTTTTACAGCTTGTGCGTAATAAACTGCCTTCTATTCGATTGAGCTATTACACCACTATTTTTGTGACGGTTTGTTTTAGTTTGAGTTGATAGTTTGAAAAACTTAGATATTTTGCCTGAAGGGTTGCATCAAAGTCATGACTCATTTCCCGCTTTACTCACAAGGGATTAGCTTGGTTGGTGCCTGCATTATGTACTTTAGTGCTTTCCATGATATTAGGGAAAACCATTTCAAAATAATAAAAATGCCGATAATGATTTATCGGCATTTTTATATCAAAGTGCGGTCGTTTTTCACGCGTTTTTAGGCGGCAGACGTTGTCTCACAATTTCAAATAAACATACGCCAGTCGCAACAGAAACATTCAGAGATGACACTGAGCCCGCCATTGGAATACTAATTAGTTGATCACAATGTTCACGAGTAAGGCGACGCATGCCTTCACCTTCCGCCCCCATCACTAAGGCAAGAGAACCCTGTAAGTTTACTTTTGGTAAATGGTTTCTGTTGCTTCACCAGCTGTACCCTACTACCCAAATATTATGGTTTTTGTTGTAGATCTCGCAAAGTACGCGCTAAGTTAGTGACACGAATTAATGGCACAGTCTCCGCAGCACCGCAAGCCACTTTACGTGCAATAGAAGTGAGTTGAGCGGATTTATCTTTTGGTACGATAACAGCGCTCACACCAGCAGCATCCGCAGTACGTAAACAGGCTCCCAGGTTATGGGGATCCGTCACGCCATCAAGCACCAATAAAAAGTGGATTTTGTTTACGAGTAAGAAGTTCATCCAGATCATGTTCATTCAGCTCTTTTGGCTTCTTGCACACGAGCAATCACACCTTGATGCACTTCACCATTGGATTTTTTATCTAATGTTTGACGGTTTACAAATTGCACCGCAATGCCTAAAGCATAGAGCTCATTGAGTAAGGGTTGTAGGCGTTTATCTTCACGGCCTTTCAGCACAAATACTTCAATTAAACGTTCAGGGCTATTTGCTAAAATGCTGTTTACAGCATGGATACCATAGATATTTTCTGACATAGGGTTCTCTTGTTTATTATTTTTTCATTATCCCCCTCTTTAGCAAAGAGGGCCAGGGAGATTGGGTAAAAATATTATTTCTTCCGTTTTCTAGTCGGTTTCTTAGAAACATCTTTATTTTTGACCGCACTTTTTACGTTTTTTTGACGCTTTAGGTGGCAGTTCCTTAAAGACTTTTTTCGCTTTTTGTTTGCTGTTTTTCCCACACGACGTGGTTTTCTGGCACTTTCGACTAAACTGAAATCTACCATTTTTTGTTCTAAATGAACGGCGACCACGCGAATTTTGACTTTATCGCCAAGGCGGTAGATCATACCACTATTTTCACCGATTAAACGTTGTTTTGCCGCATCAAATTGATAGTAGTCGTTATCTAAAGTGGAAATATGGACTAAGCCGTCAATGAATAAATCATCTAAACGTACGAATAAGCCAAAGCCCGTTACAGATGAGATCACTCCGCTAAATTCAGCGCCCACGTGATCTTGCATATATTCACATTTCAGCCAATCTGCTACTTCGCGAGTGGCATCATCGGCACGGCGTTCGGTCATCGAGCAGTGATCACCTAATAAATCCATTTCATCAAAAGAATAATGATAGCCGCCAGTATCTGTGGTTTTACGTTTAGCGCCTTTTTCTTTTGCTAATAAATACTTAATCCCACGATGTAGGGTTAAATCCGGATAACGACGAATCGGGGAAGTGAAGTGTGCATATTCCTCTAAACGCCAAACCAAAGTGGCCGATATTATCCGCATGATAAACCGCTTGGCTTAATGAACGCAGTAACATGGTTTGAATGAGCTCGTGATCCGGGACGATCTTTCACTTGCTCTAACAATTTCGCATAATCTTTTGTGGTCGGTTTCATGCCTCCTTCAAGGCTTAAACCGCATTCACTTAAGAATGCACGGAAAGACGTCAGTTTCTCTTCACTCGGAGCAGCATGAATACGATAGAGTGCAGGCTCTTTATGTTTTTCCATAAAGTTTGCCGCTGCAATATTCGCAAGAATCATGCATTCTTCAATGATTTTATGAGCATCATTTCGCACAACAGGGTTCAATGCGCTCAATTCGTCCCATGGCATTGAAAATAAATTTGGTTTCAATGGTTTCAAAAATCGATAGCACCACGTTGTTTACGGGCATTGAGTAATGCTTGATAGAGATGATGCAATTCTTCTAAATGTGGCACAAGCCCTTGATAACGCGTGCGAAGCTCATCATCGCCGTCTAAAATCGCCGCGACTTTCGTATAGGTTAAACGCGCATGAGAGTTCATTACCGCTTCATAAAAACGATAGTCCGTGAGTTTACCTTTGGCAGAAATGTGCATTTCACACACCATACACAAGCGATCAACTTGTGGATTCAGTGAACACAATCCGTTCGATAAAATCTCCGGCAGCATTGGCACAACACGATTTGGGAAGTAAACGGAGTTACCTCGGTTATAAGCTTCAGTGTCTAATGCCGAACGTAAACGCACATAGTAGCTGACATCGGCAATTGCCACCCAAAGTTTCCAGCCTTTACCACTTTTTTCGCAATATACGGCATCATCAAAATCGCGTGCATCTTCGCCATCAATGGTAACCAGTGGCAGATTGCGTAAATCCACACGGCCTTTTTTCGCTTCTTCAGGCACTTCTTCCGTGAATTTTTTAACGTATTTTTCGACCGCACTTGGGAATTGGTGAGGAATGTCATGATTACGAAGGGCGATCTCCACTTCCATCCCTTTTGCCATATTGTCACCCAGAATTTCGGTGATGATGCCAACAGGTTGAGTAAAGGAGGCAGATCGTTCTTGCAATTCAACCACGACAACTTGTCCCATTCGGGCACCATTGCGGTGTTCATTAGGGACTAAAATATCTCGTCCGATACGACTGTCATCAGGCACCACATAGCTAAAAACCATTTTCTAAGAAGAAACGGCCGACAATTTGTTTTTTGCGACTTTCAAGTACACGAACAATACGGACTTCACGACGACCACGACGATCCAAGCCTGCAGGTTGCGCTAATACAAAATCACCATGCATTACACGTTGCATTTGGTGATTAGGAATAAAGAGATCCTCTTTTTTGCCTTCGACTTGTAAAAAGCCATAGCCTTCGCGATGACCAATGACCATGCCTTTGAATAAATCCAATTTTTTTCAGGCAAGGCATAGCGTTTACGTTTAGTAAAAACTAATTGTCCATCATTCTCCATGGCGCGCAAGCGGCGACGCATGGCTTCTTGTTGTTCGTCACTTTTAATTGAAAGTGCGGTCAGAATTTCTTCCCGACTCATCGGGGCATTATTTTCACGGATAATTTGCAGAATGTAGTCTCTGCTTGGGATCGGATTACCGTATTTGGCTAATTCTTTTTGATAATTCGGATCCGCTTTTTTAAAAGATTTTTTGGTCATTTATCGTTTATTTTATGATTAATTTTTAAGTTGTGGGGTAGTTTACAGGTTAAAGGGGGAATGCAAGCTCGTTATCGGGGCGTTTGTGGCAGGACGGTTTACGATAACAAAAACCGCACCAAAGTGCGGTTTTTATTTTTTTAAGCTGTTTTAATGCTTTAATTACGCTAATTTTTTTGATTTGAGCAGCTAATTTAGCTTTGTGGTTTGCTGCTTTGTTAGCGTGGATTAAGCCTTTAGAAGCCATACGGTCAACAACTTTTTGCATTTCAACGAATGCTGCTTCAGCTGCTGCTTTTTCACCTGCTGCTACTTGAGCATATACTTTTTTTGATGTAAGTACGCATCATAGAGCGTTGGCTTGCGTTGTGTTGGCGGCGTTTTTTTCAGATTGAACCGCGCGTTTTTGCTGACTTGATATTAGCCAAGGTCAAACTCCTAAAATTTCTGTTAGATGATTATGACAAAATAAGGGCGTAGAATATGCCGATTTTTTATACTTTTGTCAATGAATAATTTGTGTTGATTTCGGTGAGACACAACCGAAAGTAAGCATCGTTATTTAAAAAAAGCGCTTTATTGGCTCACACAAACGATGTGGGCAGGATTTTTATCAGTTTTTTTCGTTGGAATATAGCGTAAAAAAACAAAAATTCTATACAATTAAGGCAAATTTTTGAAGAGACCCCTATTTTGAGTAAACGACTTTTAAAAATCCGGCATTATCGTGAGTGGGATGACATTAGTGTCCCGTGTGTTAGGTTTAGTCCGTGATGTGGTGATAGCCCATTTAATCGGTGCAGGCGCGGCGGCAGACGTATTTTTTTATTCGCTAACCGTATCCCAAACTTTTTTTACGTCGTTTATTTGCGGAAGGGCGCATTTTCTCAAGCCTTTGTACCCTGTATTAGCTGAATATCAAAAATCGGGCGATCTTTCTAAAACGCGAGAATTTATCGGGAAAGTGTCGGGTACGCTAGGGCGGATTTAGTCAGTATTGTCACCTTTGCTTGCTATGGTGGGATCACCTGTTGTGGCGGCGATCTTCGGGATGGGGTGGTTTACCGATTGGCTAAATGACGGGCCCGATGCGCACAAATTTGAACAAGCGTCTTTACTCTTGAAAATCACCTTTCCTTATTTATGGTTCGTCACCTTTGTGGCACTTTCTGGCGCGATTTTAAATACGATAGGCAAATTTGGCGTGATGTCGTTTTCGCCTGTTTTACTCAATATTGCCATGATTGCGACCGCACTTTTCCTCGCACCAAGATTAGATAATCCTGATCTTGCCCTTGCTATCGGGATCTTCTTAGGCGGTTTATTACAATTTTTATTCCAAATCCCTTTCTTGAAAGAAAAGCGGGCTTGCTCGTAAAACCAAAATGGGCGTGGCATGATGAAGGGGTAGCCAAAATCCGTCGATTGATGATTCCGGCCTTGTTCGGGGTTTCGTAAGTCAAATCAACTTGCTGCTTGATACGGTCATTGCCAGTTTCTTAATGACGGGTTCTATTAGTTGGCTTTATTATTCTGATCGTCTATTAGAGTTTCCACTTGGGCTATTTGGTATCGCCATTTCCACCGTGATTTTACCGACGCTTGCTCGCCATCATGTGAAATCGAGAAGATAATTCTTCCCAAAGTGCGGTTGATTTTCGCAACACCATGGACTGGGGCGTGCGAATGATTTTATTACTCGGTGTGCCGGCTGCGATTGGTATTGCCGTGTTAGCCCAACCGATGTTACTGGTATTGTTTATGCGTGGCAGTTTTACCTTAACAGATGTGCATGCCGCCTCTTATTCTTTATGGGCATTCAATGCGGGTTTGCTTAGCTTTATGCTGATTAAGATCCTGGCTAACGGCTATTACGCACGTCAAGACACCAAAACACCCGTGAAAATCGGGATCATCGCCATGGTGAGCAATATGGGCTTTAATGTATTGGCGATTCCATTTAGTTATGTGGGCTTAGCGATTGCTTCTGCGATGTCAGCAACCTTAAATGCTTATTTGCTTTATCGTGGTTTAGCTAAAGAGGATGTATACCATTTTTCACGTAAAAGTGCGGTCTTTTTCTGAAAAGTTTTAGGTGCAGCCTTAGCCATGGGCGGTTTGGTTTGGTATAACTGCCCGTCGATTCAAGAATGGGCAGCCATGACATTTTTAATGCGTATCTATTGGCTGGTTTGGTTAATTGGACTGGCTGCGGTCGTTTATTTAGGCGTATTGGTGCTATTGGGTGTTCGTAAACACCATTTACTGACAAAACATTAAGTTACCGCTATAATGCACCGATTATTTTTCGTTTTTTTGGAATAAGATGTAATGCAATTAATTCGTGGGCTTCATAATTCACAGCCATATTTGTCAGGGTGCGCATTAACCATTGGCAATTTTGATGGGGTGCATTTGGGGCATCAGGCGATTTTGCGTCATCTTCGTCAGAAAGCGAATGCGCTGAATTTACCCATGGCGGTGATGCTTTTCGAGCCGCAACCGCGCGAATATTTTATGGGTGACAGAGCCCCCGCGCGCTTAATGCGATTAAGAGATAAATTACATTATTTAGCTGAGGCGGGTGTGGATGTGGTGATCGTCGCGAAATTTGACCGCACTTTCGCTAATCTTCCTGCAGAACAATTTATTGAAGATTGGCTTGTTCGCAAATTAAATGTGAAGTTTCTCAGCATTGGTGATGATTTCAAATTTGGTGCGAAACGTTTAGGCAATTTTGCGATGTTGCAAGAAGCCGGAAAGCAGTTTGGTTTTTGAAGTGGAAGACAGCCGCACCTTCTGTTTAGATGAGTTACGTATCAGTAGCACCGCTATCCGTGAAGCATTGGCTAAAGATGATTTACAGCATGCGCAAAATTTACTCGGTAAGCCTTATCGTATTTTTTTGGTCGAGTGATCCACGGCAATAAATTAGGGCCGAACCATTGGTTTTCCTACAGCGAATGTTCGCTTACATCGCCAAGTGAACCCTGTAAAAGGGGTTTATGCGGTGAAAGTGCGGTTGAAAATCAGGCGAGATTTTTTTAACGGTGTCGCCAACATGGGGAAAACGCCCGACCATTAACGGTACGATACAATTATTAGAAGTCCATTTATTTGATTTTTTTCTCAGAATATTTATGGGCAAATGGTCGAAGTGGAATTCTGCCAGAAGATTCGAGATGAGATAAAGTTTCCTGTCTTTTGAGGCGTTGAAAGCTCAAATTGAACAAGACGTAAAAACAGCGAAAGCATTTTTTTGCAAAAATAGAATTATATTGAAATATAAAATTGGAAAAATAACATGACAGTTGATTACAAAAAAACACGTTAAATTTACCTGAAACAGGTTTCCCAATGCGTGGCGATTTAGCCAAACGCGAACCTGTAATGTTAAAAATTGGTATGACAAACAGTTGTATCAAAAAAATCCGCCAAGCGACGAAAGGTAAAAAAATCCTTTATTTTGCATGATGGCCTCCATATGCGAACGGCAATATTCATATCGGTCACGCCGTTAATAAAAATTCTGAAAGATATTATTATTAAATCTAAAACGGCGTTAGGTTTTTGATTCGCCTTATATCCCGGGTTGGGACTGTCATGGTTTGCCAATTGAATTAAAAAGTAGAAGGTTTGGTGGGTAAACCAAACGAGAAAGTGACCGCAGCTGAATTCCGCCAAAAATGTCGTGAATATGCTGCAGAACAAGTAGAAGGTCAGAAAAAAGATTTTATCCGTTTAGGTGTGTTGGGCGATTGGGATAATCCTTATTTAACGATGAACTTCAACACCGAAGCAAACATCATCCGTACACTCGGTAAAGTGATTGCGAATGGTCACTTATACAAAGGTTCAAAACCGGTGCACTGGTGTTTGGATTGTGGCTCTTCTTTAGCGGAAGCAGAAGTGGAATACGAAGACAAAGTTTCTCCGTCTATTTATGTGCGTTTCCCTGCGGTAAGTGCGGTCGAAATTGAAGAGAAATTTAACGCAGTAGGCAAAGGCCATGGCAAATTATCTGCGGTGATTTGGACCACCACACCTTGGACAATGCCATCTAACCGTGCGATTGCAGTAAATGCAGACTTAGAATACAACCTAGTACAACTTGGCGATGAGCGTGTGATTTTAGCTGCTGAATTAGTGGAATCTGTGGCGAAAGCGGTGGGTGTAGAACACGTTGAAGTGTTAGGTTCAGTAAAAGGTCAAGCGCTTGAGTTAGTACGCTTTAACCATCCGTTCTATGATTTCACTGTACCAGTGATTTTAGGTGATCACGTGACCACTGATGGCGGTACAGGTTTAGTTCACACCGCACCAGACCACGGTTTAGACGACTTTATTGTTGGACAAAAATATAATTTACCAATGGCGGGTCTTGTATCGAATGACGGTAAATTTATTTCAACGACTGAATTCTTTGCAGGCAAAGGCGTATTTGAAGCCAATCCATTGGTTGTTGAAAAATTACAAGAAGTGGGCAACTTATTAAAAGTTGAGAAAATCAAACACAGTTACCCACACTGCTGGCGTCACAAAACCCCGATTATTTTCCGTGCAACCCCACAATGGTTTATCGGTATGGAAACACAAGGTTTACGCCAACAAGCATTAGGCGAAATCAAAGTGTACGTTGGATTCCTGATTGGGGTCAAGCACGTATCGAGAAAATGGTTGAAAACCGCCCAGACTGGTGTATTTCCCGTCAACGTACTTGGGGCGTGCCGATGACCTTATTCGTGCACAAAGAAACCGAAGAACTTCATCCGCGTACTTTAGAGTTACTTGAAGAAGTAGCGAAACGTGTAGAGAAAGCCGGTATTCAAGCATGGTGGGATTTAGACGAAAAAGAATTATTAGGGGCTGATGCAGAAACCTATCGCAAAGTGCCTGATACCCTTGACGTATGGTTTGACTCAGGATCAACCTATTCTTCTGTTGTGGCGAATCGTCCGGAATTTAACGGTCAAGATATCGATATGTATTTAGAAGGTTCTGACCAACACCGTGGTTGGTTTATGTCTTCTTTAATGCTTTCTACTGCAACAGACAGCAAAGCACCATATAAACAAGTATTAACCCATGGTTTCACCGTGGATGGTCAAGGCCGTAAGATGTCAAAATCTATCGGTAACATCGTGACCCCACAAGAAGTCATGGATAAATTCGGTGGTGATATTTTACGTTTATGGGTCGCTTCTACTGACTATACAGGTGAAATGACCGTTTCTGATGAGATCTTAAAACGTGCAGCGGATAGCTATCGTCGTATTCGTAACACTGCGCGTTTCTTACTAGCTAAACTTAAATGGTTTTGATCCGCAACGTGATGCGGTTAAACCGGAAGACATGATTAGCTTGGATCGTTGGGCGGTAGCTTGTGCGTTAGATGCACAAAAAGAAATTAAAGACGCGTACGATAACTATCAATTCCACACGGTGGTACAACGTTTAATGCGTTTCTGTTCTGTGGAAATGGGCTCGTTCTACCTTGATATTATCAAAGACCGTCAATACACCACCAAAGCAGACAGCCTTGCGCGTCGTAGCTGCCAAACAGCGTTATGGCACATTGCAGAAGCATTAGTTCGTTGGATGGCACCAATCTTGTCATTCACGGCAGATGAAATTTGGGGCTACTTGCCACAAACGGCGACGCCACGTGCTGAATTCGTCTTCACTGAAGAATTCTACGAAGGCTTATTTGGTTTAGGCGAGAATGAAAAATTAGATGATGCTTACTGGCAACAACTGATTAAAGTTCGTTCTGAAGTGAACCGTGTATTAGAAATCGCCCGTAACGACAAAGTGATCGGTGGGTGGGTTTAGAAGCAGAAGTAACGGTTTATGCTAACGATGAATATCGAGCATTGTTAGAACAATTAGGCAATGAATTACGTTTCGTGTTAATTACCTCAAAAAGCGGAAGTGAAACCATTAGCTGACAAACCAGCAGATGTGGCTGCAGGGTGAGTTAGAGGGAATTGCGGTAAGCGTCGCACGTTCTCACGGTGAAAAAAATGTCCCACGTTGCTGGCATTATTCTGACAAAATCGGTGTGAACCCTGAACATCCTACACTTTGTCCACGTTGTGTGGAAAACGTAGCGGGTAACGGTGAAGTACGTCAGTTCGCGTAAAGCTTAAAATCATGAAAGAAAAAGTGCGGTCGAAAATTGACCGCTCTTTTTTTATGCTGAAATGAACAGAAATAAAAAAAGGCTGACATGAATCAGCCTTAAAGATTTTATTGGTTAAAAGGTATTACACACAGAAGGGTTGGCGCTTTGTAAGCCTTTTTCTGAACCATTCTAGACGTTGTGCAGATGTACCGTGAGTGAAACTATCCGGTACCACATAACCTTGGCTGCGTTTTTTTGTAAACGGTCATCGCCCACAGCTTCTGCTGCATTAAACGCTTTTTCTTCATCACCGCGTTCAAATAAACCACTTTTTACCGCTTGGCTCGCCCAAACACCAGCGAAGCAGTCAGCTTGAAGTTCTAATTGAACGGAAAGTTGATTTGCCGTTTTACGATCGCTGCTTTGTTGTGCGCGATTCACTTGCGGCAGAATGCCGAGCATATTTTTGTACGTGGTGACCAACTTCGTGCGCAATCACATAAGCAAAGGCAGAATCACCTGCTGCACCCAGTTTATTTTTTTCATTTCATTATAGAACGATAAATCAAGGTAAACTTTGCGATCGCTCGGGCAGTAGAATGGACCCATTGCAGATTGACCAGTACCACAAGCAGTTGGTGTTACACCATTGTAAAGCACCATGGTTGGCTCGCTATAGGTTTTACCCATTTGTCTAAAATATTGTCCCCAAACGGTTTCTGTATCCGCTAATACAACTTTAGAAAGACTCGCAAGCTGCTGTTCTTCTTGAGTTTCTAACTGTTGAGAGCTTTTGTCCTGAAAAAAATCAGGCGTACCCACTAAGCCTGAAAGATCCACGCCATAATAAGCGCCGACTAAAAGAATGATAATACCGAGCACACCAGTGCCTTTTTCCGCCACCGAAGTTACCGCCGCCAGAGCCACGTCTATCTTCAATATTTGAGCTTTCTACGACCTTCCCAACGCATAATTTGTCCTTTTTGTGAGTAAATTAAAAAAATCGGCGTATTCTATCAAAGTGCGGTCAATTTTAGATCAGTTTTTCTTGAAATATTTACATAGCTTTACACTCTGATTTATAGACTTTTAAGGGAATTTCAGTATCGTAATACTCCCTTAAACAAACATACAAAAAGGAACTTTAAAATGGGTTTATTTGATTTTGTCAGTGACATTGGTAAGAAAGTTTTCTCTAAAGAAGAAGATGCATCTAAAGCAGTGACTCAACACATCGCGGAAGACAATCCAGGTGTAGAAAAACTTATCTGTTACCGTTGAAAATGGTGTAGCAAATATCCAAGGTGTGGCAGCAAACGCAGCGGCATTAGAAAAAAAGCAGTATTAATGGCAGGGTAACATTCAAGGTATCCACTCAGTAACAAGCGATGCAAGCATCAATAACGGTGAAACCTTAGGCAGTGATGAAACATTTCTATGTAATCCAAAAAGGTGACACCTTGTGGAAAAATCGCTGAGAAAGCTTACGGAAATGGCGCGAAATATACCGCTATCGTTGAAGCGAACAAAGAAGTGATTAAAGACGCGGATAAGATTTTCCCAGGTCAAAAAAATTCGTTTACCGAAAGGTTTATAATTCGATAAAAAGTGCGGTTATTTTTTTGACCGCACTTTTTCTTTATCAAAAATTGTTGATAAATTGTGCAATTTTAGCTGGTTTTCTATTGAATTTTCCGGTTTCTATCGACTGTTTGATTTTCTTTCGCTATAATTTGGCGGTTTTTTTACTTTTTACAAACAATAACGTGTTCGGTGTGGTTTTTACCGAGTGCAACATTAATTGAGGTTACAAATGTCATTAAATATTGAAACAACTCAAGGTTTAGAGCGTCGTGTGACGATCACCGTTCCAGCTGAAGCTGTAGAAAAAGCAACTCGTGAAGAATTCAAACGTGCAGCAAAAAAATGTACGTGTTGATGGTTTCCGTAAAGGTCACGTGCCAGCTCACATCATTGAACAACGTTTTGGCGCATCAATCCGTCAAGATGTATTAAACGATCTATTACCACGTCATTTCTTTGACGCAGTAATCGCTGAGAAAAATCAACATCGCAGGTCGTCCAACTTTCGCTATCGAAACGTTTCGAACCAGGTAAAGATTTATCATTCACTGCAACTTTTCGAAGTGTACCCAGAAGTTGAATTAAAAGGCTTAGAAAACATCAAAGTTGAGAAACCAACTGTTGAAATCACTGAAGCTGATATCGATAAAATGATTGATGTATTACGTAAACAACAAGCCACTTGGGTTGAAAGCAAAGCCGCAGCGAAAGCAGATTCTCGCGTAACAATCGACTTCGTTGGTTCAGTAGATGGCGAAGAATTCGAAGGCGGTAAAGCAACTGATTTTCGTTCTATTCATGGGGCCAAGGCCGCATGATTCCTGGTTTTCGAAGAGGGTATCGTAGGTCACAAAGCAGGCGAACAATTCGATATCAATGTGACTTTTCCCAGCGGAATACCATTCTGAAAAACTTAAAAAGGTAAAGATGCAAAATTTGCGATCACCTTGAAAAAAGTAGAAGAAATGGAATTACCAGAATTAACAGATGAATTCGTTGCTAAATTTGGTCCAAACACCAAAAACTGTGGCAGATTTACGTGCAGAAATCCGTAAAAAAACATGGAACGTGAATTGAAAAAATGCATTAGTTTCTCGCGTTAAACAACAAGTCATCAACGGTTTAATCGAACAAAACCCAATTGATGTTCCAGCTTCTGCAGTAGAAGAAGAAATCAATGTATTACGTAACCAAGCTGCACAACGTTTCGGTGGCAATGCACAACAAGCTGCACACTACCACGTGAATTATTTGAAGCGGATGCAAAACGTCGTGTTCAAGTCGGTTTATTATTCTCTGAAGTGATCAAATCAAACGAATTGAAAAGCGGATGAAGAACGTGCGAAAGCAATGATCGCGGATATCGCTTCTGCTTACGAACAACCAGCTGAAGTAGTTGAATATTACAGCAAAAATGAAGAGTTAATGAACAACATTCGCAACGTAGTATTAGAAGAACAAGCAGTTGATGCCGTTCTTGCTAAAGCTCAAGTGACTGAAAAAAAGCGTCTTCATTTGATGAGATCATGAATCCACAAGCATAATAATTGATAGAACGTGAATTAAATTCACAGGTATATCATCGAAAAAAGTGCGGTTGTTTTTTTCAATGAAAAAGCGACCGCATTTTTTTGTTTTTTTACTGATTTTCGGGCAGAATATTGCCCGATTTTTTTAGCACATATTTAGGGGCAAAAATGAGTGTAATTCTATGGTTGTCGAACAAACCTCTCGTGGTGAACGTTCGTACGACATTTATTCCCGCCTATTAAAAAGAGCGCGTGATCTTCTTGAGTGGTGAAGTAGAAGATCGTATGGCAAATTTGATCGTGGCACAGCTACTTTTCTTAGAATCAGAAGATCCGAAAAAAGACATCAATATTTATATTAACTCACCGGGTGGCTCGGTGACTGCGGGTATGGCAATTTACGATACCATGCAATTTATTAAACCGGATGTGCGTACCCTTTTGTATTGGTCAAGCTTGCTCAATGGGCGCATTCTTACTTGCGGGTGGTACAGCAGGAAAACGTGCTGCATTACCGAATGCACGAGTAATGATTCACCAACCGTTAGGTGGTTTCCGTGGACAAGCATCAGATATTCAGATCCACGCACAAGAAATTTTAAAAATTAAACAAACCTTAAACGAGCGTCTTGCTTTCCATACAGGTCAAAGCATCGAGCGTATCGAAAAAGACACCGATCGTGACAACTTTATGTCGGCAGAAGAAGCAAAAGCTTACGGCTTAGTGGACGATGTGTTGATTAAACGTTAAGGATTTAACATGACAACAAATGATAACGATCTTCACTGTTCTTTCTGCGGAAGAGAAAAAAGTGAAGTAGGTAAATTAATTGCGGGTACAGATGGTTATATTTGTAACGAGTGTATCGAGCTTTGCCACAGTATGTTGGAAGACAGTGGTGAAATCGAAACACCTAGCGAACTGGCAGTTGAAGAAAAATTACCAACCCCACACGAAATTCGGCTCACTTAGATGATTATGTGATTGGGCAAGATTATGCGAAAAAAGTCTTGTCAGTGGCGGTTTACAATCACTATAAACGCTTACGCACGAATCACCAAAGCAATGATGTGGAATTAGGTAAAAGTAACATCTTGTTAATTGGTCCAACAGGTAGCGGTAAAACCTTATTAGCACAAACCTTGGCGCGTCGTTTAAATGTGCCTTTTGCTATGGCTGATGCGACGACGTTAACCGAAGCCGGTTATGTGGGCGAAGACGTGGAAAATGTTCTGCAAAAAAATTATTGCAAAACTGCGATTACGATACAGAAAAAGCAGAGCAGGGCATTATCTATATTGATGAAATTGATAAAATTAGCCGTAAATCAGAAGGTGCATCTATTACTCGTGATGTGTCGGGTGAAGGTGTGCAACAAGCCTTGTTGAAATTAATTGAAGGTACTATTGCATCTGTGCCTCCACAAGGTGGACGTAAGCACCCTCAACAAGAAATGTTAAAAGTGGATACCTCAAAAATCCTCTTTATTTGTGGTGGGGCATTTGCTGGCTTAGATAAAAATCATCGGTAAGCGTACACAAACTGATACTGGAATTGGTTTTGATGCGAAAGTAGAGAAAGAAGAAGAGAAAGAAAATCTTTCTGAATTATTCCGTCAAGTTGAGCCGGATGATTTAATGAAATTTGGTTTGATTCCAGAATTTATTGGTCGTCTTCCAATGATTGCGCCATTAAGCTGAATTAGATGAAGAGGCGTTGATTCAGATCCTGACTCAACCGAAAAATGCACTGACCAAACAATATCAAGCATTATTTGGCTTAGAAGATGTAGAGCTTGAATTTACACCCAGAAGCATTGAAAAGCGATGGCGAAAAAGCCCTTGAACGTAAAAACCGGTGCACGTGGTTTACGCTCAATCGTTGAGGCTGTATTGTTAGATACGATGTATGATTTACCTTCAATCGAAAACTTGAAAAAGTGATTGTGGATGAAGAAACGATCGTTGATAACAAAACCACCAAAACTCGAATATAAAAATTAACAGAAAGTGCGGTTGTTTTTTTCTGACATTTTTCATAGGCAATCCTGAAAGAAAAATGCTACAATCGCACGTTCTGAAATTAATCTAAAAAATTATTTATCCCTTTATTTTATACGGATTCAATTATGGCAACTGAAATTGTTGAGAAAAAGAAACACGACCAAGAACAAGTCGTAGAAGGAAAATCAAAAGGCTTAAACACGCTTCTTTGGATTCTTTCTGTGGCATTTTTTACCGCAGCAGCAATTGGTAACGTTTATTTTAAAGAAGCCTTTTCTTTACCAGTGCGTGTAGTTGGCGTAGTTGTCGCCTTATTAATTGCCTTTGGTTTCGCTGCAATTACTAACCAAGGTACAAAAAGCTCGTACATTCTTTAGCGAAGCAAAAGTTGAAGGTCGTAAAGTGGTATGGCCAACTCGTGCAGAAACACGTCAAACAACTTTAATCGTTATTGCGGTAACCGTGCTTACCTCTTTATTCTTCTGGGCAATTGATTCAATTATCATTGCATTGATTAACTTCTTAACTGATTTGAGATTCTAAAATGAGCGAAACTGAAAACGTATCCAAAAAACGTTGGTATGTATTGCAAGCATTCTCAGGCTTTGAGAGTCGTGTTGCAATCACATTGCGTGAATATATCAAACAACAACAAATGGAAGATCAGTTTGGCGAAGTGTTAGTGCCGACTGAAGAAGTCGTTGAAAACGTAGCAGGTAAACGTCGTAAAAGCGAACGTAAATTCTTCCCTGGCTATGTATTAGTTGAAATGGCAATGAATGATGACACATGGCACTTAGTGAAAAGTGTACCACGTGTAATGGGCTTTATCGGTGGTACACCAGATAAGCCAGCGCCAATTTCTAAACGTGAAGCAGATTTAATTTTAAATCGTTTAGAGCAAAGTGCTGAAAAACCACGTCATCGTAAAGAATATCAACCAGGTGAAGAAGTGCGTGTGACAGAAGGTCCATTCGCAGACTTTAATGGTACGGTTGAAGAAGTAGATTACGAAAAAGGCCGCTTAAAAGTGTCTGTATCTATCTTCGGTCGTGCAACACCAGTTGAGCTTGAATTTGGTCAAGTGGAAAAACACGTTAATTTCCTTTTTCCAAAACAAGAGATTTAATGACCGCACTTAAACAATAAAGTGCGGTTGTTTTTCGAGTAGTTTTTTTCTACTTGAAATTTTGAGGCTGATTAATTAAAATACAGCCTTTCATTAACAGGGGAGCCGATTTCGGCGTTATCACCCATTTAGAGGAAACTAAAAAATGGCAAAAAAAGTCCAAGCATACGTTAAGTTGCAAGTTGCAGCTGGTATGGCAAACCCATCACCACCAGTTGGTCCTGCATTAGGTCAACAAGGTGTGAACATCATGGAATTCTGTAAAGCATTCAACGCTCGTACTGAGAGCATTGAAAAAGGTTTACCAATTCCAGTTGTTATCACTGTATATGCAGACCGTTCATTCACTTTCATTACTAAAACCCCACCAGCAGCAGTATTATTGAAAAAAGCTGCAGGTATCAAATCTGGTTCTGGTAAACCGAACAAAGATAAAGTGGGTAAAGTAACTTTAGATCAAGTTCGTCAAATCGCTGAAACTAAAGCAGCAGATATGACTGGCGCGACTATCGAAACTAAAATGAAATCAATTGCTGGTACTGCTCGCTCAATGGGCTTAGTGGTGGAGGAATAATACGATGGCTAAATTGACTAAAAAAATGAAAGCAATCAAAGCTGGCGTAGATTCTACTAAAGCATACGAAATCAACGAAGCAATCGCGTTATTAAAACAATTCGCAACTGCTAAATTCGTTGAAAGTGTTGACGTTGCAGTAAACTTAGGTATCGATCCTCGTAAATCAGACCAAAACGTTCGTGGTGCAACTGTATTACCACACGGTACTGGTCGTGAAGTACGCGTAGCTGTGTTCACCCAAGGTGCTAACGCAGATGCAGCTAAAGAAGCTGGCGCTGATTTAGTCGGTATGGAAGATTTAGCAGAGCAAATCAAAAAAGGCGAAATGAACTTTGACGTTGTTATCGCTTCTCCTGATGCAATGCGTGTTGTTGGTCAATTAGGTCAAGTATTAGGCCCACGTGGTTTAATGCCAAACCCTAAAGTTGGTACCGTAACACCAAACGTTGCTGAAGCAGTTAAAAATGCTAAATCTGGTCAGATCCGTTATCGTAACGATAAAAACGGTATCATCCACACAACAATTGGTAAAGCAAACTTCTCTGAAGTTCAATTAAAAGAAAAACCTTCAAGCATTATTGGCTGCTTTAAACAAAAGCAAAACCAACTACTGCAAAAAGGTATCTTTATCAAGAAAGTAAGCATCTCTACAACTATGGGTGCTGGTGTGGCTGTTGATCAAGCTTCACTATAATTAAGCGTTAAAACTTAATTCAAATTAACCGCACTTTGGGTAACTAAAGTGCGGTTATTTTTTTGCATTCTTTTCAACAAGTGAAATGTTGAGAATATAAAAAGAGCGGTCAAATTCCATTGTTTTGTGAATTTGACCGCTCTTTTTATGAGAGATTACTTCGCTAAAGCGAAAATGGCTTTCAATAGCTTCTTTAGTATACGTTTTTTTCCACTTTTCGCTCTGATTGCAGTTTGAACCGCATTATCGACAATTTCAGCTAAGGTTTTATCATCAATACCAAGTTGTTCAAGACGAGTTGGTGTGCCGATTTTTATCAAACCAAGCTTTTTTTAAGAGCTTGAATACCCTCTTCAGCATTATCTAGGCCAAATATTTCTTTAGCAAAGCGTTTGAATTGAGCAGGTCTTTGAGATTGATACCATTGCATCCACGCAGGCATAATCACGGAAAGCCCAGCACCATGTGGCACATCTGAAATCGCACTCATGGAATGCTCAATCATATGATTTGGGAAACCATAAGGTGAGATACCTAAATGCGTTAAACCATTTAACGCAAGTGTAGCCGCCCAGGCAAATTCACCACGTGCATTGAGATCTTGTGGATTATTGAGCAAGATTTCAGTCGTACGGATAACGGTTTTAATATTGCTTTCTACTAAGAAATCAATAATTTCAGGGCGATATTCTGCCGTGAAATAGGCTTCAATCGAATGAGCAATAATATCTGCGGCAGAATACACTAAATAATCACGACTGACGGTCGCTTGTAATTTCGGATTAATGACCGATACTTTTGGGAATAAATGATTGCTGTGAATCGAATATTTTTGCTGCGTTTCTTCATTGGTAATGACTGAGCCCCAGTTCATTTCACTGCCTGTTGCCGCAAGGGTGATTACATCAAAAAAATCATCAATGCTTTTTGTACCGGTGTGCCTTTAAAAAAGTCCCAAGTATCACCCTCATAGCATGCACCAGCCGCGATCGCTTTCGCACTGTCAAGGCAAGAGCCTCCACCGATACTCAACACACTATCTGCACCAAAGGCTTTTGCCATTGCAACGGCTTCACGGACTTTACTGATTGTCGGGTTGCTTTTTACCCCGCCACATTCAATGTATTCAATTCCATGCTCACGCAAGCTTTTTGTCACATCTTCAAATAAACCGGATTGTTTGACACGCTCACTACCATAGATAATTAAGGCCTTTTTTTGCACCGTATTCGTGCATATATTTACCCATCTCTTTTTCTTTATCGAGACCAAATTCAATACGAGTAGGGTTTTTGAAAACTAAATGGATACATATTTATCTCCTTATTATCTGTTAAGTGCGGTCAGTTTTTGCGTTGTTTTTATTCCACAAAGTAATGCGGAATGAAGTGGCTATCATTGCCGGTAACTGGGGTAAAATCTTCTCTTAATCCAATGCCACAAGCCACATCACCCACTACCCAAGAACCAATCATAGGGATACATACCATCAAAAATTTGGCAGTTCAAATTTTTGTTGATAGATATATCCTGCTTGATCGTAAAAGGCAGAATGTTCACTGCCTTTGGCGGCAAATTCTAGACCATTACGTTTTTCATAGTAAGAAACATTGGCGCCCTCACGGCCTAAGGTCGGTTTTTTCACCCATATTGATTGACGATCGGTAATATCATGTTTACTAAAAGTAAGCGGGTAGTAATAAAGGGTGGTTTGGATGTTTTTTTGCCATAATTTCGCCAATAGCACTTTATTGCTTAATAGTAATTTCCACGCCGGTTCAATAAAGGTGGTGGATGAATTAAGCATGTGTGGTGCATATTCTGTCGTGGTCATCCATTCAAGCGGATAGAGCTTAAAATAAACAATCAATAGGTTGATTATTCAGATCGAGGAATTGCTGACTGTCTTTATCGTAGCCCACATCTTCAATGGCAAGCTGATGAATATGCCAACCCGCGTTGTAAGCCACATCCGCCAGGTAATCGATATTGCCCCAATCTTCACGTCCCGCTTCTTGCATGGCACTAAAATGGAAATCTTTTAGTCCTGTTTGCTGTTGAATAAACTGAAAGCGATTGAGCAATTCTTCGTGAATCCAATTAAATTGGTCACGATGCGCTAAGCCTTCAATTTGCTCTAACCATTGCCATTGCACCACAGCAGCTTCAAGCAGGGAAGTTGGGGTGTCGGCATTGTATTCAAACATTTTGAGGTTTTCGCCGTCATAACCAAAATCAAAACGACCATATAAGTGCGGTACGTTTTTAGCCCATGTTTGTTCAATCAGATTTTTCTGTAAATCGGTGAAGCGATAATGGGCATAATCACCTTGTTTCACTTCATCGGCAACAAAGTCCATACACATCGCGTGCAATTCGTTGGTGGCGTCTTCAATACGATCGATTTCCGCTAGGGTAAATTCATACGCTACATTATCCGACCAATAATGCGAGCCATCAGAGGAAGGCAGATTATAGTAATCAAAGCCCACATCTAATAATTGTTGCACCATATTAGGGGACGAGTAGGAAAAGCCCTGTGATTCGTTTCATATTTAACCGCCTGAGCTACGGTTGCTGCTTGAGCTTTGAGCTTTTTAAAGCCACCGCGTGAAACTGGTTTGCTGTAAGTGCTACCAGCATTGCCTTTTACTAATACAGGTTTACCGACAGAACGATTAGTTTGCGGTTGAATAACTTGACCCGTTGGTGTTGAAACGGCACGATTGCTTGGATTGTAACTAGGCCCTAAAAATGAGCCCATCGTACGCGCGATCATATAGCCCATTGCGGCACCTGCAATCGCACTGCCCATACTGCCGTGTCCTTCTCCTGTTGCAGAGCTCGTGTGGCTTGCTCCCTCAGAACCGCTTGAGTTGCCAGAGTGAGTTGCACCATCAGGATTTAAGGTTTGTTTGACGGTCTGATTGTCTTCTGACCATTCACTATTATTGCTTGGACGTGTATTTAAATTGCCCGAGAGAGAGGATCCTGATCCAGCATGTGCAGTTGTACCGCTGTTATTTTCATTAGATTGGTCAGCTTCGCATAATTCAATTTTTTGCCAATCGGCTAAACAATCCTCAAGGCTATTATAAACATCTCGTTGAACTTGCTCTTCTGAGCAACCGCCCAATAAAGCCACAATGGAAAGGCTGACGAGAACTTGATTTTTTTCTTTTTTTCATCATAGGGTTAAAGTGTTAATAATTCAGTTAAATGATTGATTTTCTAATGTAGGCAAAACACTTGCTTCAGTAAATGAATTGAGGTTTTTGCCCGATAAATTAATCCATACAGCTTGGCAGCCTAGCTTGAATAGCGCCTTGAACATCTGTGGTTAAGTTATCACCGATATGTAAAATTTCACTCGGTTTTACGCCAAAAATAATGGGCGGTTTGGTGGAATAAATCTTGATGAGGTTTCGCTCTGCCTTGCTCTCCACCACGTAAACTCAGCTGAAAGTGTTCAAGCCCAATGCGTGTTGCAATCACATTACCATTGGTAATCACGCTCAGCAGGTAGCGTTCTTTTAGTTGATTCAGCACTTCAATACTTTCTGCGGGTACATCAATTTTATGTCGCCATTCAATAAATTCTTCCATGGCGAGCGCCAAAAGTGCGGTCAATTTCAACCGCACTTTTTACCATGATGTGCCAGTAAGTTACGTAACGTTTCGACACGCCAGGCAATCACATCTTCAGCAATCAAGGGATCTTTCTCAGCCAGTTGCCATTTCCATTCTCGCCAATATTCTGAGGTAAGATCGCTCAGTTGTGCGTGTTCTTGCACACATTGAAGAAAGCGTTCTTCGGCCAAACGAATGACATCACTGTTATCGTAAAGGGTATCATCAAGATCAAAAACTCATAACCTTGAAAGGCTGAAGACCGCGGTAAAATCGCATAGTTAATCCTATTTAATGGTATTCACACCAAGCCATGCTGTTGCACGTTCATTGGTGATTTCTTCGTGTGTCCACATGCTCATTAAGTCAGGCTGAGGATGCTTGTTGGTGTTATATCCGATCAAATGAGCAAAATCAAATACGGCATGTGGATAGCCGTTAATAAGCAATAAGGCTAAATAACCGCTTTCATCCCAGCAGATTTCTAATTTACGTGCTTCGTGGTGATTGCGGTGTTATCGACGTTATAAACATGTAAGCAATCGACAACAGGCTGCGCATTTTGACGCATATCTAACGCATAAAAATAGCCTGTTTCACCGTCATCTTCAAACATCACCGCCAGATGATCATGCACAGTTGAGTGTGTACCGACTTGTTTTGGTTGACCGAGAAAGAGTTGATCTTCGAGGGTTAAATGTAACATGGTATTTCCTAATCAAATTGTGTAGTCCAGTGACTACTATGGTGTGCCTGAAAGCAAAGTTCAACCTGTGCGGGCGTATTTTTTTCTTCATTCATTGGCGGCAGTTCACTCAACGCAAAATAGGCAGATTGAACTGTTTCACTATTTGGTTGAAATTCACCACTTAATGGTTCGCACATGACGAAGGTTTTGAGTACAGGATGCGCAAAAAGGCGGAAAAATTTTCGTTTATGTTGTTCGTGAATAGCAATAATGAAAGTCGGTTTAACATTAAGCCCCGCTTCTTCGCGTACTTCTTTAATCGTATTACTATGAATGGTTTCTAGCACATCTATCCAGCCGCCAGGCAGTGACCAAAGACCATCATTTTCTTGTACTAATAAAAATTTTATCATCTTTTGAAAAATAGCTGCGCGCGAATCGATTTTAGGGGTTTGATAACCAGCCCCATTGCAGAAAAAAACGGTTTGACAGTTTCTTTTGGGTATGGCTGTTTTATAAGCGAGCATTTCAGCAGACAAATCCCGCAAACGTTCATAGCGCTCAATATCATAGATATTTTTTTGCAATAAGTTAGCCCGTTTTGTGCAATGCTTTGGATTTCGATAGCCCAAGATAGCCAAGGTTCAGTAAGAAGTGAATCAGATTGTGTCTTCATAAAAACACCTTAAAAAAACACCGCACTTTTTGTGCAAAAGTGCGGTGAGATTTTTACAGTAAATTCAGCGTGAATTACGCTTGACCTTTAACCGCTTTTAAGCCTAAGAACGGAGCTGGTGTACCAGCACGTTCTAATGCTTCTTCGATACGGATTAATTGGTTGTATTTCGCAATACGGTCAGAACGGCTCATAGAACCAGTTTTGATTTGACCTGCTGCTGTACCAACCGCTAAATCAGCGATAGTCGCATCTTCGGTTTCACCTGAACGGTGAGAGATAACAGCAGTGTAACCTGCATCTTTAGCCATTTTGATTGCTGCTAAAGTTTCAGTTAAAGAACCGATTTGGTTGAATTTGATTAAGATAGAGTTTGCGATACCTTTTTCGATACCTTCTTTTAAGATTTTGGTGTTAGTGACAAATAAGTCGTCGCCCACTAATTGAACGCGGTCGCCTAACACTTTAGTTTGGTATGCAAAACCATCCCAGTCAGATTCATCTTGACCATCTTCGATAGACACGATTGGGTATTGTTTGGTTAACTCTTCAAGATAGTGTGTGAACTCTTGAGAAGTGAATGAACGGCCTTCGCCTTTCATTTCGTATTTGCCGGTTTCTTTGTTGTAGAACTCAGATGATGCGCAGTCCATTGCTAAGGTGACATCTTTACCTAATACATAACCTGCTTTTTCTACAGCTTCTTTGATACATGCTAAAGCGTCTGCGTTAGATGCTAAGTTAGGTGCGAAACCACCTTCATCACCCTACAGCAGTGCTCATGCGCTTTTAGATTTTAATACTTTCGCAAGGTTGTGGAATACTTCAGCACCGATACGAAGTGCTTCGCGTAATGTTTTAGCACCAACTGGTTGAATCATGAATTCTTGGATATCAACGTTGTTATCTGCGTGCTCACCACCGTTGATGATGTTCATCATTGGTAATGGCATAGAGTAAACGCCTGGCGTACCGTTAAGTTCTGCAATGTAAGCGTAAAGTGGTAAACCTTTAGACGCAGCCGCTGCTTTTGCGTTTGCTAAAGATACCGCTAAGATTGCGTTTGCACCGAAGTTAGATTTGTTTTCAGTACCGTCTAAATCGATCATGATTTGGTCGATTTCAGCTTGGTTAGACGCTTCTTTACCCACTAATGCATCTGCGATAGGACCGTTTACAGCCGCAACCGCTTTTAATACACCTTTACCTAAGAAACGAGATTTGTCGCCGTCACGTAATTCTAATGCTTCACGAGAACCAGTAGATGCACCTGATGGAGCAGCTGCTAAACCAACGAAACCACCTTCAAGATGAACTTCAGCTTCCACAGTTGGGTTACCACGAGAGTCGATGATTTCACGACCAATGACTTTAACGATTTTTGCCATTTTGTTTTCCTCTGTTTAAAGTTAATTAAAATTAGTTAGGCGAACCTAAAGTGGCAATATAATAAAAGCAAATTTAGAAATTTGTCTTGGAAAAATGACCGCACTTTGATCTGTATCTTGTTTTTTTCAATCAAGTGCGGTGAGATTTTTGTCTCTTTTTATCCAATATCTATTTAATTTTAGTGGATTTATCCATAAAAAGTTCGTTAAAGTGCATGAAATTTCCATACTATTTTCAGTATGAATTATTAAGTGTTAATTAAGACTTTATAGAATAAAAAAGGAATGATTATGTCTGTTTCAACATTTTTCGAAAAAGACCAAAAGCGCAGATAAAAATGCAGTGTCTGCACATCCGATTGAAATTTTTCTAATTAGTGCATTTGCAATTGGAATTTGGTTTATGGAATTAGGGACTCATAAAGGTGATCATTTAGCTTATTGGGTATTTGAGCCAATGCTATTTATCTTTGTTTATCTCTCTCGCCCATATTCTTGGTATCGTTTTTCATGGATTGTGCCATTGGTAGCGCTAGCCATCATTGGCATGACCAATGATAGTGCAGAGTTTTATCTATCGAGTCCCGAAATTCTGGGGCGCAAATTTTATTGCGTTACTGGTGTTATTAGGGCTTTCCCATTTGAAATAATCAAGGGTTTTACCTACCGTAATTTTACCAATCTATTCCATATTGGCTTAGCGACGGCGGTATGGTTGTTGGTGTTTGGATTAGTAGCAGCGATTCTATTTACAATTACTACACTCTTTAATGTCGAGTTTTCTGATAGTTTCTATGAGCATTTTTATACATCTTTAGGCATTTTACTTTGCCACTCTTTTTCTTAGTATTCCAACAACGCCAGCTAAATCAGAAATGACGTTAAATCGCATTTTTGAGATCTTAGTTAATTTTTGTATTAGCACCAGCATTGATGATTTTCACTGTGTTGCTTTTATGCTTATGTTGTGCAAATTATTTTTTTGAAGGCGTATTACCAAAAAGGGCATGCTGGCGAATATTACCTTGCCTTACCTGCTTGGTGGTTTAGGCGTATATGCATTACGTTCTATTTGTGCTAAAGCCCGCTGGGAAACTTTCTTTAAGTTCTATCCGTATCTATCTATTGTGCCAATCGTGTTGTTATGGTTGGCGATTGATCGCCGTATTAGTGCCTATGCTTGGACGGAACAACGTATTTATTTAGTGGCCTTTTGGCTACGGCGATTACGATTGCTTATG
>BNJU01000790.1_pt1 | contig 100846 bp, 105 predicted proteins | sample 8539281 | NCBI WGS metagenome assembly BNJU01 (sample SAMD00202456, study PRJDB9452) | human saliva metagenome | isolation source: human saliva | place: Japan | reverse complement strand
GCCTCGCGACTGAGAACGACAGCGTTCATCAACGGTGGCCGGCCGCCCCGCACTGGGGTGGCCGGCCACCGTTGTCAGACGGACGCTCATCATCTCGCCCGCGAGAACGTGCGTGGGCGAGATGATGCCGTCAGATGCGCGCGTTGACGTCCTGGTAACCGGAGTCTTCGCGGGTGCCGCCCATGCCGTCACCGACCTCGCTGTAGTGACGGATCAACGTCACCGACCGGACCCACTTGATCATCTTGTACCCGTGGCTCGTCTCGCAGCGCAGGCGCAGCGGAGCACCGAACATGCCCGACAGCGGCTCGTCATTGCGGCCCCAGGCCAGGATCGTGTCATCCTCGAGGGCCATGTCCAGAGGCAGGCACGTGTAGTACGGCTCGACCGGACGCCCATCGTGCATGTTCTGGGCCATGCCGAAGGACTCGAACATCACCCATCCGGCCTCAGGATCGATCTGACCGACCTGCGCGAGCAGATCCCGCACGCGGATCCCCGTCCACTTGGCGATCCCCGTCCAACCCTGCATGCAGGTGTGCATGGTGATCTGGGACTGGCTGGAGATCGCCTTGAGCTCCGCCAGGGAGAAGGACGCCGGAGCCGAGACCATGCCACCCACCTCGAGGCGGAAGTCGGCGAAGTCATTCGCCGCCAGCTCCTGGTACTCCGGGGACTCCTCCCGTGAGGGGGTACGGGTGTTGACCCAGTGGAACCTGGAGATGTCCTTCTCCGTCCACGGCTTCTTGACGGCCTGCTGCGAGCTGAAGCGGTCCACCGTGACGCGGCGGATCCCCCGCGTGGCGTCCCACAGGATCCGCTGGCTGCGGCGGGTGTCCGTCAGCGTCCAGTAGGACATGGCGATCCACAGCGCCACCACGACGATGATCGTCGCGATCACGGTGACGTAGGCCTGACCCACCCGGTTGGGGTCGTAGTAGCCGAAGACGATGTGGGTGAGGTTGTGAGGGAGCGTGCACGATGAACACCAGGCCCACGTGAACGACGGCGAAGCCCAGGTAGGCGAACATGCCGATCAGGTGCAGGGAGCGGGCGGCCTGGCGGCCACCGAACATCTTGGCGTACCAGGGGAAGCGGCCCACGACGGCGGGAGACATGACCGGCCCCGTGATGATCATCAGCGGAGCGGCGATGAAGACGATGAAGAAGTACCCCAGCTGCTGGAGGCTGTCGTAGGGAGTGAAGTCGCACAAGGATGGAGTGCGCAGGTGTGCGTAGGTCAGCAGGGAGTCCCAGGCGTCGGGCAGGATTCGCCACGTGGTGGGAACCAGGCGGTGCCACGCTCCGGTGCCCACGAGGAGGGCGACGTAGATGATGCCGTTGAGCAGCCAGAAGCTGGTGGCCACCCCATGCCAGGCGCGCCCCAGCCCGATCTTGGCTCGGCCGGGCAGGGACAGCAGGGGGGAGAGGTCGCGCTGATCATCCCGGGCGGTGAAGGCCCCCTCCTCGAGGGGCACCTTGTCCCTGGTGAACCGGAGCCACTCGGAGCCGGGCTCGCACTGGTCCTTGAAGTAGAAGCGGGGATGAGAGGCGATGATCTCGATACGGAGCGGATGAGGACGCCCATGAGGAGGAAGTTGATGAAGTGGGTGACGCGCAACCACAGCGGGAAGGTCTCAGTGTCGACACACTGTTGGGCGACGTCGTTGACGGTCTGTGCGGCTAGGGGCAGGAGGGACATCGTCGTGCCTTACAAACGGGGTGACAATCTTTCCGTATAAATGATTGTACTGCTGTTTCTCGGTTCTATGTAGGGGATGGTGACAAGGTGTCGCGATCGGGGTGTTGGCGCGGCGGAGGTGGAGTTATATCAGCCTTCCTTAAATAGGAAACACAATAGTGATTAAAATAGGTGACGGCCTGGCCGTCGTGTCGTTCCACGCGTTGAATATCAATGGAGAGAATCTGAGGAAATGGAACCGATCAGCCGTTATATCGACGGGGAAGTCCTGGATTGTTCCCCCACGACGCTCTGTGGGGCTTGTACGGTGGCTGTGACGACGCGGAAGACGTCCGCCGTCTTCTGAGATACACGGAGGTAATCTCATGTCATCCGCTGCCACGACTGAGGGGGCGGTCTCCCGACGCGCTCGCCTCATCGGCAAGGGGTGGATCCAGGGGGTCGCCCTGGTCATGCTCTTCGGATTCACTGTCATGGGCCTGCTGGCCTACCGCACCTACACCAATTCCATGCCTCAGCCGCAGAAGGTGGTCACCGAGAGCGGTGAGACCCTCTTCACGACGCAGGACATCACCGAGGGGCAGAAGCTCTTCCAGGCCAGAGGCCTCATGGAGTACGGCTCCATCCTGGGCCACGGCGGCTATCTCGGTCCCGACTTCACCGCCGAGTACCTTCGCATGGAGGCCACGAGCGTCAAGAACCAGCTCGCCGCCCAAGGGGTCGCCGACCCGGCGGCCGCCACCAAGGAGATGATGCGGACCAACCGCTACGACTCCTCCACGGGAACCCTGGTGTGGACCGATGAGCAGGTCAAGGCCTACAACGAGGCCGTCAACCACTACACCAAGATGTTTGGGCCCGATGCCCACAGCCACGGCCTCAAGCCGGATCTCATCACCGACCCCGTCCAGGTCAAACAGGTGACGGCCTTCTTCGGCTGGACCGCCTGGGGATCGTCCGCACAGCGCCCGGGCCACGACTACTCGTACACGAACAACTGGCCCGCCGAGTCCCTGGTCGGCAACGCACCCACCGGTGACCTCATGATCTGGTCGGTCCTGTCGCTGATCGTCCTCATCGGTGGAACCGGGGTCATGTTCGCCATCTACGGCCGCTGGAGTCAGAAGATCGGCTGGCACTCCGAGGAGGCCCCGGCCCTGTCCTTCCGTCAACCCGAGGACGTCGGGCTGACCAAGTCGCAGCGGGTGGTGGCTTGGTACGTCTTCACCATCGCCGCCCTCTTCCTCGTCCAGACGCTGCTGGGAGCCCTCGCCGAGCACTACCGGGCCGACGTTCTGTCCTTCTTCGGATTCGACCTGGGCCGACTTCTGCCCTTCTCCCTGGCCCGCACCTGGCACGTCCAGCTCTCCTTGTTCTGGACCGCCATCGGTCTGCTCGCGGCCGGCCTGTTCCTGACCCCGTTCATCGCCAGACGCGAGCCCAAGAAGCAGCACGTGCTGGTGTGGACCCTGTTCATCGCGGCCACGGTCGTCGTCGTCCTGTCCTGCTTGGCGGAGGGGGCCAGCCAGCACGGCCTGAGCTGGGCCAAGGGGCCGCTGTTCGCCCAGCAGTGGGAGTACCTCGACCTTCCCTTCGTCTTCCAGGTGCTGCTGACCCTGGCCCTGTTCGTCTGGGTGTTCATCATCTGGCGCGCCATGCGCTCGCGCCTGCGCAACGAGCACGTGGCCAACATGCCCTGGCTGTTCATGTTCGCGGCCCTGGCGATCCCCGCCTTCTACGCCGTGGGGATGATGGCGCGCACCGGAACCCACGTGACCGTCGCCGAGTTCTGGCGCTTCTGGGTGGTGCACCTGTGGGTCGAGGACTTCCTCGAGCTGTTCACCACCGTCATGGTCGCCTATGTCTTCGTCCTGCTGGGTGTTGTCCGCGAGAGGATCGCACTGGGCATCATCTTCATGGACATCATCCTGTACTCCGCCGGCGGCGTCATCGGCACCATGCACCACCTCTACTTCTCCGGCACGCCGGTGGAGCACATGGCCCTGGGTGCCTTCTTCTCAGCCGCCGAGGTGATCCCCCTGACCTTCCTGACGGTGGAGGCCTGGGCCTTCATGCAGCTGGGAGCCAACCGCCACGGCAAGGAGGCCGGTCCCTTCCCGCACCGCTGGGCCGTCATGTTCCTCATGGCCGTCGGCTTCTGGAACTTCCTGGGGGCCGGTGTCTTCGGCTTCCTGGTCAACCTGCCCATCGTGTCCTACTACGAGATCGGGACCGCGCTGACGGCCAACCACGCCCACGCCTCCATGATGGGCGTGTACGGCTTCATGGCGCTGGCGCTGGGGATGTTCGCCCTGCGCTACCTGGTGCCGGCCGACAAGTGGCCCGAGAAGCTCGCCAAGACCTCCTTCTGGAGCCTCAACATCGGTCTGGCCTGGATGTGCTTCGCCACCCTGCTGCCGCTGGGCATCCTCCAGCTGCGCTACTCGGTGAGCACGGGCTACTTCGAGGCCCGCCAGCTCACCTACGTCACCAACTCGGTCAACACGATCATCGAGTGGGGGCGGATGCCCGGAGACCTCATCTTCATCCTCGGCGGAGTCCTGCCCTACCTCTACATCGCCTTCCTGGGACTGAGGAACTGGCGTCGAGGGCGGACGGTGGACACCTTCGCCGAGGACGCCCTCTACGAGGAGATCCAGGGTGGGCGCAAGGCCTGGCGCGGTGAGCGCGCGGAGCTGAACGACTGATGGACTCACCCGACCTGAGCGTGTGGCTCATCGCCGTCTACGCGCTCATCATGCTGGCTGCTGCGTGGGCCGTGGACGTCCTCGGCTCGCGCAGCGCCCGGCACTCCATGTCCTGGCGGCACTCGGACTTCATGTACCACGACGACGTCGACGGCTGGAGGTGCCACGAGGACCAGTGGCTGTGGCCCACCGCCTTCGACCCGGACAAGCGCGTCATCCGCTATGAGGGCGCCCATGCGATCTGCGGGCGCTGCCCGTCCAAAGGACAGCTGCTCGCCCACCCCCGGCCCACGGGAGATCACCCGGCCTGTCGACCCCTGGCCCTACTCCGACGCCGGACGCTTCCACCGTGGTGTGGGCCTGGTCATCGCCTGCGTCGGTGTCTTCATCCCGGTGCTGCTCATGGTGGTCTTTCACGCCACCGGCGACCTCATCGTCCTGGGCACGACGACCGTCGTCGTCATTGTGGCCGGAGTCCTGCCGCTGGCCCGTCACCTGTGGAATACCCCCGACAACGCGCCGGCACACCTGCCCCACGTCGGCTCGCAGGAGTACCAGGAGGCGGAGGAGGCGCGCCGCTCTGCGAGTACTGGTCCCGTCCCGGTGTCGATCAGCGCACGCCCCTCGGGATACCGTTCAGTGCGTGAGGCGGCCGAGGCGATCGCCACCGCCCAGGCCCGTGCGGCCGCCACGGGGCGCACCGTGCATGTCTCCTTCCTCTCCGGGGCTGACGGCACCGGGAAGGCGGACGGCGGGACTGTCGCCTCCGCTGCCTCCGTGGAGCCCGAGCTGCGTCGCGTCACCGCCCTGCGCACCCGCAAGCGCGTCCCGACCACCGGCGCCGAGCTCGGGGCGGATGGAACCCGCGGCGGGGCCCGGCGCTCATGGTCCTCGGCATGGAACGAGGCCACCGACACCACACGCAGATGATCCGGCCCCAGTTCCTGAGCCGCCTCAACCCGCTTTCCTGAAGGACCCTTCATGACTACCACCACCACCGCCATTGCGGCCGTGACCGTCCTCGTCCTGCTCGCCTTGGCCCTCTCGCTCAAGATCATCACCCAGTACGAGCGGGGCATCGTGTTCAGGCTGGGGCGTCTGCGACCTGTCTACGATCCCGGCCTGCACCTGGTCGTCCCCTTCCTCGAGCGCCTGGTGCGGGTCGATACCCGCGTGGTCACCCTGACCATCCCGCCCCAGGAGGTCATCACGGAGGACAACGTGCCGGCGCGCGTCAACGCCGTCGTCCTGTTCAACGTCACCGACCCGGTCAAGGCCGTCATGGCGGTGGAGAACTACGCGATCGCCACCTCCCAGATCGCGCAGACCACGCTGAGGTCCGTTCTTGGACGCGTCGACCTGGACACCGTGCTCGCCCACCGCAGCGCCTTGAACGCCGACCTGCGAGACATCATCGAGAAGCTCACCGAGCCCTGGGGTGTGGAGGTCAGTGTCGTCGAGATCAAGGACGTCGAGATCCCCGAGCAGATGCAGCGGGCCATGGCCCGTGGGGCTGAGGCCGAGCGTGAGCGCCGTGCCAAGATCATCAACGCCCGTGGTGAGCTCCAGGCCTCCGAGGAGCTGCGTCAGGCGGCGGACACGCTCTCGAAGTCACCGGCTTCTCTCCAGCTGCGCTACCTGCAGACCCTCCTGGAGCTCGGCGCCGACCAGAACTCCACGGTCGTCTTCCCCCTGCCGATGGACATCATCGGACCGCTCCTGGAGCGCTTCGGTCCCCAGGGCGGCCTGCCGGAGGCTAACGAGGGCGAGGGCGGCGAAGGAGCTGGCGCACCGCGTCACCGATGAAGACCGCGACCGCCGCCCACACCAGGATCATGGCCGCCCATCGGGCCGGCGGGATCCGCTCGTGGAAGGCGCCCCAGGCCAGCAGGAACTGGATGGTTGGGGCGATGTACTGTCCCATCCCGACCACGGACAACGGCACGCGCCTGGTCCCGGCGGCGAAGAGCAGCAGGGGCACGGCCGTGACCGGGCCGGCCACCACGAGCAGCGCCAGGATCCACCACCCTTGATCGGGGGCCTGCCAGGCCGACTGCCCCTGCCAGGCCAGGTGGCCCAGGTAGGCGAGTGCGATGGGAGTCACGAGGGCGCTTTCCACCGTCAGCCCGGTCAGAGCGTCCACGTCGGGCCCGAGCTGCTTCTTGACCAGCCCGTACAAGGCGAAGGAGAAAGCCAGCACCAGGGAGATCCACGGCAGCGAGCCCTGCAGCACCACGAGGAGGGCCACGGCGGCGCCCGCCAACGCGATCGAGACCCGGTGAGCGGGGCGCAACCGCTCATGCAGCACCAGTGCAGCCAGGGCCACCGTCACCAACGGGTTGATGAAGTAGCCCAGGGCGGCGTCGGCCGTGCGCGCGGTGTTGACGCCGTAGACGTAGACGAGCCAGTTGACTGAGACCAGCAGCCCGCAGACGGCCAGCATCCCCAGCAGGCGCGGTGAGCGCACCACGTGGACCAGCTGTGCCCAGCGGCGCCGCAGAGTGATGAGCGTCAGGCAGGTCACCAGCGTCCAGAGGATCCGGTGACCGATGATCTCCACACTGCCGGCGGCCGAGAGGAGGTGGAAGTAGAGGGGGAAGAAGCCCCACAGGCAGTAGCAGCCGACGACCAGCGCCATCCCAGTGCCATCGAGCGTCCCTGAGGTCGACGCCGACCCTCGGGCGCCTGACGGTGAGGTCGGCGTCGTGGAGGGGTCCAAGGAGGAACCACTGGGGGAGGAGCTCATTGTGATCTGTTCCTGATCCGTTCGCGCTCGGGGATGGCTGCGGTGACCGTGTCGCCGCTCCGCGTAGCATAGTGAGGCGCACTGGACCGCCTTGGAAGGGCTCGCTCCTTCGCGGGTGAGGACGGCGCGCCGATCGGTCCCGATCGCTCAGCCCCGGGCCTGACAGACCCGGACCCCGCACGTGAAGGAGCCCCGCCATGGCCGACGCCGCCCGCGCCCGCAAGGTCGCCGACCGTATTCATGAGACTGTCGCCCGCCTCCTTCAAGGGCGCATCAAAGGACCCGCGCCTGGGCTTCGTCACCGTCACCGACGTCCGTGTCACCGGCGACCTCCAGCAGGCCACCGTCTTCTACACCGTCTACGGCAGCGATGAGGAGCGGGAGGAGACGGCCAAGGCGCTGCGCTCAGCCAAGGGACTCATCCGCTCCGAGGTCGGCAAGGCCCTCGGCATCCGCCTGACCCCCTCACTGTCCTTCCAGCTCGACGCCCTCCCCACCACCGCCAAGACCCTCGAGGACGCCCTGGCCCAGGCCCGGGTGCGCGACGCCCAGATCGCCAAGGCCGCCGAGGGAGCCACCTACGCCGGTGACGCCGACCCCTACCGCCACGATGAGGAGGATGAGGAGGCTGTGGGCGGTGACCCCCAGGCCGAGGAGGGCGAGCAGGAGCCCGCAACGGACGCCGAGGACCTGTGAAGGCCTCCGAGCGGGCCGAGCCCGTGGAGCGGACCGGCCGCGATAGCGGCCCCGACCGCGCACGTCGTCGCCCCGACGTCCCCCGCGGCGCGGTCACCGCTGCCGACGGGATCCTCGTGGTGGACAAGCCCCAAGGGCTGACCAGTCACGACGTCGTCGGCGCCACCCGCCGCCTGGCCGCCACCCGCAAGGTGGGGCACGCCGGCACCCTCGACCCCATGGCCACCGGCCTGCTGCTGCTGGGCATCGGGCGCGCCACCCGCTTCCTCACCTACCTGGTGGGAGCCGACAAGACCTACGAGGCCACCGTTCGCCTCGGGGTGGAGACCACGACGGAGGACGCCGACGGGCAGATCGTCGCAGCCCGCGGCTGCCGGATCGAGGACCTGCCCGAGGGCCGCCTCCAGGAGGCGCTCACAGCCCTGACCGGGCCGATCCAGCAGGTGCCCAGTGCGGTCTCCGCCATCAAGGTCGACGGCGTGCGAGCCTACCAACGCGTCCGTGACGGGCAGGACGTCGAGCTGCAGGCCAGGCCCGTCACCATCCACGAGCTGCGCCTGACCGCAGAGCCCCGGAAGGCGATCGTCGAAGCCGACGGTGCCCTCAGCGACGGCCCGGACGCAGCGGAGGCCGTCGATATCGACATCCTCGTCTCCTGCTCGTCGGGCACCTACGTGCGCGCCCTGGCCCGGGACCTGGGGCCGGGCGCTGGGCTGCGGGGCTCATCTGACCGCGCTGCGGCGCACCGCAGTGGGCCCCTTCGACATCGATGAGGCTCACACCCTGGCGGACCTGTCCGCCCAGGTCGAGACCGACGCCTCCAGCCCTGAGCCTCACGGGGTCACCACGCTCCCGCTGGAGGAGGTCGCCCGGCGCTGCTTCGAGCAGCTGGCTCTGACCGAGGGCGAGGCACGCGCACTGCGCTACGGCCAGCCCCTTGACGCCGAGGTCCTGGGAGAGGGCCGAGGCACCCGAGGGCCGTCGGCTGCAGGTCTCTGCGAAGACGGCCGAGCAGCGCGTCGTCGCCGGATTCGCCCCCGGTGGGCGCCTCGTGGCACTGTTGAGGCACCAGGGCCCACGTGCGCGCCCGGTACTGGTCCTGGACCCGGCCTGAGACGCGCACCTGGGCCGCCGGCCCGTCCGGCGAAAGCACACCCGATGAGCACCTTTGCGTGAGGAGACATGATGAGCCAGACCGGAGGATGCCGCTGCGGATGCGGCGGGCATGGCAAGCGCAACGAGCAGGACGAGCGGGCCGCCGCGCCCGCAGTCGCCCAGCCGGTGGGTGAGGGATACCGGCCCGAGCCCGTGCAGACCTCCCCGGAGGTCGTCGACGCCGTCGCCATCGCCTCAGCGGTGACGACGGCCCTGGGAGCGGGAGCGCCGCAGGGCGTCACCCCCGGGCACAAGGCCGGTAACCTGCTGGGCCTGCGTGATGTCTCCGCCTCCGCCTCGGGTGGTGGCGGTTGCGGCTGCGGAGGCCACTGACGCCGCCCCGTCACACACTGTGGCGCTGGAGGGCCTCGGTGACCGCCGTCAGGCGTGAGGGGCCGTCAGCCTCCTCGTATCGTCCCAGGAGCAGGTCCTCCGTGATCTGCCCGTCCACGAGCACCAGGACACGGTCGGCCCGGGCCGCCACCTGGGAGTCGTGGGTGACCATGACCAGAGTCGTCCCCGAGGCGTGAATCTCCCCGAGCAGGTCGAGGATCTGCAGCGCGGTGGCGGAGTTGAGCGCTCCGGTGGGTTCGTCGGCGAAGACGATCCCGGGGTCGTTGATGAGGGCCCGGCAGATGCCTGCGCGCTGCAGCTGGCCGCCGGAGACCTCGGTGACGCCGCTGGTGGCCAGCTCGTCGATCCCCATGCGCTCCATCAGCTCCTCTCCACGCGCCGTGACCTCGGGGCGCGGACGCAGACCCGCCAGGAACCCGGGCAGGACGATGTTATCCAGCAGGCACAGGGTGGTTAGGAGGTGCGCCTGCTGGAAGACGAATCCGAAACGCGTCAGCCGCAGCGCCGCCAGCTCCTTCTCACTCAGGCTCGTGATCTCCTGGCCGCCCAGGAGTACCGAACCGGCGTCGGGCCGGTCCATACCGCTCAGGCAGTGCAGAAGGGTGGACTTCCCGGACCCGGAAGGCCCCATGATGGCGACGAACTGCCCCTGCTCCACATCCAGGTCGAGGTCTCGCAGGACGGGGGAGTGGTAGCTCTTGGACAGGTGCTGGGCCCGCAGAACTGGTTGCCCGGCTCCCACGGGGACGGCCGGTCCCGCGGCTGCTGAGCCGGTGCGCCATGAGGAACGCGATGGGGTGGAGGCACGCATTCTGTCTCTCCTTACTCGCCGGTGGTCAGGGTCATGGTCAGGGGCATGGTGCGTAGGCGTCTGAGGGCCAGGGCGACAGCGCCGACGACGGTGGCCAGCAGTGCCCCTGGTAGGACGAGCCCCATCAGCCACCAGTTGGGGAGGAGCTGAAGGTCGGGGGCTCCGCGCGAGGCCATGACCGCCCCGATCGCGGGGCTGCCCAGAGCGGAGGCCCCCAGGAGCCCCAGGGCGGTCCCCACCAGCGCCAGGAGGCCGAAACGGATGAGGTACTGCCCCGCAACGGCCCGTCTGGTGCACCCCAGCGCCATCAGGACGCCGATCTGAGGCCGCTCCCGCGAGACAATGAGGACGGTGAACAGCACCGTGATGAGGAAGGACAGCCCCAGCGCGATGGCGCAGGCCAGCGTGGTGACGACGCGGACCTGGGAGCCGGTGGCCCCGAAGAACTGGGCGGCATACTGATTCATGCTGATCGCCTGGATCCCCGGGTACTCGCCGCTCAGCTGCTTGGCGAGGGCGCTGGCCTGCTGAGTGGAGCCGGCGTCGGCGTAGACGATCTGCCACAGTGCGGGGGCACCGTCGTCGAAGGTGGCCTTGGCGGTATGCCCGTTGTTGGTGATGTCCTGGTAGACACCCGTGACCGTCAGGTCCTTGTCACCGTCGGCGGTCCGGACGGTGACCGTGGCGCCCTCCTTGGCGCCCGTGTCCTGGGCCTGACTGTAGACAGGGCGATCTCGTCGTCGGTGGTGGGGGCGCGCCCGGAGAGGTACTCCATGGGGAAGGCCTCATGGTCCCCGATATCAATGAGCGCCGTCTGCCAGCCGCCGGTGGCAGTGGACATCTTGTAGCTGCGGCGCAGCATCGTGGTGTGCCGGGTGACGCGGGGGTCGGAGTCGACGGTCTTCTCCACGGCGGCCAGGTCCTGGACCCCGGTGCGTACGTCGATACGCAGATCGGCCCGACCGGCCCCCAGGTAGGTGGCCACACGTGGGTCGCTCAGAGTCGAGGAGACATTCGTCGGCAGCACCATGGTGAAGGTGCACAGCGCCAGAACACCGAGCATCAGGGCGTTGGAGGGGCGCAGTGCCTCGCGCGCCCCGAGCCACACCTGAACCGGAAGGCGGCGAAGGCTGGTCAGTCTCCAGCGCTGCCGGCGTGGGCGCAGGGAGGCGCTGGTGCCGCTGCGCAGAGCCTCAATGGCCGAGATGCGGCCGATGCGCCGCAGAGCCAACCAGGTGAAGCCGATGACTCCGAGCGCCAGAACCAGAACCGTGAGGATCGGCAGCCCCACGCTCCACAGGGTTGTCGCGGGCCGGCCCAGGTAGAGGGTCGTCGGGGCCTCCAGGGCGGTGGCCAAGGGTCGGCCGGCCACGTAGCCCAGGGCCGCCCCCAGTGCCGATAGAGCCAGGTACTTGACCACGTAAAGGCGGCGTATCCGTCTCAGTGGCGCCCCGATGGCCTTGAGCACGGCGATCTGAGCCAGGTCCGTCTCGACGGCCGCCAGCACCGTGTAACGCAGGGCGAGGACGGCGACAACCGCCAGAACGACAGCCACCACCAGGGCCACTGCCACGATGAGCATGGCGTTGAGTGAGTTCATGAGCTGGATCATCGAGGCGCTGACGTTGATGCCGTTACTGGGCAGACCCGCCTCCTTGTAGGCGTCGATGACGCCGCCGGGAGGGGCGGAGTCGGTCAGGCGCATCTCAATGAGGTACTCGGGCTCGGTGATCTGCTGCTCCAGGGCGGAGAAGTCCTCGGGCGAGACCACCAGGCGCTTGGAGGGGATCATGGCGGCATTCATCTGGGCGTCGCGGGCGAATCCCACGACGGTCAGGGTCGTGGTCCTGCCGGCGCTGCTGACGGTCACGGTGTCGCCGACATCGGCGCTGTTGATCGCCCGGTAGTGGATCGGCAGCACCACCTCTCCCGGCCCCGGGCTGACGGGTTCGCCGTCGTCGTCGAGCAGGAGGTCGAGGTGCTTGGGAGAGGTGACGAAGGCGGGCTCGTTGTAGGACTCGGACTGGTTGACGCCGTTGATGGACAGCTCCTGGCGCGCTACCGGAAGGGTTGTGATGACCTCATGGTCGGTGACGTCGCTGCGCGCCTGCACCCACGTCTCGATCGCCTGTAGGTCGCGGTCGTCAATCCGGCCGGAGTGCATCTGTACCAGGTCCGGAAGCTTGGCCCGCTGCGAGAGCCGGTGCGTGGCCGACAGGCTGTCCACCACCAGGGACGTCCCAGCCGACATCAGTGTGGCCGCCAGGGCGATGAGGGCGGTCAGGGTGGCGGCCACGACGGCGCCGCGCGCCAGGTCCGCCTTGAGAAGTCGCATCAGCATGACAGCAGCCTCCTTGGAGTCTGTCCTCGATCTTGCGGGCTCATTCCCGGATGAGGGATTCCCAGGTGAGGGAACGATTCTCGACGCTAATCGACTAACAGTCGGTATCGAGAATAGACTGACGGTCGAAACGCGTCAAGGCGTGTCGAGGGCGGCTGGTTCGCATCCGGCTGCGCCCCCGTGGCAGGGTTGTCCCGCGCACGCTCCTCTCCCGACCCGGCGGGGTGGGCGGGGGCGTGCGGATGCGGATGAAGACAGGGGCGCGGTGCGCCCACGGGCCGATGAGAGCAGGAACAGCGACAGTGGAGGTCTGGTACGGCGCCGAGCAGGTGCCAGCGAGCCTGAGCGCTCCGGGAGGGCCGGGCGCCGTGGTCACGATGGGCATCTTCGACGGCGTCCACCGCGGGCATCAGGCGGTCCTGGGGCGCGTCGTCGAGCTCTCCCATGAGCTCGCCCACGGCGACCGGCGGCCCCTGGCCGTCGCGGTCACCTTCGACCCCCACCCCCGTAGCGTCCACCAGCCCGAGGCCGACCTGCCCCTCATCGCCTCCCTGACCGACCGCCTGGCCTCCCTGGGGGACCTCGGTCTCGACGCGGTCCTGGTCATCACCTACACCCTCGACTTCGCCGCCCAGAGCCCGCAGGACTTCGTGCGCACCTGGCTGGAGGAGCTGCTCGGGGCTCGCGCGGTCGTCGTCGGCGACGACGTCCGCTTCGGTTGGCGCAACTCCGGGGACGCCGCCACCCTGGAGCAGATCGGTCGCCAGGACGGCTTCGAGGTGGAGATCGTCTCCACCATCTGCTCCGACGAGGGGCGTCGCTGGTCCTCGACGTGGATCCGCCAGTGCCTCAAGGACGGGAACATGCGGCAGGTCAGCCGGGTCCTGGGCCGTCCCCACCGGCTGCGCGGCGTCGTCGTGCGAGGTCTGCGCCGCGGCCGCGAGCTCGGGTTCCCCACTGCCAACCTGGAGGCCGCCACCGCCGGTGTCGTGCCTCCCGACGGGGTCTACGCCGGCTGGCTGATCCGCGGCTGCGCAGACGGGGCCGACCTCCAGCGGCTGCCCGCCGCCATCTCGATCGGCACCAATCCCACCTTCGACGACGTTCCCCAGCGCACCGTCGAGGCTCATGTCCTGGGGCGTGCCGACCTCAATCTCTATGGCGAGGAGGTGGGGGTCGAGCTCGTCGAGCGCCTGCGCCCCATGCTCGCCTTCGATGGGCTCGATGCGCTCCTGGTTCAGATGCGCGCCGATATCGAGGACACCGCCCGGATTCTGGGAGTCCCGGTCCCCGAGCCGATCCGTCCCGAGGACGTCACCGCGCAGTAGCTCCGGTGTGTGCGTCGAGCCGTCGGGGAGGTGCTCGCTGTCGGAGCCTGACCGTCGCATCGCGCTTCCGCCCTGGGACTGTGCCGGTTCGCACAGCCTTTGGCGTGATCGGAGGCAAGCGGCGCTGGTAGGGTTGGCGGGCCGTCGATCGGCCACGGATACCTCATGCCCGGGAGAACCTGCCCCGGCGCTCCGTGCAACGAGACCCGAAGGAGTCCGCATGTCGGTTACCGCAGAGCGCAAGCAAGAGATCATCGCCGAGTACGCCACCCACGAGGGTGACACGGGCTCCCCGGAGGTCCAGGTCGCCATCCTCACCGAGCGCATCTCCAACCTCACCGAGCACTTCAAGGGCCACGCCCACGACCACCACTCGCGTCGCGGCCTCTACCTGCTCATCGGTAAGCGCCGTCGCCTGCTCGACTACCTCATGAAGGAGGACATCGAGCGCTACCGTGCTCTTATCGCCCGCCTCGGCATCCGCCGCTGAGCGCGCTGACAGCCTCGAGCCGTGTGGCCCGGTCCCCAGGAGGGGGCTGGGCCGCATCGCGTTCAAGGGGGCGCTTCGCCCGTCCTCAGAGCAGTGAGGTGTAGAGCGCCTTGATGTCCTCACGGGTCGCGGGGCGCGGGTTGCCCGGCGTGCATACGTCGGCGAAGGCGTCATCGGCCAGGGCCTCGATGCCGTCGGCCTCCACCCCGACCTGTGAGATCCGGGTGGGGTTGCCCAGGTCCCTCGTCAGCTGGGCCACGGCCTCCACGGCTGCGGCGCGCGCCTCCTCCAGCGGCATGGTCCGGGCTCCGTCAACCCCGAAGGCCTCGGCGATGTCGCGGTACTTCTCCCCGGTGTGCTCGGCGTTGAAGGCCATGACCGGGATGTCGTGGGGGGTCGACGCACACGAACTTGCGCTGCTTGGAGGTGTCGGTGATGACGTAGTTGATGGTGGTCTCGCTGGCCGTGCCCGCGGTGGTGGGCACGCCGATGATCGGCACGCCCGGGCCGGGTCGTGGGGGACAGGCCCTCCAGGCTCAGCACGTCCTCGAAGTCGGGGTTGGTGGCGATCACCGAGATCGCCTTGCACGTGTCCTGGGGCGAGCCCCCGCCCAGGCCGATGAGCACGTCGGCGCCCGAGGCCCGGAAGGCGGCCAGACCGGCCTGGACCTTCTCGATCGGCGGGTTGGGGACGACGTCGGAGAAGACCTCCCAGCCGATGCCGGCCTCGTCGAGCAGGTCGGTGATGCGGGCGGCGGTGCCGTTGTCGGCCAGGACCGGGTCGGTGACGATGAAGGCCTTGGTCAGGCTCCGGCGGGCGATCTCGGGGGCGATGTGGGCGATCGCGCCTCTGCCGAAGTAGCCGGTCTGGTTGAAGATCATGCGGTGGGTCATCGTTGACGCTTCTGAGATGAGAGGGGACAGGACTGCTTTGTCCTGACGTTGGTCACCACTTTGTCGCGATCAGGCGAGCTCAGTCCAGGAAGTCATCGGTTCCGCGCGTCCCATCTCACGTGGCATCCGGTGGCGCTGATCGGCATCACGGGGCCGCGCACGATAGAATCTGCGCGGCTGTGCCCTCGTGTACTCGCCGGCTCATCGATGCTCTCCCAGCGTGCGAGCCGGCCAGGAGTGGGCAGGTGGCGCAGTCCGCCCCCGGGAAGAGACCCGGGGAGCGGCCGGCCCCGTCGGTTTTCGGTGGTGGCCTCCGGAACCGCGCTCGCGCCGTCGGATCAAGAAGATCCGCGTATGGCAGCACTCGGCTCCGTGGGCCTCGATCGAAGGCCACGGACCCGGCACGACGATCGCGAGAAAGAGACTTCATGTTCATTGACGACCCCGAGGTCACCGCCGCCGAGGCAGTGATCGACAACGGCTCCTTCGGCAAGCGCGTGGTGCGCTTCGAGACGGGCCGCCTGGCCAAGCAGGCCGCCGGAAGCGCCATGGCCTACCTCGACGGTGAGACCGCCGTCCTGTCCGCCACCACCGTGGGCAAGCACCCCAAGGACCAGTTCGACTTCTTCCCCCTGACCGTGGACGTCGAGGAGCGCCAGTACGCCGCCGGCCGCATCCCCGGCTCCTTCTTCCGCCGCGAGGGCCGCGCCGGAACCGCCGCCATCCTGGCCTGCCGCCTCATCGACCGTCCGCTGCGCCCCTCCTTCGTCAAGGGCCTGCGCAACGAGGTCCAGGTCGTTGAGACCGTCCTGGCCATCCACCCCGACGACGACTACGACGTCCTGGCCATCAACGCCGCCTCGATGTCCACCCAGATCGCCGGCCTGCCCTTCTCCGGGCCCGTGGCCGGTACCCGCCTGGCCCTCATCGACGGGCACTGGGTGGCCTTCCCCCCCGCTACTCCGAGCAGCAGCGCGCCACCTTCCAGATGGTGGTGGCCGGCCGCGTCCTGGAGTCCGGCGACGTCGCCATCATGATGGTCGAGGCCGGCGCCACCGAGCACGCCTGGGAGCTCATCAACGCCGGGGCCGTCGCCCCCACCGAGGCCGTCGTCGCCGAGGGCCTGGAGGCCGCCAAGCCCCACATCAAGGCCCTGTGCGAGGCCCAGCTCGAGGTCGCCCAGCACGCCTCGAAGCCCACCGCCGAGTTCCCCCTCTACCTGGACTACTCCGACGAGCAGTACGACGCCGTGGAGAAGGCCGCCGAGGCCCACGGCCTGGCCGCCGCCATCGCCACCGAGGGCAAGCAGGCCCGCGACCTGGCCACCGACGCCGTGCGCGACGAGGTCCTGGCCGAGCTCGCCGAGACCTTCCCCACCGAGGAGGACACCAAGGCCCTCAAGGCCGCCTTCCGCTCCGTGACCAAGAAGATCGTGCGCCACCGCACCCTCACCGAGGGCGTGCGCATGGACGGGCGCGGCCTGAAGGACATCCGCACCCTGGCCGCCGAGGTCGAGGTCCTGCCCCGCGTGCACGGCTCGGCCATCTTCGAGCGCGGCGAGACCCAGATCCTGGGCGTGACCACCCTCAACATGCTGCGCATGGAGCAGCAGGTGGACGACCTCTCCCCGGTCACCCACAAGCGCTACATGCACAACTACAACTTCCCGCCCTTCTCCACCGGTGAGACCGGTCGCGTGGGCGCCCCCAAGCGCCGCGAGATCGGCCACGGCAACCTGGCCGAGCGGGCCCTCGTGCCCGGTCCTGCCCACCCGCGAGGACTTCCCCTACGCGATCCGCCAGGTCTCCGAGGCCCTGGGCTCCAACGGCTCGACCTCCATGGGCTCGGTGTGCGCCTCCACCCTGTCCCTGCTCAACGCCGGTGTGCCGCTGCGCGCGCCCGTGGCCGGTATCGCCATGGGCCTCATGCACGAGGTCATCGACGGCGAGACCAAGTGGGCCACCCTCACCGACATCCTCGGCTCCGAGGACGCCTTCGGGGACATGGACTTCAAGGTCGCCGGAACCCGTGACTTCATCACGGCCCTCCAGCTGGACACCAAGCTCGACGGCCTGCCCTCCGAGGTGCTGGCCGGCGCGCTCGGCCAGGCCCGTGACGCCCGCCTGTTCATCCTCGACGTCCTGGCCCAGGCCATCGACGCCCCCGACGAGATGGCCCCCACGGCCCCGCGTGTCCTGGCCGTGCGCATCCCGGTGGACAAGATCGGTGAGGTCATCGGCCCCAAGGGCAAGATGATCAACCAGATCCAGGAGGACACCGGCGCGGACCTGACGGTCGAGGACGACGGCACCGTCTACATCGGCGCCTCCGACGGCCCCTCGGCCGAGGCGGCCCGCGACGCCGTCAACGCCATCGCCAACCCGCAGATGCCTGAGATCGGTGAGCGCTTCGTGGGCACCGTGGTCAAGACCACGACCTTCGGCGCCTTCGTCTCGCTGACCCCCGGCAAGGACGGCCTGCTCCACATCTCCCAGATCCGCCGGCTTGTGGGCGGCAAGCGCGTGGAGAACGTCGAGGATGTCCTCAACGTGGGGGACAAGGTCCAGGTCGAGCTGGCTGAGATCGACCAGCGTGGCAAGCTGAGCCTGCACGCGGTCCTCACCGATGAGCAGCTCGCCGCCGAGGCCGAGGGCGAGGCCTCCCGTAAGGCCTCCCGTGAGGGCGGCTCGCGCCGCGAGGCCAAGGACGAGGACGGCGAGCAGCCGCGCCGCGAGCGTCGTCCGCGCCGTCGCCGCATGCGCAGCGCCGAGTCCTCCGAGGAGGAGTGAGACCCGTTCAGCGGCCCTAGCCGACTGACGTATCTCTCCGGTGTCCCCGTCCGGTCCTCTGGGTCGGGCGGGGACACCGCCGTTATCGGGCAGTGTGTTCGCTGCCCGCGGCAGCACGCGGCCGGGTGCGGGAACGACACCGGGCCCGCCAGCCCGCTAGTCTTCGCGGGTGACCAACCCAGACATGCGCGCCGGATCAGCCCGGCCGGCGGCCTCTCAGCCCTCCTCGACCCCCGCGACCGGGCAGTCCTCGAGCCCGACTGACTACGCCGAGGTGGAGCTCGGGCGTGGGCGGCCCGGCCGTGACGGCACCGAGCTGACCCTGCACGACGACGGGGCTCTCACCCGCCGCTCGGTCCTGCCCGGTGGGGTGCGCGTCATCACCGAGTCCGTGCCGGGGCTGCGCTCGGCCTCGATCGGCATGTGGTTCGGCGTCGGCAGCCGCGACGAGGTGCCCGGCCAGGAGGGCTCCACCCACTTCCTGGAGCACCTGCTGTTCAAGGGCACCGCCACGCGGGATGCCCACGAGATCGCCGAGGCCTTCGACATGATCGGCGGGGAGTCCAACGCCGCCACCTCCAAGGAGCACACCTCCTACTACGCCCGCGTGCTCGCCCCGGACAGCATGCAGGCCCTCGACGTGCTCGCCGACATGGTGACCTCCTCCCTCCTGGAGCCCACCGACGTCGAGACCGAGCGCGGCGTCATCGTCTCCGAGCTGGCCGACGCCGCCGATGACCCCGCCGACGTCGCGCAGGAGGCCTTCGCCCGCGCCGCCTTCGGTGAGGACACGCCGCTGGGCCGCCCCATCGGCGGCACCAACGAGACGGTCACTGCGGTTCCGCGCGACGCCGTGTGGGAGCACTACAAGCGCACCTACGCCTCCGACACCCTCGTGGTGGCCGCTGCCGGCGCCGTTGACCACGATGAGGTCTGCGAGCGGGTCCTGGCCGACCTGGCCGCGGCCGGCTGGGACGCCTCACCCGATGCCGTCCCGCGTGAGCGTCGCTTCGAGGTCGAGCCCTTCGCGCCCCTGGACGTCCACGACATCACTGTCCCGCGCGAGAGCGAGCAGAGCCACCTGTACCTGACCTGCCAGGGCATCGCCGTGCGCGATGAGCGGCGCTGGGCCATGAGCGTACTCACCACCATCCTGGGCGGGGGCATGTCCTCGCGCCTGTTCCAGGAGGTGCGCGAGAAGCGGGGGTTGGCCTACACCACCTACGCCTTCGACACCTCCTACGCCGGTGCCGGCGCCTTCGGGCTCTACGCGGGCTGCGCCCCCGGCGACGTCGACGAGGTGTGTGCCGTCATGATCGGTGAGTTCGAGAAGCTCGCCGAGCATGGCGTCACCGAGCGGGAGATGATGCGCGCTCGCGGTCAGCTGCGCGGGGCCATGGTGCTCGGGGGGAGAGGACTCCCTGGCGCGTATGGGTCGCCTGGGGCGGGCCGAGGTCGTCACCGGGCGCCTGCGCTCTATGGAGGACAACCTGCGCCGCCTGGAGGCCGTCACCCCCCGAGGAGGTTCGGGAGATGGCCGCCTGGCTGGTGGAGCAGAAGCGTGCCCGCATCCTCGTGGGACCGGTTGGCTGACAGCTGCCGACAACCGATGGGGTCCATGACCTGCTCATCGAGCACCGCAGGAGGCAGAAGAGGGGCTGAGTGTCCAAATCGGTGACAAAGGCGCGGATCGCTCTCATCGAGCCGATGCGCAACCGCATGATTCCAAGGTTCTCCAGCCTGCGCTCTAAGAGGTGGAGGTCCTTTGTCTCCGATCTGGACACCAACAGGCTGATTCCAGTCGTTGGCCCCTGGTGCTACTGGTCAGTGTGGGCCTGAGCGTTGCTCAGCGCCGGAAGCCGAAGGCGGCACTGATGAGCTGATCGAAGGCGCGGTCGGGCAGGACTCGGCGCGCGGCAATGAGCGGCTTGGCCATAAAGCCCACGGCGTAGCGGGTCCGGGGGTGACGGGCGGTGACGATCTTGCCGACGGTACGGGCGATGACCTCCGGCGGGGAGTAGTGCCGTCGGTTTGACTCGCTGCGCATGGCTCCGGCCACGTCTCGGATCTGGTCGGCGTAGGCACTGCCCTCGGCCGTGGCCTCGAGGTGGTCGGCGGCGATCGATGCCCATTCGGTGCGGATGCCGCCGGGCTCGACCACGACGACGTCGATCCCGAAAGGAGACAGTTCGATGCGTAGCGCGTCGCTCAGGGCCTCGACGGCGTACTTGGTGGCGTGGTACCAGCCGCCCAGTGGTGTGGTCAGCCTCCCGCCGATGGAGGAGATGTTGATGATGGTGCCCGAGCCCCGGGTTCGCATGTGCGGGGTGATGAGCTGGGTGAGGCGCGCCAGACCGAAGACGTTGACCTCGAACTGGCGGCGGGCCTCATCGATCGGGACGTCCTCGATGGCGCCGTAGGAGCCGTAGCCGGCGTTGTTGACCAGGACGTCGATGCGTCCGGTCTCCTCCAGGATGCGGTTGACGCCGGAGCTCATGGAGGCGTCGTCGGTGACGTCCATGGCCAGCGGGCGGATGCCGTCGGCGGTCAGGGCCTGGAGACGGTCGGTACGACGGGCTGCGCCGTAGACGATGTAGCCCAGTGCCCGGAGCTTGTGGGCGGTGTCCTCGCCGATGCCGGAGGAGGCGCCGGTGACGAGGGCGACCCCTGGTACCGGGCGCCTTGGAGAATGCCTGGGGCGCGTCGGCTGGTGCTTGCTCCGCGGTTGTAGTCACGAGCGGTTCCCTTTCTGATGATGTGGGAGTGCCTTCAGCATCCATCATGATTGGTGACTCTGTTCGGATCGACTCCCGGCTGCTCCCCCGTGGGGGACGCATTCAGTCTCCCACCTGAGGCGGATCCCGAACGTCCAGGGCTGGACAACCGGAGTCGGTGTCGGGAGGCGGACGTGACCTCGCGGTGGGCGGGTGAGTCGCTAGGGTGGGGCCATGACGATTCGCGTAGCTGTTGTGGGCGCCGCCGGGCGCATGGGATCGACCGTCTGCCAGGCGGTCCAGGACGCCGAGGGCCTTGAGCTCGTGGCCCGCCTGGACGTGGGGGACACCCTCGACGCCGAGCACCTGGCGGGCGCCGACGTCGCCGTCGACTTCACCGTCCCCAGCGTCACCGAGGCCAATGTCCACGCCCTGCTCGACGCCGGAGTGGACGTCGTCGTGGGCACCACCGGCTGGACCGAGGAGTCCTACGGGCGCATCCGTGAGCACCTGGCCCGGCCCGAGGCCGCCGGCCGCAGCGTCCTCATCGCCCCGAACTTCGCCCTGTCCGCCGTGCTGGCCATGAGCTTTCGCCGCGAAAGGCCGCCCCTACTTCGAGTCCGCCGAGGTCATCGAGCTCCACCACCCGAACAAGGTCGACGCGCCCTCGGGCACCGCGGTCGCCACCGCCCAGGGCATCGCCGCCGCCCGCGCCGAGGCGGGCCTGGGCGCTATGCCGGACGCCACCCAGACCGACCCCGACGGCGCCCGCGGTGCGGTGGTCGACGGCGTCCACGTCCACGCCGTGCGTCTGCGGGGGCTGACCGCCCACGAGGAGGTCGTGCTCGGCAACCCCGGCGAGCAGCTGACCATTCGCACCGACTCCTTCGACCGGGCCTCCTTCATGCCCGGCGTGGTCCTCGCCGTGCGGCAGGTCTCCAGCCGCCCCGGCCTGACCATCGGCCTGGACGCCCTGCTCGACCTCTAAGGCGGGGAGAGGCTGCAGTGACCGCTCGGGGGACTACAGCGAGGCCGCCCAGCAGTCCTCAGTGATGCCCTCGCCGACGCCGAGCACCCGGTGGGCCCCGGTGGGCGCCATGCCCACCGAGGACAGGAGCCGGCTGACCGACTCGTCCCCGCGCACCGCCCAGGCCACGAGCGCCCTGGCCCCGTCCTGACGGGCCAGGTCCACGGCTGCCGCCAGGAGCCGGGAGCCGTGCCCGCGGCGCTGACTGGCCGGCTCCACGCCCAGGGCCGTGACCTCCACGGCCTGCACCCCGGCCTCATCAACCTGCCCCTCGGCGTCCATGGACTGCGTGGGGGCCAGACCCAGCAGGCCCACCACCGTCCGGCTCGCAGCGTCCGCCTGGGCGGTGGTGGCCACCAGGACGTGGTGCTCGGGCGAGGGCGGCTCGGTCACCGCTGCCTCCCAGCCTGCCGCGATGACGGGGGCGGCGATCATCGCCCGTACGCCCTGGGGCAGCGGCGCACTGTGCTCGGCGGTGTGGCCGGCCTCCAGGGAGGCGAGCATGGTGGCGGCCTGGACCTGCCCGATCGCCGTCAGGTCCTCCGCCCGAGCCGGGCGCACGAAGCCCCCCGACGCCTGGGGGCCGTCATGGTCATGCTCCGCACCGTCGTCAGCACCGGGGGAGTGGCGGTGCGGGGCGTGCGTATCCGCTTCCGGGTTCAGCCCGGCCAGTGGATCGGCGCCCAGGACGGAGCCGTCCCGGCTCCCGGAGGGCGATGAAGGCGATGAGGACGATGCAGGCGAGGGGGTCGAGGAGGTCATGGACCGAGCCTAAGTGACGGTCCTTCCGGGTCCCTGAGTACATCCGGGAGTGGAGAGGTACCTATGGGACAGATCATGAGATGAGCCCCTCGGCGGGCTGGGTGCACGTTAGGGTGGCGCCATGAGCGCAGCCCCCTCCCGCAGCTTCGGTTCCGTCGGCGTCGCCATGGTCACCCCCTTCACGCCCAGTGGGGAGGTCGACTTCGACGCCGCCCGAGCCCTGGCGGTCAGCCTGGTCGACGACGGCGCTGACCTGATCCTCCTGTCGGGCACCACCGGTGAGTCCCCGACCACCCACACCCCCGAGAAGCAGGAGCTGATCCGCCAGGTCAAGGACGCCCTGGCCGGACGCGCCATGATTATGGCCGGCGCCGGCTCCAATGACACCGCCCACGCGGTGCGCATCGGCGTGGCCTCCCAGGAGGCCGGCGCCGAGGGCCTGCTCATCAACGCCCCCTACTACAACCGCCCCAGCCAGGAGGGCGTCTACCGGCACATCAACGCCGTCGTGGAGGCCACCGACCTGCCTGTCATGGTCTACGACATCCCCGGACGCACCGGCGTGAAGATCACCGAGGAGACCCTGGCCCGCCTGGCCGAGAACCCCCGCGTCAAGGCCGTCAAGGACGCCACCGGGGACGTCGAGCAGGGCTTCCGCCGCATGGAGTCCACCGGCCTGGAGTACTACTCCGGCGACGACGGCCTCAACTTCGCCTGGCTCACCCACGGCGCCTCCGGCGTCATCTCCGTGGCCGCCCACGCCGACGCCCACTCCTGGCGCCAGATGATCGACGCCGTCGACGCCGGCGACCTGGCCAGCGCCCGCACCCTCGCCCGGAGCCTGCGCCCCCTGGTCCACGCCATCATGGGCGGCGGGCAGGGAGCCGTCATGGCCAAGGAGGCCCTGCACCTCCAGGGACGCCTGCCCAGCCCCGCCCTGCGCCTGCCCCTCGTGCGCGCAGAGGAGGCCGAGGTCGCCGCCCTGCGCGAGGTCCTGGCAACCTCCGGGCTGCTCTGAGAACCGGAAGGGCACTGCCGCCATGCGCATGTGGTCGCTGCACCCGAGCCACCTGGACCGTGCGGGCCTGGTGGCCTGCTGGCGCGAGTCACTCCTGGCCCAGGCGGTCCTGGCCGGACGCACCCGCGGCTACCGCAACCACCCCCAGCTCGAACGCTTCCGAGCCGCCCCCGATCCGGTCACGCCGGCGATAGCGGTCGGCGCCTACCTGTGGGGGACTGCGCGAGGAGGCCGTCCGGCGCGGCTACCGCTTCGACGCCACCCGCATCGACCTGCCCGAGGCGGAGTGCACCGGCGTCAGCCTGACGGTCACCGAGGGGCAGATGGACCTGGAGCGCAGGCACCTTGAGGCCAAGCTGGCCGGACGCGCCCCCGAGCTCCTGCCCGCTGCCCGAGCGGCTTGAGGCGCACCCGATCTTCCGGGTCGTCCCCGGCGACGTCGAGCCCTGGGAGCGGGCACTGACCCCGTAAGCCCTGGGCGGGCTCGGAGACGACCGGTACCGCGGCCGCTCAGCCCTCTTCCGCGGCTCTGGCGAGCACTTTCTCGCGCACGACGCGGCGCAGGATCTTGCCGATCTGGGAGCGCGGCATCTCCTCAATGACCTCCAGGCGGTGCGGCAGCGCGTAGCGCGGGACCGTCCGCTCGGCGTGCTCCCGCACCGCCTCCAGGGTCACCGACCCCGGCTCGGTCCCCTCGGCCAGGACCACAGCGGCGCACACGAGCTCGCCCATCGCACCGTCGGGAAGCCCCACCACGGCGACGTCGGCCACGCCCCTCATCGAGCGGATCGCCGCCTCCACCTGACTGGGGTAGACGTTGAAGCCGCCAGTGAGGATCAGCTCGCGCTTACGGTCGGCCATCCACAGGAAGGAGTCCTCCCGGCGCACGATGTCGCCCGTGCGCAGCCAGCCGCCCGGCAGGATCGCGGCCTGCGTGGCCGCCTCGTCCTCCCAGTAGCCGGCGAAGACCTGGGGGCCGCGCACCAGCAGCTCGCCCGGCTCGCCGTCGGGCACCTCCCGAGCGGGGTCCGGGTCCTCGGGGTCCACGACGCGCACGTCCGTGGAGGGGAAGGGCAGGCCCAGCGCACCCAGGCGGCGCGAGGGCCCCATGGGTGTGCCCGCGACGATCGGGCTCGTCTCGGTCATGCCGTAGCCCTCGACGAAGAAGCCGCCGGTCGCCTTCTCCCAGCGGGCCCCGACCTCCGGCGGCATCGGGGCCGCCCCGCACACCCCGTAGCGCAGGGTCCCCAGCTTCGTGCCCCGCTTCTGGGCGCCGTCGAGGATCCGCTCGAACATGACCGGCACGCCGACGAAGAAGGTGAAGGGACGCCGCTCGTGCGCGGTCAGCACCTGATCCACCGAGAACTTGGGCAGCATCACCTGGGTGGCGGCCTTCTGCACCGCGCAGAAGAGGTTGAAGGTCAGCCCGAAGGCGTGGAAGAAGGGCAGCAGGCACAGGAAGTTCTCCCCGCCCTCATGCAGCATCGGCACCCAGGCGATGGCCTGGTTGGCGTTGGCCCGCAGATTGGTGTGCGTGAGCATCGCCGCCTTGGGGGTGCCGGTCGTCCCACCGGTGTGCAGCAGGACCGCGATGTCGGAGCCGGCCGGGTAGGGGAAGCGTGAGGGGATCCGGTGAGCGCCGGCCACCTCCTTGTCCCAGGAGCGCACCCCCGCAGGGCAGGCTCTGGGCCCGGAAGGCGGCCCGCTGCCGGCGGGCCCGCTCCACCGGAAGACGCAGCGCGGCGCGCAGACGCACCGGCATTGCGGCTGAGAGGTCCACGCTGAAGACCGTGCGCCCCTGGAGCGCATCGCCGTCGGCGCCTGAAGCCGGACGGGGATCGGTGACGAGGCCGACGCCCTTTTCCCACACGATGACGACGCGGGCCCCGTGCGCGTCCAGCTGGGAGCGGATCTCCTCGGCGGGCGCCAGCGGGTTGTGCTCGGCCACGACCGCGCCGATGCGCAGCGCCCCGTAGAGGGCCACGGCGTGCTGCGGACAGTTCGGCATGATGAGGGCCACCCGGTCGCCCTTGTGCACCCCCGAGGTCCGCAGCACCTGCGCCGCCCTGCTCCGAGGCCTCCAGCAGCTCGCGGTAGGTCATCGCCGCGCCCAGGAAGTCGATGGCGACCCGATCGGGGTAGAAGCGCGCCGCCGTCTCCAGCAGCTCGCTCAGCGGCGCGTCGGGAACCTCGATCGCCGCCGGGATGCCGGGCTGGTAGTGAGGGCGCAGGTAGTGGCGGTGGTCCTGGGTGGCCTGCTGCGGCGAGGCGGCGGCGTTGATCGTGCTGTCAGTCATGTCTGTGGAGTCGAATCGGGCTGTGGGTGGGAGCAGTCGGGTGATCTGGGACGGCTGCGATCTGAAGGCGCGCCCTCAGTGGGAGGTCGCGCTGTCATGCGGCCCGGCCTTGCCGTCCTGGCCGCCCTCCTGCTGACCGCCGTCCCTGCGCTCACCCCTGCCGGGGAAGTGCTCGACGATGGACACGGCCGCCGCCGTCGCCGCCCCGGAGGCCGCCTCCCGGGCCGCCAGGAGCTCGTCGCGCACCACGCGCCGCAGCACCTTGCCGATCTGGGAGCGGGGCATCTCGGTCAGGATCGCGATCTGGCGTGGCAGGGCATAGTTGGACAGGTTCTTGGCCGCCCACTCGCGCACCTGCTCCAGGGTGACCGTCTGGCCCTCCTTGGGCAGGATCGCGGCGACCACGGACTCGTTACCGGCCTCGGCCGGCAGCCCGACGACGGCGACCTCCTCCACCTGCGGCATCGAGCGGACTGCGGCCTCCACCTCCGTGGGGTAGATGTTGAAGCCCCCGGAGATGATGAGCTCTTTGCGGCGGTCGGCGATGACGTAGAAGCCGTCCGCCTCCTGGCGCACCAGGTCGCCCGTGCGCAGCCAGCCCCCGATCCAGCAGCACCTCGGCGCTCTCCTCGGGGTTGTCCCAGTAGCCGGAGAACACCTGAGGGCCGCGGGCCAGCAGCTCGCCGATCTCCCCGGGAGCCACCTCGCGCTCGACGTCCTCAGGGTCCACCAGGCGCACCTGCGTGGAGGGTAGGGCACCCCCAGGGTGCCGGGCCGACGCGCCGGTGAGATCGGGTTGCCCAGAATGATGGGGGAGGACTCGGTCATCCCGTAGCCCTCGATGATGGTGCCCCCGGTGGCCTCCTCCCAGGCCTGCGCCACCGCCAGCGGGTTGGGGGCCGCCCCCGCACACGGCGATCTTGCAGGAGGACAGGTTCGCCCCCGTGGCCCGCGCCCGGGTCACCAGACGGTCGAACATGACCGGCACCCCCGGGAAGAAGGTGGCCGGGCGCCGCTTCCAGGCGGCCAGCACCAGGTCCGCCCCGAACTTGGGCAGCACCACCTGGGTGGCGGCCAGCCCCACCGCGCACAGCAGCGACAGGGACATGCCGAAGGCGTGGAAGAAGGGCAGGACCGCGTAGAAGGTCTCCTTGCCCGCGCTCGTGGTGCCCGACGCCCAGGCCAAGGACATCTCGGCGTTGGAGCGCAGGTTCTCGTGGGTGAGGCATACGGCCTTGGGCGTGCCCGTCGTCCCGCCGGTGTACAGCAGAGCCGCCGCCTCCGAGACGCTCGGCAGCGGGAAGCCCGTGGCCAAGGGGATAGCGGAGGCGGCCAGGTCGTCCCAGGAGCGCACCCCGGCCGGGATCCTGCCGCGCAGCTCGCGGCGCTGGGTGCGGGCGGCCGCCACTGGCAGCCTCAGGGCCAGGCGGCTGCGCAGAGGAAGATGGCGGGACAGGTCCACCGAGTACACGCTCAGGCCCCCAGGCCCGCCGCCTCCAGGGAGCCCACCGCCGCCACGAGGCGCTCGAGGGTCTTCTCCCAGGCGATGATGACGCGCCCGCGGTGGATGTGGAACTGTTCGCGCAGCTGGGCGGCGGGCGCCAGCGGGTTGTGCTCGGCCACGATCGCCCCGATGCGCCAGGCCGCGTAGGCCACGACCACGTGCTGAGGGCAGTTGGGAAGAATGAGCCCGACAACGTCCCCGCGCCCGACCCCCAGGCCCCGCAGGGCCTCCGCGGCCCGCGCCACCTGGGTCTCCAGCTGGGAGTAGGTGGTGGTCGCGCCCAGGAAGTCCAGGGCCACCCGGTCCGGGAAGTCCCGGGCGGCGTCGCGCAGCATGCAGGACAGGGGCTCGCTGACCGCCGGGATCGTCGAGGGCACCCCGGCCTGTTGGTAGACGGCCTCAAGGGCCTCATGACCGGAGGCGTCCGAGCCGGCCGCCGACGCGGCGCCACGCGTGATCGCGGCTACCGACGTGCGTGAAGCACTCATGGGTCTTCCCCCTTGTCTGCCGTGAGCCTTCCCCCGACGGGGAGGGTTTCGCCCGCCGCGGGTGCCGCCCGCGAGCGACGATGAGAACTCAGGAGCAACCGTAACCTACGGTGGCGTAACCTGCGTGGTCGGTGGCGTTGACAACCCTGTGCGATCCGGCTCACCGACCGGAGGAACGCGGCTCCAGGCCCCGGAGGAGCGGTAGGCGACTGACCACCCGCAGGCGGCGCGTGGGACGAGTCATCGCCACATACAGGTCGCCCGCGCTGCGCTCACCGATCTCAGCGGGATCCACGAGCACCACTACGTCGAACTCCAGCCCCTTGGACAGCACCGGGTCGACCACCAGCAGCCGCGAGCGCAGCACGTCGCCTCCCGGAGCCTCCATCGCCGCGGCCAGGTCCGGGTCCTGGCGCAGCAGCGCCTCGGTGCGGCCGGGGGAGGGGCAGATGACCGCGATGCGCCCGACGCCGGCACCCACCTGCTCGTCCAGGCGGGCCGACTCCTGGACGACGACCTCGCGCAGAAGGCTCGCCCAGGCCTCGGGCTGCGCACCCTCAGGGGACTGTGACAGGTCGGTGACCTCCAGGCAGTCGGGCAGGTCGCGCACCGAGCGCACCGGGTAGACCGGCGGGTGGCCCAGTTGCGTCACCGTCTCCTCGGCCGCCTCCATGATCGTGGCCGGCGTGCGGTAGCAGACGCTGAGGGCCTCCTCGCGCAGCGGGGTCGACCCTCCACGCGAGCGCCCCGACTGCCGGCCCTGCCGCGAGCGCGAACGGGCCCGGTGACGCGACTGCGACCGGGACCGGCCCTGGGCCTCCGCAGCATCCTCAGCCGACGCCGTCCCCAGGGCGGTGAGCACCCCCCCCCAGCTGCCCGGGGCGTGGGGGCCCGAGTACTGGGCCAGGTCCCCCACCACCGTGAAGGAGCGCACCGGGCAGCGACGCGCCAGCGCCCGCCACGCCATGGTGCCCAGCTCCTGGGCCTCATCGACGACGACGTGCCCGTAGGTCCACGTCCGATCCGCCCGGGCCCGCTCGGCCAGAGTCAGAGTCGGACCGCCCTGGGAGACCCGGTCGGCCAGCATCTCGGCACTGACCATCCCGCCGCCCAGCTCCTGGGACTCGATCGCCTGGGCCGCGTAGGCCACCAGGTCCTCGCGGCGGCGGGCCTCCAGCCGGGCGCGCCGGGCCTGGGCGTCCTCACTGGGGCCCAGCAGCTCGGCCAGCTCGTCAATGAGCGGGATGTCCGCCGCACTCAGAGCGCTCCCCGGGCTCACGGTGCAGCAGCGCACGCTCCTGCTCGCTCAGGGACGGCGCCACCTGCTCCAGGAGGGCGGGCCGGCTCCACAGCCGCTCCAGCAGCCCCTGGGGCGTCGTCGGCATCCAGCACAGGTTGATCTCCCGACGGGCGTCACGGGCGGTACGGATGTCCTCCCGGATCCAGGCGCGCGTGTCAGCGTCCGAGGCGTCCTGGTTCGTGGCCGCCGCGTACTGGTCGGTCAGGCGCTCCAGGAGCCAGATCACGAAGGCCTCGCGGGCCAGGTTGTGGGGCTTGCCGCCCCGACGGGCCCGTGAGGCCGCCTCACGCACGTCGTCGGGCTCCAGGGACAGGCGCACACCCTGGACCTCGATCTCGCGGGGAGCATCCGGGACGCGCTGCAGGCCCCGCACCGCCCGCTCCAGGGCCTTGACCCACATGGAGCGCCCCTTGAGCTCGGCGACGCGGGCGTCCTCCTGCGCCGTGGCCCGCACCCCGGGAACCAGGTCGCCAATCGTCGTGGAAACCACCCCCGTCTCACCCAGGGAGGGCAGCACCTGCTCCACATAGCGCAGGAAGGTGCGCGACGGCCCCACCAGGAGCACGCCGGAACGCTCCAGGCGCTCGCGCTCGGAGTAGAACAGGTAGGCCACCCGGTGCAGTGCCACGGCCGTCTTACCCGTGCCCGGGCCGCCCTGGACCACGAGCACACCCCGGCCCGAGGAGGTGACGACCCGGTCCTGCTCGGCCTGGATCGTGGCCACGATGTCACCCATACGGCCGTCACGGGCGCTGGACATCGCGGCGATGAGCGCGCCCTCGCCCTGCAGGTCCTCGGCGGTCACGGCCGTCCCGGATGAGTCGGACAGGCCCTCGCCGGCCTCCAGGGCGGCCAGGTCCAGGACCTCGTCCTCCACCCCGAGCACCTGACGGGCCCGGGTGTCGATGTGCCGCCGACGCACCAGCCCCATGGGCTCGGAGGCCGTGGCCTGATAGAAGGCCCGGGCCAGAGGGGCGCGCCAGTCCAGGATCACCTCACGGTGCTGGGCGTCCTGCAGGCCGATACGACCCACATAGTGGCGCCGGCCCCCGTCCGTGACGGGGGAGGAACCGCCCACGCCCCTGCCGGAGCCGGAGGATGAGGCTCTCCCCGAGGCCTCCGAGTCCGGCGCGTCATCGGGCGAGGTGCTCATATCCATCCGCCCGAAGACCAGACGGTCCTCGACCCCCTCCAGGGAGGAGACCAGCGACGAGTAGTGCACGGCGTAGGCGTCCCGCTCCCCGCGGGACTGGTGGGTGCCGCTGACGCCCTGGGCCTCGGTGCGGGCCAGGGAGTGACGGGCCTGAGCCAGCTGGCGGTCCAGCTCGTTGTAGGCCAGATCGACGACGACCTGCTCACCGCGCATCTCGCGCTCGCGGACACTGCCCGCATCGTCCTCTGCCCGCGGCTGCGCTTCCTGCTGGGAGTGCGGTGGGCGAGAGGGGGATCGTCTGACTCACAAGGCCTCGCATCGGTTCTGGTTCTGGCCGGCAGGCGTGTCGGGGTGTTCTGGCCGGCTCTGGTTGACGCTGACGGGTACTGGGGTCGGTGATGGCTTCAGTACGGTTGACCCATTATTCTCCTGCTGACGCCCCGACGGGGACGCCGAGGGCGAACAAGGCGCCCGAACCCGGCGCGGGCGGGAACATCAACAATCCAGAAGGTGTTGGCAGGAGTGCCCAGGACGCTAACCGCCGTTCCCGGGCACTCACCCGGATGAATCCTGATAAAACGCCGAATCATGTCGCGGAGTCGAGATCGCTCGACACCGCTCGACCCGGAGGCGACTGAGGCGGGAACTCGCCGGGCGCGGAACCCAGACCATGCTGAGACCATTGCACGACACGGACACGCCCTCCCCGGCTCCGTCGGTCCCGCCCGCCCTTCAGGGCTGGCGGCGAGCGCACCAACGGGCCGATGCTGAGGGAGGATGAACCAGACCAGACAGGAGGAGGAGACGGGCTCGTGAGACCACTGTTCACCATCCAGCACCCCGCGGATCAGCCGATCTCCCCGAGGGTCCTCATCCACTACTTCGATGGCGCCATGGACGCCGGCAACGCCGGCGCCCTGGCCGTCGACCAGCTGCTCATGACGCTTCCCAGCGAGCGTGTCGCTACCTTCGACATCGACGCGCTCGTGGACTACCGCGCCAGGCGTCCCACGATGACCTTCGTCCACAACAACTACTCCTCAGTCATCATGCCCGAGCTGGTCCTGGATCTCCTCCATGACGACGACGGCGAGGACGTCCTCCTGCTCCACGGCAGCGAGCCGGACTACCGCTGGGACGAGTTCGTCGGAGCCGTGGCCCACCTGGCCGTCTCCATGGGCGTGAGCCAGGCCGTTGGCATGAGTGGCATCCCCATGGCAGTGCCTCACACACGCCCGACCTACGTGCACCATCACGGCAGCCAGCCCGACCTGCTGCCCAACCAGCCCGAGCTCTTCGGGCACGTCGAGCTGCCCGGGTCGATGTCGGCCTACCTCGAGCTGCGTCTGGGCGAGCTGGGCCTGGACTCCCGGGGAGTCTCGGCCGCGATCCCGCACTACGTGGCCCGCGACGAGTTCCCGCAGGGAGCCTCGGCGCTGCTGACCGCCGTCGTGCAGGCCACTGGCCTGGCACTGCCGGTGGGGGACCTCGAGGCCGCCGCCAGCATCAACCGTGCCGAGATCAACGCCGAGGCCGCCCAGCAGCCGGAGGTCAGCGCCGTCGTCTCCGCCCTGGAGGCCCAGTACGACGCCATGGCCCCCAGGATCGCCATCGATGAGGTCGACACCTCCGCGCCGATCCTCAACCTGCCCAGCGCCGAGGAGATCGGCGCACGCCTGGAGGCCTTCCTGGAGGCCAACGACTCCGGGGACCTGGGGCCCCAGGGCTGGAACCCCGGCCGCGAGGGCTGAGCGGGTACCGAGCGCTGCTGGCGGCCCCGGACCGGCGGCCGGTCAATTTGCCTCCTGCGGGTCTAGCGGGCCCGGCCGCCCTCAGGGCGCGGTAGCGCGGCGTCATCGAGCGACCAGGTGCGCACCGGCAGCGGCAGGCGGCGCACTGCGCGCTCGACCTCCTCGAGCTCGCCCACCGTGAAGGGGTCCTGGCGGGCCACCAGCACCAGGTTGCCCCGGCGCCGGCCACGCGCCGAGGCGGGATCGGCGACGATGAACGCGCGGGAGATGTCCCCGTCCAGGGCGCCGGAGAGCGCGGCGATCTCAGCGCCGGCCACGGCGCGCGGCATGGAGGCGGTGTTGACCAGCAGCAGGCCGTCGGGCGCCAGCGCCCTCAGGCAGGAGTCGAAGAACTCCCGGCTCCTGCAGGAGGCCGGCACGCTCCCGCCGTCGAACACGTCGCGCACCACGACGTCCCACTGGCCCGGCCGCAGCCCCGCCACCACCTCGGCGGCGTCGCCGACCCGGATCCGCAGCCTGGGGGACCGGGGCAGGTCGAACCAGGTCCGCACCTGGCTCGCGAGGATCTCATCGATCTCGACGGCGACCTGCTGGGAGCCGGGACGGGTCACGTCCCACGCCCTGGCCAGGGCGCAGCCCGCCCCACCCAGGTGGAGTGTCCTGAGGGGGTCGCCCTCACCGCGCAGCGCCGTGAGCACCGCGTCCATCTGCTGGTGGTACTCGAAGTCCAGGTGGGAGGGGTCGCGCAGGTCCAGGAAGGAGGACTCCGCGCCGTCGAGCATGAGAAGGATCCCGGTGTCTCGCGCCACGAGCTCGGCCGTGGCCAGGGAAGTGCGCACTGGGCCCTGGGGTAGATCGGTCAGCGCCGGGGCCCCGGAGCTCCTGCGTCTACGTGTCACAGCCCCACGGTAGCCTGAGAGGAGCGCGGGCGGCCTCCTCGGGGGCCGTCAGCCGGTGAGTCCGTCGCACTCGTTGAGGAGGTGGAGATGAGCAGAGCCCCCCGTTCCCAGGCCGCACGCCGGTCCTGGGGGGACGATGACTCCGCCACCCCCATCATCCACGTCGACATGGACGCCTTCTTCGCCTCGGTCGAGCTCCTCGAGCACCCCGAGCTGGCCGGCCGTCCCGTCATCGTCGGCGGCCGCGACGGCCGGGGCGTCGTCTCGGCAGCCTCCTACGAGGCCCGCGCCTTCGGTGTCTCCTCGGCGATGTCCATGGCCGAGGCCTCCCGCCGCTGCCCCCAGGCCGTGGTCCTCCCCGTGCGCCACGGCCTCTACTCCCAGGTCTCCGCCCAGGTCATGGCCGTCCTGGCCGAGGTCACCCCCGCCCTGGAGAAGGTGAGCATCGATGAGGCCTTCCTGGACGTGAGCGGGGCCAGGCGCCGCATGGGCTCCCCGGTGACCATCGGCCGCTGGATCCGCGCCGAGATACGCCGGCGAGTGGGCGTTCCGGCCTCGGTGGGCATCGCCTCCACCAAGTTCATCGCCAAGCTCGCCTCCTCTCACGCCAAGCCCGACGGACTACTCCTGGTGCCGGCCGCCGCCACGCAGGACTTCCTCAACGTGTTGCCGGTCGGGGCCCTGTGGGGCGTCGGCACCCGGACGCAGGAGGTCCTGGCCAGATGGGGGATCCAGGACGTGCGCACCCTGGCGGGCACTGACGTACGTCACCTGGAGAGGATCCTCGGCCGGGCCGCCGGACGCCACCTGCACGAGCTCTCCCACGGTGTCGACCCCCGCCGGGTCGAGCCGGTGCGCGAGGAGAAGTCGGTGGGCACCGAGACCACCTTCTTCGAGAACCTGACCGATCGGGAGCACGCACGGCGGGTCCTGCTGGACCAGACTCACCAGTGTGCCGCCCGCCTGCGCGCGGCGGACCTGCGCTGCCGTGTCGCTGTGCTCAAGGCCCGAGGGGGCTGACTTCACCACCGTCACCCGCTCACGCACCCTGGCCACCCCCACCGACCTCGCCCAGGACATCTGGGAGACCATCTCCTCGCTCTACTCCGCCCTGCCCACCCCGCCCGGCGGCTTCCGCCTCCTGGGGGTCCGGGTCGAAGGACTGCTGCGCCCCGACGACGGTGTGCAGCTCCTCCTGGACGAGGACCCGCGGCGCGGCGCCCCAGAGCGTGCCGCCGACGCCGTACGCCGCAGGTGGGGCGCCAACGCACTGGCCCCGGCCAGCCTCCTGCCAGGAGACGGTGCCACCCGGACACCGCGCGGCTCGGCAGAGGACCACCGAGAGGGCGGGGCCGTCGGTGATCCGAGCAGAAGAGCCGGTTCTCGCCCTGACCAACCTCCCAGGAAAGTTTCTCCTGAGCGGCCACAGCGCCTATCCTGACAACTACGGCGCAGATCCCCGGCCCCGCCCGGAAGCAAGGAGCATGATGGCACTGTCAGAGCGAGAGCAGCAGGTCCTACGAGACCTGGAATCGCAGCTCCATGAGGATGACCCCGAGCTGGCTCAGACCTTCCAGCGTCAAGAGCGCCGACTCTCGCGCCCCTCACCGCGCCATATCGGCGGTGGCGTGGCCCTGGTCCTCATCGGCCTGGCGCTCCTCATCGCAGGGGTCTCAGTGCCCCACAGCGTCCTGTCCATCCTGCTGGGGGTCGCCGGCTTCCTCGTGGCCGTCGGTGGGGTCGCACTGGCACTGACCCGGGTCGAGAGCACGACGAGCCCGCGTCAGTCCGAGGCTGGCCGGGACAGGCCCGCCAAGGGTGGTAGTGGCGCGAAGAAGCGTTCCTCCTTCATGGACCGCCAGTCAGAGCGCTGGGATCGCCGGCGCGACTCAGAGGACTGACCACCTCACCTCCTCCTCCCCACCCTTCCCGCTCCTCTCCGCTCCTCTCCGTCCGCGTCCCTGCGCCCTTCGGGTGGTGCCGACGCGCACCGGTCCCCACCTCCCTCCACCATCTCCACTTCTCTCCACCTCCTCATCCCTCCCGCAGGCGCGGCTCCACAGGTCCTGTCTCCAACGCGCATCCGTTGCAGACAGGACCTGAGTATCTGCAGGCCCCGATCAATCCTCGGCCGACCTCGCGAGATCGGGGCAGAATCCTGAGGATTTCAAGGAGCTCCTCGAGCGTCAGAGAGCTGCCGCAAGAGCGGTGCGGATCCGCTCGTACCTCTGCTCGGAGGCCCTGAAGCCAACCGGAACCCTGCGTGCAGACCGAGTGGAGTCTGCTTTTCTCCTGGATGTTCACCACGCCGAGGAGGGTGGTGGTGAAGGCCTCCCTCCACCTGTCCTCCACCTCCCTCCACCCCGCGTAAGCAAGCGGTGAACTGCTGTGATTCCAATGAAAAGTCAGAGGTCTGGAGCGGTGGTGCTGTCGTTGGTGATACGCAGCTGTGATGCTCTCGAGGAGGAGGGGTGGGAGAAAAGGGAGGGAAGTGGAGTAGGGTGGGGCACACGGGTCGTCGAGGGGAAGGAGGTGGCTCGTGTTCCTGGGGACGCATGCACCCAAGCTGGACGAGAAGGGCCGTCTCATCCTCCCGGCGAAGTTCCGTGAGGAGCTTGCAGGCGGAGTGGTTCTGACCCGAGGTCAGGAGCACTGCCTGTACGCCTTCACCGCCGCCGAGTTCGAACGCATGTACGCCCAGCTGCGCGAGGCCCCCCTCGCTCAGAAGCAGGCGCGCGACTACGTGCGAGTCATGCTCTCGGGAGCGGACTCGCAGATCCCGGACAAGCAGGGGCGTATCACCCTGCCGGCACCACTGAGGGCCTACGCAGGCCTGAAGAAGGACCTGGCGGTGATTGGAGCCGGCGCCCGGGTGGAGATCTGGGACTCCGAGTCCTGGAACACCTACCTGGCCGCCCAGGAACAGGTCTTCGCCGACACGGCCGAGGAGATCATCCCCGGCTTCTTCTGACCCCACGACCTCGTCGACAACTGAAAACACCCCCGACAAGCCGCACGCAGACGCCAACTGGGCTCTGGCGAACCATCTCGTGAGGTCTCCGCCCGATGTCGAGTCCGACGCCTCTTCCCCGGCGCCGGAACCACGGGAGGAGTCCTGGCGAGATGGCCGCCCCGCCCGGTCTGCCGGGGAGCGTCGGACGTCGAAGACCCACCAGCTACAGGGAACCGGCCGGTTACCCGGTCCAGCACCAGAGAGGAGCACGCCTCATGACCAGATCACAGGCGCAGGCAACCGCCGCCGACGCCGTCGGCCGGCACGAGCCGGTGCTCCTGAGCGCTGCCTGGACCTACTTGCCCCCGCCATCGAGGGAGCAGTCTCCAGCACGTCGACGACCGCCCCGGCCCGGCCGGTCATGATCGACTGCACCCTGGGCATGGGCGGCCACACGGAGGCCGCGCTCGAGCGCTTCACGACCCTCAAGGTCGTGGGCATCGACCGCGACCCTGAGGCGATCGCGCTGGCCTCGGCGCGCCTGGCCCGCTTCGGGGACCGCTTCGTCGCGGTTCAGGCGACCTACGACGCCGTCAGCCGGGTGGCTCGTGAGCACTCCGTTCGTGCCGAGGGAACCGTGGATGCCGTTCTCATGGACCTGGGGGTCTCCTCCCTCCAGCTTGACGAGGCCTCGCGGGGCTTCTCCTACGCCCGCCCGGCGCCCCTCGACATGCGCATGGACCAGAGCTCAGGAATGACCGCCCAGGACCTGCTGGAGAGTGCCGATGCCGCCGAGCTGACCCGCATCCTGCGCACCTACGGCGAAGAGCGCTTCGCCTCCCGCATCGCCGCTGCCATCGTGCGTCGCCGCGAGTCCGGCCAGCCGGTGACCAGCACCCAGGATCTGGCTGAGCTCGTCCGCCAGTCCGTACCCGCAGCGGCTCGACGCAACGGCGGGCACCCGGCCAAACGGACCTTCCAGGCGTTGCGCATCGCCGTCAACGCCGAGCTCGACGTCCTGGAGCGGGCCGTGCCCCGGGCGCTCAACAGCCTGCGCGTGGGAGGGCGCCTCGTGGTGGAGTCCTACCAGTCCCTGGAGGACCGCATCGTCAAGCGGGCCCTGGCCCACGGGGCCACCTCCCGGGCGCCCCAGGACCTGCCGGTCGTCCCCGAGGCGGACCGCCCCTACCTGGAGCTGATCACCAACGGTGCGGAGAAGGCCGACGCCCGCGAGCTCGACCACAACCCCCGCTCGGCACCGGTGCGACTGCGGGCAGCCGTCCGCCTGCGTCCGGCCGACCAGGCCCCTTCACCACAGGCGCCTGTGCCCGCCGGCGGTCGGGGCCGGGAGCCGGGGCACCGGAGCGGTCAACGCACCGCGCGCCGTCGCCACCGCAGCTAGGCGGCACCGCCGCTTCAGACGCCGGCGGACCGTCCCGGGCGGTCAACGATCCCACTGCACCATCGTCCATCCACACCAGTCCAGCTACGACACAGGGAAGGCACATTGATGAGCGCCACTGCTACTGCTCGAGTCACCCGCCCGATCGCGACGCGGCGCACCGCCCAGGCAAGTGGTTCCACCAGCACCCAGGGGCGCGCGGAGGCGGGCTCCGCCAACCGGCCCCAGCTGCGCGTCGTCAGCGGCGCCTCCCAGGCCGCCTCGTCATCCCTTCCCTTCCTGACCGTCATCATCCTCGTGCTGGCCGGTGCACTCATCACCTCGATGCTCCTCAACGCCAAGATGGCTGACACCGCCTACCGGATGAAGGAGAAGCAGATCGAGCTCAACGTCGCCGAGGACCACGTCGAGACCCTGCGCACCCAGGTGCAGGAGGCCTCGGCGCCCGACGCGCTGGCCAGCCGCGCCAGGGAGCTCGGGATGGTGCCCGCCGCCGCGCCCGGCGTCGTCGACGTCAACAAGGGGCAGCTCACCGAGGGAACCCCCGCCCACGCCGCCAAGAGCGGGAAGTAGGCGCCTGTGAATCCCTCGCGTCGTCAGGCGCTCCAGCTCGGAGGGCTGCTCATGTTCACCGCACTGGCCGGGCGCACCGTCTACGTCCAGGCGGTCGAGGGGCCCGAGCTGGCTGAGAAGGCGAAGGCCGAGCGCACGGTCACCTGGGTCAACCGAGCCCCCCGTGGCGACATCACCGGACGCGACGGCACCGTCCTGGCCTCCTCGGCGGTCAGCTACGACGTCGGTGTCAACCAGTCCGCCATCGCCCAGTACGAGCGCACCGAGATGCGACTCAACGAGTCCACCGGCGCCAACGAGAAGGTCGTCGTCGACTACGGGGCGACGGCGGTCGCGGCCCAGCTCGCCCCGATCCTCAACGTCGATCCTCTGGAGCTCGGGAGCCAAGCTGGTGGGAAACCGGAGCTACGAGGTCATCGCCCAGGAGGTCTCCCCTGACACCTGGCGCAAGATCAAGGCCCTGGACATCCCCGGGGTCGAGCCCGACCAGCGCACCCGACGCACCTACCCGGCCGGGACCGTGGCCGGCAACGTCCTGGGCTTCACCCACGAGGGCGAGCACAACCGCGAGCTCATCGGGGCGGCTGGGCTCGAGCTCACCCAGAACAAGGTCTTGACGGGAACCGACGGCAAGGGCAGCGAGGAGGTGGGGCGCAGCGGCGTCATCATCCCCACCGGCGAGCAGGAGGACGAACCGGCCAGACCCGGTTCCACGGTGCGCACCACCCTCAACCCCGACCTGCAGTCCATCGCCCAGGAGACCATCGACAAAACGGTTGCCGCCCAGCACGCCGACTGGGGCATCGTCATGGCCATGGAACCGGCCACCGGCAAGGTCGTGGTCCTGGCCGACTCCAACTCGGTCGACCCCTCCGACCCCTGCGGCCACAGCCGAGGAGAACCGCACCGCCCGCAGCGTTCAGGCCGTCTTCGAGCCCGGAAGTGTCGGCAAGGTCGTCACCTTCGCCACCGCTCTGGAGGAGGGGGCCGTCAAGCCCGAGGACACCTGGACCGTCCCCTACACCTGGACCTCGGCCAACGGGCAGACCTTCAAGGACTCCCACGAGCACGAGACCCAGACCATGACCACCGCCGGAGTCCTGGCGGAGTCCTCCAATGTCGGCACCGTGCAGATCGGCGAGAAGCTCGCCGACGACGTCCGCTACAAGTACATGAAGCGCTTCGGCTGGGGGCAGGCCACGGGCATCGAGATGCCGGCGGAGTCCGACGGCATCCTCTACCCGCCCAGCTCCTGGGACGACCGCACCCGCTACACCACCATGTTCGGGCAGGGTGTGGCCGGTACCACCCTCCAGTCGCTCCAGGTGCTGGCCACCGTGGCCAACAAGGGAGTGCGCGTGGCCCCGCGCGTCATCGACGCCTGGATCGACGCCGACGGCAAGGAGACCCCGCAGAAGCGCCCTGAGGAGGTGCGGGTCATCTCCCGAGGCGACGGCCAAGACCCTCACCGAGATGCTCATCGGAGTCACCCAGGAGGGCGGTACCGCGGAGTCCGCCTCCATCAACGGCTACCTGGTGGCCGGTAAGACCGGAACCACCGAGATCCTCAGCGACGACTCCACCGTGGCCTCCTTCGTCGGCTTCCTGCCGGCCCGCGACCCGGTGCTGGCCATCGCAGTCATCGTCAACCGGCCCGAGGGAATCTACGGAGGCACTGTTGCCGCCCCCGTCTTCCGAGAAGTGGCGCTGGCCGCCATGCAGGCACTCAACATCGCCCCGGACCCGAGCGTCGTGGCGGCCCAGGCCGCTCGCAACGGAGCCGGGGGGAGAGCGCGACGCGAACCAGTGAGGCCGCCTATGGGGAGATGAGCGTGACCACCAGCACCTCGGCGAAGTTGGCCGGAGGGGCTCTTGTGGAACATCGACAGTGGAAGGTCGCGATAGATTGAGGAACTATGAGCAACCACGCCTACGAGTCGGCCGCCGCCCTACGGCCGAGCTCCAATGGTCCCATCCCCGTCAGCACCCTGTGCGAGCGCTTCTCCCTGACTCCCGCCTCAGCTGAGGATGCCGCCGCCCTCAACGACCTGAGCACCCTGGGGGTCAGCGTCGACTCCGGCGACACCGCAGCTGGCGAGCTCTTCGTGGGACTGCCCGGTTTCACCGTCCACGGGGCCCGCTTCGCCGCCCAGGCCGTCGCCTCCGGTGCCGTTGCCGTCCTGACCGATGCCGACGGCGCCCAGATCGTTCACGAGACCGCTCCTGGTGCGCCGGTCCTCGTGCACGATGACCCCCGTGCCGTCGTCGGCCCCCTGAGCGCGGAGGTCTACCACCATCCGGCACGCGGACTGGTCACCACCGCCGTTACCGGAACCAACGGCAAGACGACCACCGCCTACTTCCTCGACGCCATTCTGTCCGCTCACGTCGGCGGCTGCATGGTGGCCGGAACCGTCGAGCTGCGCGTGGGGGAGCGCTCCGTGGAGTCCCCGCGCACCACCGTCGAGGCCCCCGTCCTGCAGAGGATGATGGCCCTGGCCGTGGAGGACAAGGTCGGCGCCGCCTCCCTGGAGGCCTCCAGCCACGCCATCGTCCTGCACCGGCTCGATGGGATTGTCGTCGACGTCGCCGGCTTCACCAACCTCCAGCGCGACCACCTCGACTTCCACAAGACCATGGAGGGCTACCTGGAGGCCAAGGCGCAGCTGTTCACCCCCGAGCACGCCCGCCGTGGCGTGGTCTGCGTCGACGACCAGTGGGGTGCGGCCCTGGCCGCCGAGGCCCCCATCGAGATCGACCGCGTGCGCGCCTACCCCGGTGAGACTCCCGCCGACTGGTGGGTCAGTGACGCCGCCGTCTCCTTGACCGACTCCGCCACCACCTTCACCCTCCACGGGCCCGACGGCGAGCAGATCGAGGCCTCCTGCCCCCTGCCCGGGCTCGTCAACGTCCAGAACGCCGCCCTGGCCCTGGTCATGGCCATCCGTGCCGGGGTGCCCGCCGCCACGGCCACCGCCGCCCTGGCCGGTGCCCACAACATCCCCGGCCGCATGCAGCGCATCAGCCAGCGCGACGGTCGACGTGGCCTGTGCATCGTCGACTTCGCCCACACCCCCGAGGCCATGGAGCTGGCCCTCAAGGCCGTGCGTCCCATCACCCCGGGGCGCCTCATCGTGGTCTTCGGATCCGACGGCGACCGGGACCAGGGCAAGCGGCCCATGCTGGGTGAGGTGTGCGCCCGCCTGGCCGATGTTCTGGTCGTCACCGACGAGAACCCCCGCAGCGAGGACCCCCAGCTCATCCGCAACGCCATCCTCGAGGGCGTGCGCGGCGTGCGTCCCGATCTGACGGACGTCGAGGAGATCACCACCTGGCGCGGCGACGCCGTACGTCGGGGCGTCGAGCTGTGCGGACCCGACGACACCGTCATCGTCACCGGCAAGGGTCACGAGCCCTTCCTGGAGATGGCCGGGGAGTTCATCCGCTACAACGACGCGCCCGTGATGGCTGAGGCCGTCGAGAAGAAATGGGGACGGGCATGAGGCTCAGCCTGAGTCAGATCGCCGCCGCCGTCGGCGGCAGGCTCATCGGCCCGGACGCGCCGGTGACCGGCCCGGTCGTCACAGACTCGCGCCAGGCCGCCGAGGGCTCACTGTTCATCGCCGTTCACGGTGAGCGCACCGACGGTCACGCCCACCTGGGATCGGCCCGCGACCTGGGCGCCGTCGGCGCCATCGTCTCCGACCTGGAGGCCGCCCGCAGCGGACTGTCTCTGGATCAGGCCGAGGAGCCGACCATGGGGCTCGTCCTCGTGGAGGACACGGTAGTGGCTCTCGGTGCTCTGGCCCGCACCCACCTGGAAGGGCTGCGCCAGGCAGCGGCCGAGCGAGGCGAGCGTCTCACCGTGGTGGCGATGACCGGCTCGGTGGGCAAGACCACCACCAAGGACCTCACCCGCCAGCTCCTGGCAGCCTCCGGCCCCACGGTGGCGCCCCGGGCCAGCTTCAACAACGAGATCGGTCTGCCGCTGACCGTGCTGGAGGCCGACGAGTCCACCCGCTACCTCGTCCTGGAGATGGGGGCCTCCGGACCTGGCCACATCGCCTACCTCACCGACATCGCCCCCCTGGACGCGGCCGGGGTCCTCATGATCGGCCACGCCCACATGGGTGGGTTCGGCTCCATCGAGGGAGTCGCCGCGGCCAAGGCGGAGATCATCGCCGGCCTGCGGCCTGACGGGACCGCCATCCTCAACGCCGACGATGCCCGCGCCGCCGCCATGGCCGAGCTCGCACCGGCACGCGTCCTGACCTTCTCCGTCCAAGGGCGACAGGCCGACCTGAGGGCCGAGAACGTGGACCTGGACGCGGCTGCCCGAGCGGCCTTCGACCTCCACCTGCCCGGTCTCGCCGAGCCCCGCCGCGTCCAGCTGGCCGTGGCGGGAGTGCACAACGTGTCCAATGCCCTGGCCGCCGCGGGGCTGGCCCTGGCTGCGGGCATCGCCCCCGAGCTCGTCGCCGAGCGGCTCGGATCTGTGAGCATTGAGAGCCCCCACCGGATGGATATTTCGGAACTCAGTGGTGATCTTCTCCTTATCGACGACTCCTACAACGCCAACATCGACTCCATGACGGCGGCGCTGGCGGTGCTGCCGGCTCTGGCCGGGGACCGACGTCGCGTCGTCGTGATTTCCGAGATGCTTGAGCTGGGGGAGTCCTCTGCGGCCGATCACGCGCGCACCGGAGAGCTCGCGGCCCGAGCCGGAGCCGCTATGCTCATCGGCATCGGCTCCACCCAGGAGGCACTCGAGGCGGCCAGGGCGCGAGGGGTCGAGGTCGTCGGTTTCGATGATGCCGCGACCGCCATCTCCCAGATCGACGCCCTGCTTTGCGACGGCGACGCCGTCCTGGTCAAGGGTTCCAACGGCTCGGGCGCCTGGCGCCTGGCCGACCACCTCAAGGAGGTTCGTCCCCGATGACCGCCATCCTCATCTCCGGCGTGGTCGGACTGGTGGGCACCCTGCTGGGGACCCCCCCTGCTCATCCGGTACCTCCACGCCAAGGAGTACGGACAGTTCATCCGCCAGGACGGACCCCAGGGACACTTCACCAAGCGCGGCACGCCGACCATGGGCGGTCTCGTCATCATCATCTCCACTGTCCTGGGCTACACCCTGGCCAATCTCAGCCAGCTGCGCACACCGCGCGCCTCCGGGGTCCTGCTGCTCTTCCTCGTCGTCGGGCTCGGGCTCATCGGATTCCTGGACGACTTCGAGAAGATCTCCAAGCAGCGCTCCCTGGGACTGAGGGCGTGGCAGAAGATCGTGGGGCAGGCGCTCATCGGCGTCGGATTCTCGGTGGCGGCCCTGCACTTCGCGGACCGCAACGGACTGACCCCCGCCTCCACCCGGATCTCCTTCGCCCGGGACTCGGCGATCAACCTGGCCTTCGCCGGCAGCGTCGTCGGGCTCATTCTGTTCATCCTGTGGGCCAACTTCCTCATCACCGCCTGGTCCAACGCCGTCAACCTCACCGACGGGCTCGATGGACTGGCCGCCGGCGCCTCGGCCATGGTCTTCGGCGCCTACACGCTCATCGGCGTGTGGCAGACCAACCAGTCCTGCAACTACGGCCACGAGACCATGGTCCCCACCACCTGCTATCAGGTCAGGGACCCGCGAGACCTGGCCATGATCGCCGCCGCCCTCATGGGGGCCTGCTTCGGCTTCCTGTGGTGGAACGCCTCACCGGCCAAGATCTTCATGGGTGACACCGGGTCCCTGGCCCTGGGTGGGGCGGTCGCCGGCCTGTCGATCCTGACCCGCACGGAGTTCCTGGCCGTCATCCTGGGTGGACTCTTCCTGGCCGAGGTCATGAGCGACATCATCCAGATCGTCTCATTCAAGTCAACAGGCCGACGCGTCTTCCGCATGGCTCCACTGCATCACCACTTCGAACTGGGAGGATGGACCGAGGTCAACGTGGTGATCCGCTTCTGGATCATTGCCGGCCTGTGCGTCATCGCGGGACTCGGACTCTTCTACGCCGAGTACCTGCGCCAGCTCATCTTCGGATGAGTCGGGACGCCCGGGCCACTGCGACCCGACCCATTGAAGCAGTTTTCACCTGCCGGAAGCCCCGTCAGGAGAAGTGAGGAACCAGGAGCGTGAGCCCGCACCGTGACCAGCCTGACTGAAGTCCCCGGTGAGCCGACCAGCGCCGTCACCGGCCCCGGCGGGTCTTTGAGCGACCAGCTCGACGGCGCCCACGTGGCCGTCGTCGGGCTAGGCGCACCGGGCGCGCCGTCGTAGACGCCCTGGCCACGCTGGGGGCCCGCATCCACGTCTTCGACAGCCGTGAGTCCTCCCTCGAGATGCTGCAGACCCCCGTGGCCTCCACGACGGTCGCCGACGCCGAGGCGACCGCGGCCGCCCTGGCGCAGTCCCCGGCCAGGCTCCTCGTCGTCTCACCCGGGGTCCCGGCCACCGGGCCGGTCCTGCGAGGCGCCGCGGCGGCGGGTATCGAGACCTGGAGCGAGGTCGAGCTGGCCTGGAGGATTCAGCAGGACTCAGCGCGTCCGCACGTCCCATGGCTGACTCTGACCGGGACGGACGGCAAGACCACCACGGTCAGCATGCTCTCAGCGATCCTGACGGCCCACGGGCTCACGGCCCCGGCCGTGGGCAACATCGGCACCCCCGTTATCGAGGCGGTGCTGGCCGGCAGCGCCGACGCCCTGGCCGTGGAGCTGTCCAGCTTCCAGCTGCACACCACCAGGACCCTGGCGCCCCTGGCCTCGGCCTGCCTCAACCTGGCCGCCGACCACCTCGACTGGCACGGGGGCCTGGAGGCCTACGCCCAGGACAAGGCCCGCGTCTACTCCCGCACCCGGCTCGCCGCCATCTACAACCTCGCCGACTCCGCCACCGAGGACATGGTCCGTCAGGCCGATGTCGTCGAGGGCTGTCGAGCCGTCGGCTTCACCCTGGCCGCACCGGGATTGGGACAGATCGGCATGGTCGAGGACCTTCTGGTCGACCGCGCCTTCCACGCCGAGCGGCGCTCCAGCGGCGTCGAGCTGGCCACCACCGCCGACCTGGCGCACCTCGCCCCGGCAGGACGCGTCCAGAACCTGCCCGCGCACCTGCTGGCCGACGCCCTGGCGGCCGCCGCGCTGGCCCGGGCAGCCGGAGCCGACCCGCAGGCGGTCTCCGCCGGACTGCGCGCCTACAGTCCCGGGGCCCACCGGATCGTCACCGTCGCCGAGGCGGACGGCATCACCTGGGTCGATGACTCCAAGGCCACCAACCCGCACTCCGCCGAGGCCGCACTGACCTCCCTGCCGCAGGGGACCGCCGTGTGGATCTGCGGCGGCGACACCAAGGGTGCACAGTTCTTCGACCTGGTCCGCACGGTGCGCCCCACCTGCGCGGCGCCGTCGTCATCGGCAAGGACCAGAGCGACATTCTGGCGGCCCTGGAGCAGGAGGCCCCCGGCCTTCCCCTCACTCGCGTCAGCGACGGCAGCGCCGAGCAGGTGAGCGCCGCAGCGGTGGAGGCCGCCGGCGCCATGGCCCGCAACGGTGACACCGTCATGCTGGCCCCGGCTTGCGCCTCCTGGGACCAGTTCACGTCCTATGCCCAGCGCGGCGACCTGTTCGCCGCCTGCGCCCGGGCCTTCACCCAAGGCGATGGTGCCCGGGACGGGGACGCCTCCGGCGACCAGGAGCGGCTGTGAAGACCGGGCCCACCTCGGCCACCGCCGCCCGCTCGTCGAGCCCCTCCTCGGCAGGAGCCTCTCGGGCGACCGGAGCCCCGTCAAGGACAGCCGGTGCCGGCCGCAAGCCGGAGCGGGACGCCCCCCGGAAGGGCGCTGCCACAGCGTCCCAACAGACCAGGAAGCCCTCCGGCTCTCGGCCCACGGGAGCGGGCGGTCGCCTGGGTGACGCCTGGCGCAAGCGGCTGGCTCACTGGGGCGAGCGGCTCTCAAGACCCTGGGACGGGGGTGCTCCCCAGACCGATGGCGGCTCGCAGGAGCGTCGTCGGCGCTCCTCCGAGGGGTCCGACTCCCCCCAGAGCTCCGAGCAGGTGACTCTGACCTACTACTGCCTGCTCGTGTCCACCCTGGTGCTGGAGACCTTCGGGCTCATCATGGTCTTCTCCGTGCAGTCGGTGACCGTGGCCGCCACCGGTGGCAATGCCTTCACCGACTTCGCCAAGTACCTCATCTTCGCTGCGGTGGGGACGCTGGGCATGGTGGGGGTCTCCCGCATCCCGCTGTCCTGGTTCCCGCGGATGGCGTGGGTGCTCCTGGCGCTGACGATCGCCATGCAGTGCCTGGTGTTCACACCAGTCGGGGTCAACGTCTACGGCAACCGCAACTGGATCCAGGTCCCGGGGGTCGGCACCGCCCAGCCCTCGGAGTTCATCAAAGTGGCCCTCGCCCTGGTCCTGGGCACCCTGGTGACCTGGTACGCGGACAAGCGCCCCCGGGACCGGGCGTGGAAGGCGGGCTGGGGCGGTGTCGCCGTCGCGATCCTGAGCGTCTTCGGCGGACAGGATCTGGGAACCGTCATCATCCTGGTGATCATCGTCGCCGGGGCCCTGTGGGTGGGGGATATGCGCAAGCGCTGGTTCGCTCTCCTGGGTGCCGGCGGCATCGTCATGTTCGCGGCCGCCTCCATGCTCAGCGCCAACCGGCGCGCCCGAATCACCGCCTGGATCCATCCCGAGGGCGCCGACCCCATGGGCGTGGGCTACCAGCCCAAGCACGGGATGTGGGCGCTGGGGACCGGGGGCTGGCTCGGTGTGGGGCCCGGATCGTCGCGCCAGAAGTGGGGCTACCTCACCCAGGCGGACTCCGACTACATCTTCGCCGTGCTTGGTGAGGAGTTCGGGCTGGTGGGTACGCTCGTCGTCATCGCCCTGTTCGCCGGTATCGGAGCCTGCTGCCTGCGGCTCATGAGGCGCCACACCTCCCTGTACGTCGTGGCCACGACCTCGGCCATCGGGGCGTGGATCGTGGGGCAGGCGATCATCAACATGGGGGTTGTCACTGGTGCGCTGCCGGTGCTGGGCGTCCCCCTTCCCCTCGTCAGCCGTGGAGGCACCGCACTGGTGTCAGTCCTCCTGGCCATCGGGGTGCTTCTGTCCTTCGCGCGTCACGAACCCGGCGCGCAGGAGGCCCTGTCCACGAGTCCCGGGGCGCTGCGTCGTTCCCTGGCAGTCATTGTCCCAAGGAGGAACCGTGCCCGAGACAAGTGAGAGCGCAGGCTCGCCCCAGCAGGAGCGTCCTAGCGGCTCGGAGCGGCCCCGGCCGTTGCGGGTACTGCTGGCCGGCGGGGGCACCGCCGGCCACGTCAACCCGCTGCTGGCTACGGCCGCGGCCCTGCGGGACCCGGCCCTGGGTGGTGATCCTGACACGCAGATCCTCGTTCTGGGGACCGCTGAGGGGCTGGAGAAGCGGCTGGTGCCCGAGGCCGGCTTGGAGCTGGCTCTCGTTCCCAGGGTCCCTCTGCCGCGGCGTCCCAGCGGTGACCTGCTGCGTCTGCCGCACCGGCTGGGAAAGGCGATCAGCGCGGCCACGGAGGCCATTGAGGCGGTCAGGGCCGACGTCGTCGTTGGCTTCGGCGGCTACGTGTCGACCCCGGCCTACCTGGCCGCCAGGAAGGCCGGGGTGCCGGTCGTCATCCATGAGCAGAACGCCCGCCCTGGGCTGGCCAACCGGCTGGGGGCCTCCTGGGCCCAGGCCGTGGCCCTGACCTTCGCCTCCACCCGTCTCAGGGCTTCCAAGGGTTGCACCGAGGTCACGGGGTTGCCGCTGCGCCCGGCCATCGCCACCCTGGTGTCGCGGCGGGCCGCGAGCGAGGGGGCCCGCCGAGCCTCGTGTCGAGGGCGCCCAGGCGCTGGGACTCGACCCCGACCTGCCCACGCTGCTGGTGACGGGCGGTTCCCTGGGGGCCCAGCACCTCAACGAGGTCCTGAGCGAGTCACTGGGTTCCCTGCCCGCAGGGCTTCAGGTGCTGCACCTGACCGGTAAGGACAAGGATGCCCCGGTGCGCGCCGCCCTCGAGGCGGCAGTGGCCTCCGGGGCTGAACAGGACCTCTCCGAGCGGTACCACGTGCTCGACTACCTGACCACGATGGAGCAGGCCTATGCCTGCGCCGACGGGGTCCTGTGCCGCTCCGGCGCCGGCACCGTCGCAGAGATCACGGCACTGGGGCTTCCAGCGCTCTACGTCCCCCTGCCGATCGGCAACGGGGAGCAGCGTCTCAACGCCGCTGACGTCCTGGCCTCCGGAGGCGGTCGCATGGTGCTCGACGCCGACCTCAAGCCCTCGGACATTCTTGACTTCGCCATGCTCATCTCCGACCCTGAGCGGCAGGCCGCCATGGCCCGGGCCGCGGCCTCCACCGGCGTCCAGGATGCGGCGGCCCGCCTGGCCGCCCTCATCCGGCAGTGCGCCTCCATCCACGACACTCCTACTGACGAGGAGAACGCGGCATGACCGCCACGACACCCCAGGACATCCCCCGCACTGCCGACCGGCCGGCCGGCGCCGATCAGCGCACACTGGCAGACAGAGCCTTTCACCTCATTGGCATCGGGGGAGCGGGGATGAGCGTGGTCGCCCAGCTGCTCGCCGCCCGCGGCGCCCGAGTATCCGGCTCCGACGCCCACGGGGGCCCCGCCTTCGACAACCTGGCCGATCTGGGCATCACGACCCACCTGGGGCATGACGCCGCGAATGTGCCCGAGCGGAGCACCGTCGTGGTGTCCACCGCGATCAAGGAGACCAACCCTGAGCTCGCCCAGGCCCGCAGGCGGGATCAGGAGATCATCCACCGGTCCCAGGCTCTGGCGCTGGCCGCTCAGGGCCTGGATTTCGTCGCCGTGGCGGGGGCGCACGGCAAGACCACGACCTCGGGCATGCTCGCCGAGGCCCTCACCGAGGCCGGAGCCGACCCCTCCTTCGCCATCGGCGGGGTCGTGCGGGCCCTGGGCACCGGCGCCCACCTGGGCGGCGGCCCCGCACTGGTTGCCGAGGCCGATGAGTCCGACCGCTCCTTCCTCAACTACACCCCCCGCGTGGAGATCGTCACCAACGTCGAGCCCGACCACCTCGACAGCTACGGCACCGCGGAGGCCTTCGAGACGGCATTCGTCGACTTCGCTCACCGGCTGGTGCCCGGGGGCCTGCTGGTCGCCTGCGCCGCCGACGCCGGCGCACTGCGCCTGGCGCAGTCCGCAGCCGCCGAGGGCCTGCGCGTCGTCACCTACTCCTTCGCAGGCCCCGACACCCTCCCCGGCGGAGTGCTCGTGGGGGAGGGGCACGTCCACCTGGACATCCAGGAACGCGGGGCCTCATCCACTCGGGGACTGCTGACCCTCACCAAGGCGACTGGCCGCGAGCCCGCCGGCGGCGCGGGCGAGGAGGCGCATCTTGGCCCGGTGGAGCTGGTGCTGGCCGTTCCGGGTGACCACGTGGCCCTTGACGCCGCCGGCGCCTGGGCAGCGGGCATCGAGCTCGGCGTCGAACCGGCCCTGATGGCCCGGGCGCTGGGGGCCTTCGGGGGGACAGGACGGCGCTTCGAGGACCGCGGCGAGGCTGACGGCGTGCGCGTCATCGACGACTACGCCCACCACCCCACGGAGATCGAGGCCCTGCTGCGCACGGCGCGGGGCGTGGCCCAGGAGCGCGGCGGCCGGGTCCTGGTCCTGTTCCAGCCGCATCTGTTCTCCCGCACCCGGGCCTTCGCCGACCGCTTCGGACAGGCGCTGGCCCTGGCCGACGCCGTTGTCATCACTGACGTCTACCCCGCCAGGGAGACTCAGGCGGACTTCCCCGACATCACCGGGGACACGGTCGCCCAGCGCGTCCCCGGTGGCACCGCCAGGTTCGTCGCCGAGCGTCTTGAGGCCGCGCACGCGGTGGCCGACCTGGCGCGCCCGGGCGACCTGCTGCTGACAGTCGGTGCCGGCGACGTCACTGAGCTCGCCGGTACGGTACTGGGCGACCTGGCGGCACGCGAGGGCGGTGCAGCCCCCTCGCCCTCCGACCGGGACGAGCAGGCATGAGGAAGCCCTCTGCCCCCCGTCCTGAGCGCTCCAACCGTGCTCAGGACGCCCCGGCCAGCATCCCGCCGCGCCGCTCCGGCCCCAGGCGTCCGCGTCCCTCCCGCTCGGCGCAGGGACCATCCGCGCCGAGCACCCCGACGGATCACAGGACCGAGCAGGCCGGGCCGGCGGCCCCCGCCAAGCGGCCCCGGAGCGCTTCCGCCAGGGCCCCTCAAGGCTCGAGCGGAGCCGCCGGGTCGGCCTCGAGGCCCCGGCGTCCGTCGACGTCGAGGGGTGCGTCCAGTCCCTCGCCGGTCTCGCGTCGTGATGGCGAGGGTACCGGCACCACCAGTCCCCGTCAGGACTCCTCCAGCCCCGACGCGGCGGCGAGCACCGAGCTGACCGTCTTCGGCCGCAGGCAGGTGGCTCTTCCCGGTAGAGACGACCGGGTCGTCTCCACCGGCCTGGCCGATCGGCTCAAGGAGCGTCAGGCCGCCCTGCGCCAGTTGCGGCTGCGACGGGTGGTGAGGGCCGCCGTCGTGGTGGTCGCCATCGTCCTGGTGGTCTGGGCCCTGGCCTTCTCACCCCTCCTGGGCCTGCAGACCCAGAGGATTTCCGTGGCCGGATCGGACGGCAGCGTCTCGGACAAGCAGGTCCGCGAGGTTCTGGCCGCCTACGAGGGCGACTCGTTGCTGCGGCTGGATACCGGCCGGCTCTCCACCCAGGTCAGCGACAAGCTGGTCCGGGTGCGCCGGGCGCAGGTGACCAGGGCCTGGCCCCACGGGCTGCGGGTGCACCTGACGATGCGCGTGCCGGTGGCCACCGTGCAGGACTCGGACGGCTACCAGGTCCTCGACAACGAGGCCGTGGTCCTCGAGCGGGTCTCCGAGCCGCCATCAGGCCTGGTGAACATCGTGCCCGATCCCGCCGCGCAGGCATCGGGGCCACAGAGGATCTCCGCCAAGCAGGTCGCCGCTGTCACCCAGGTGGTGGGCTCCCTCACGCCGGAGACCCTGGCCCAGGTGAGCAGCGGCAGCGCCACTGAGGCGGGGCAGGTCACACTGACCTTGTCCAGCGGGGCCAGCGTGGTCTGGGGGAACAATCAGGACAACGCGCTCAAGGCGCGCGTCCTGGCGACTCTCATGACCACCACCGCATCGATTTACGACGTCTCCTCACCGCATCGCCCCACCACACGATCCGCCGACGCAGCGGCCACGACCACCGCGGCGCCATCGCCGACGTCCTGACAACGGTTCCTCTGCTCCGCCGCTGCGTGGCGAGTCCAGGGACGGCGGGGTGCGCAGCAGCACGTGACCTCAGACCCTTCAGGTTTATTGCAGGTAAATTGCAGTGATATAGCAGGGAATCCGCAGGCAACTGCACACGAACACGCCGGGCTTCAATGCGATACGACGTCCTGGAAGTCTCATAGCGTTAACCCCGTCGTTCAGAGAATGACATAAGTATTGACCTTAACTTGAGGTTGAGGTTTGAGGGGAGTCCTCGTCAGAGGGCTCATGACGAAACTCGCGGAGGGGACGCCAGTGGTCGAGAGCATGGCTGTGGACGACTCACAGCACTACCAGGCAGAGATCAAGGTCGTCGGTGTTGGCGGAGGCGGCGTCAACGCCGTCAACCGCATGATCGAGGCCGATCTGCGTGGCGTGGAGTTCATCGCCGTGAACACCGACGCCCAGGCGCTGCTCATGTCCGACGCTGACGTCAAGCTCGACGTCGGGCGGGACCTGACCCGAGGTCTGGGGGCGGGAGCCGACCCGGCGATCGGCCGCAAGGCCGCAGAGGACCACGAGTCTGAGATCCGCGAGGCCCTCGACGGCTCGGACATGGTCTTCGTCACCGCGGGTGAAGGGGGGCGGCACCGGCACTGGTGCGGCCCCGGTCGTCGCCCGCCTGGCCAAGAGCATCGGTGCGCTGACCATCGGTGTGGTCACCCGCCCCTTCTCCTTCGAGGGGCGCCGCCGCTCGGCCCAGGCCGAGGACGGTGTCCAGGCGCTGCGCGAGGAAGTCGACACCCTCATCGTCATCCCCAATGACCGCCTCCTGCAGATCGCCGACAAGAACATCTCCGTCGTTGACGCCTTCAAGCAGGCCGACCAGGTTCTTCTTCAGGGTGTCCAGGGCATCACCGAGCTCATCACCACCCCCGGTCTCATCAACGTCGACTTCAACGACGTCAAGTCCGTCATGCAGGGTGCCGGCAGCGCTCTCATGGGTATTGGCTCGGCCACCGGCGAGGGGCGTGCGATCACGGCGACCGAGGAGGCCATCGCCTCGCCGTTGCTGGAGACCTCGATCGACGGCGCACACGGTGTGCTGCTCTTCTTCCAGGGCGGTTCCGACCTGGGCCTGTTCGAGATGAACGAGGCCGCCAACCTCGTGCGCGAGGCTGTCCACCCCGAGGCCAACATCATCGTCGGAAACGTGGTCGACGGCGCCCTGGGCGACGAGGTGCGGGTAACGGTCATCGCCGCCGGCTTCGACTCCGAGCCGATCGTCGGCGGCCTGGCCGATCCGATGACTCGGCTGTCGCGGGCTGCTGCCGTGCCGCCGGTGCCCTCCTCCCCGGTCGATGACCTGCCTCCGGCCCCCGCTCCTCGCGGTGGCGCTCATGCCGCCCAGAACCCGGTGACTCGTCCGGTCCCGCTGGCACCTCCGCCCTCCGCCTCACCGGCGGTCGCGGCGCACCTGTCGGAGGTCAGTGCGGCTGAGGCCCTCTCCTCGGGGAGCATGCCGGCCTATGTGGATGAGTCCTACGGCTCCTACGGCTCGGTGCCTGCACAGCACTCGGTCTCCGATCTTGAGGTTCCTCAGGTGATCGGGGTTGACGCCGACGATGATGGCATCGACCTGCCCGACTTCCTGCGCTGAGCGCTATCGCTGTCCGGGGGCGCGGCAACCATGTGCGACACCACCGCCGTTGAGGCCTCGGACCTGATCGAGGTGGATCTGGGCCCGCGGGCTCGTGGGTACTTCACCACCCGCGGCCTGCGGGCCCTTCCCGTCTCGGCCCCGGGTGGCGGCGCTCAGGACCGGGGTGCGGAGCGCGAGGAAGGGGCCGTATATGACGGGTGGAACCTGGCGCTTCACGTCGGGGACGACCCGCAACGTGTTCAACGTCATCGTCGTCGGCTCGAGGAGTTGCTCGGACTTGAGCAGGGGCGCCACCTGGCCTGGATGAACCAGGTTCACTCCGCCGTCGTGGCCACGGCCCAGGCCGGTGAGGTGCCCACGGCGGATGCGCTCGTGCTGGACTCCCGGACAGGCGGGGCGCCCGCGGGTTGCTGCGTTCTCGTGGCCGACTGCGTCCCTGTCCTGCTCGCGTCCCGGGACGGAGCTCTGACAGCCGCCGTGCACGCCGGGCGGAGAGGCATGCTCGACGGCGTCGTCCCCGCCACCATCGACTTCCTTCGGCGCAGCGAGTGGAACCGGCGGATCTGTGGGCCGCCGTGGGGCCGTCGATCTGCGGCTCCTGCTACGAGGTCCCCGAGGAGATGCTTGTACTGTCCGCTCAGCGCGAACCGGCATGCGCTTCGCGCACATCGTGGGGAACGCCTGGCATCGACGTCGCCGCAGGCGTCCTCGCTCAGCTCGAGCGTGCCGGTGTTGGTCACATCAGTGCTGGTCAATGGTGCACCTATGAGGACCCTCGCTTCTTCTCCTATCGGCGTGACGGAGTGACGGGACGCCTGGCAGGCGTTGGAGTTCCGCGATAGGGCCAGTCCGCTGGGTAACTCCTGGGCGTGACCTTCCTGAAACCTGAGGTGGGGGACACGCCGAGGTGAGGTCCCCGTGCGGTGTCGCGGGGGCGGATACCGTCGCAGCACATCCGGAACGCAGGGGACCGGACGAACCAAGGAGCGATAAATGGGCGCGCTGCGCAGTATGACCAGTTTCCTCGGCTACTCGGAGCCGGAGGAGGAGACCTACGAGGACAGCTATGAGGCTGCCGACGCGGGTTACGCCGTGCAGGAGCACGAGCAGGACTTCAGCGACGAGGGGTACGAGGACTTCTCTGCTCCGGCTGTGCCCGAGCCCGTTGCTGCCGCCCCCGACCTTCGCCGTATCGTCACGGTTCACCCCTCGACCTACAACGAGGCCAGGATCATCGGTGAGTCCTTTCGTGACGGCGTCCCCGTCATCATCAACCTTACTGGTATGAGCGAGTCTGACGCGCGTCGCATGGTGGACTTCTCCGCCGGTCTGGTCTTCGGATTGCACGGTGCTATCGAGCGTGTCACTCCGCGGGTGTTCCTGCTGACCCCGGCCAGCGTGGAGATCGACGGCGGTGAGGTCGCCGAGGCCCGCGGTCGCTTCTTCAACCAGAGCTGAGCTGACTCCTACGTGAACCTTGTCTCCGCGGTAGCCGGGATCCTGTCGAGCATTCTGAGCCTGTACTTCCTCATCCTCCTGGTCAGGGTTGTGCTCGACTGGATTCAGGTCTTCGCCCGCCAGTGGCGCCCCCGGGGGATCGTCCTGGTGCTGGCCAACCTTGTCTACGCTCTGACGGATCCGCCTCTGCGAGTGATCCGTCAGAGGGTTCCCCTGGCACGCCTGGGAGGGGTCGGTATCGACCTGAGCTTCCTGGTCCTGGTCTTCGGGATCTGGATCATCCAGTGGTTCCTCGGACTTCTCATCTGAACAGGTGTGAAGTTGTGAGCGAACCGCTAGAGTGCTGTACTCACGTCAGCGTGAGATAGCGCGCTTGATGTGGCCTGAACCTCGAGTTCAGGTACTCTGTCCGCATGAGTGACCGGATGCCCGGTGCTCGTGACCTTATCCGTAACGACACCGAGGTGACGACCCATGACGCTGCTGACAGCAGACGACGTCCTCAACAAGAAGTTCCAGGCGACCAAGTTCCGTGAGGGCTACGAGCAGGACGAGGTCGACGAGTTCCTCGACGAGGTAGTCGAGGCCATGCGTCAGCTGGAGGCTGAGAACGCCGACCTCAAGGCCAAGCTCGAGGCCGCCAACCGTCGAGTTGCCCAGCTCGGCGAGGGAGCTGCCATCCCCTCCGCCCCCGCTTCCCCGTATCTCCGGTCCAGGCAGAGCCCGCCATGTCCATGCCGGCCGTCGCTGCCGGCGAGACCGGCGGCCAGGGCCCGGCTGCTGCCTCCGGCATGCTCGAGCTGGCCCAGCGCCTCCACGACGAGCACGTCGCCAACGGCAAGGCCGAGGGTGAGCGCATCGTCACCGAGGCCCGCTCCACCGGTGAGCAGATCGTGCGAGAGGCTGAGGACCAGCGCAACCGCACCCTCGCCCAGCTGGAGAAGGAGCGCGCCAACCTCGAGCACAAGATCGACGAGCTGCGGCGCTTCGAGTCCGACTACCGCACTCGCCTCAAGAGCTACCTGCAGAACCTGCTGGCCAACGTCGAGGACGGCGGCGAGAGCTCCATCTCCAGCCTGTGATCCTGCAAGGGTCGTGATCCTCCAGGCCGTGATCGTCTCCCGGCTCATCCCCGTGAACGTCCCCGGGACTGGCCAACGGAGCCCTATCACGATGCTCCCCGTCCGATCCGGATGGCCCAGCTCCAGCAGTTGTCAGTGACACGGCCTCCTACGAAGGGCGGCGACCCGCACGGGTCGCCGCCCTTCGCTGGGTATAGCCCATTCATCACACGTTCCCCTTCGAGTGCAATGCGAGAAAGCCCCCATGCCTGACCATGTCGATCCCGCCTCCCGCGTGGAGGAGGCCGCTGACAACGTCGGTAACGCCGTCGACTCCGACAACGTTGTCCCACCGCCCACAGACAATCCCCTCAGCGCCATGGATGAAGCCCTGACGTCGCCGGCGGCAGATGGGAAGCGATCCAAACGTCTTCCGGTGATCGTCCTGTGGCTGGTGGCGCTCATCGTCATCGTCGTGGACCAGGTCACCAAGCAGTGGGCGCTTTCCGCGCTGTCCGACGGTCGGCACACGGCGCTGCTCGGCCGTGCCCTGGGGCTGGTCCTGGTACGCAACCCGGGCGCCGCCTTCTCCTTCGCCACCGGACAGACGTGGATCTTCGCACTCATCGCGTCTTTCGTCGTGGCCATCATCATCCGTGTCTCCCGGAACCTGGCGTCCCGCTCCTGGGCGGTGGCCCTCGGGCTGGTTCTCGGTGGGGCGGTCGGCAACCTCATCGACCGCCTCCTGCGGGAGCCCGGATTCCTACGTGGCCACGTCATCGACTTCATTGACTACGGCGGCTACTTCGTGGGCAATGTCGCCGACATCGCCATCGTGGCGGCCGCCGCGGGCATCATCGTCCTGTCCCTGGGAGGCTGGGAGATCGACGGCACACGGGCCGGTGCCGTGGACAACCCGGAGGTGGAGGCTACCGACGGATCGACCTCCTCAGCCGACCGAGGCACTCGAGCCCGCCGAAGGGATCGCGCCGAGGCGCCCATAGAGTCGGAAGAGTCCGCCGGGGCATCGACGCAGGGTTCCTCAGCGGAGTTGCCATGAGCGTGCGCCTGCTGCCCGTGCCCGACGGCTTCGACGGCGAACGGGTCGACGCTGCGCTGGCCCGGATGACGGGCCTGTCCCGCAGCCGGGTCGAGGATCTCTGCGAGGCCGGAGAGGTGCGCCGAGGCGGCGAGACGCTGGCCAAGTCCTCTCGTCTGCGCGCGGGGGAGCTCCTCGAGGTCGACCTGCCCGACCCCCGTCCCGTCGAACCGGTCGCCACTCCCGTGGAGGGCATGGAGCTGCTCTACGAGGATGAGGACATCGTCGTCGTCGACAAGCCCGCAGGCGTGGCCGCGCACCCCTCCATGGGATGGGACGGCCCAGACGTCCTCGGCGCCCTGAAAGCCATGCACGTGCGAGTGGCCACCTCCGGCGCAGCCGAGCGCCAGGGCATCGTCTCGCGCCTGGACGTGGGTACCTCGGGCGTCATGATCGTGGCCAAGGGGGAGCGGGCCTACTCGGTGCTCAAACGCGCCTTCCGGGAGCACACGGTGGACAAGGTCTACCACGCCCTGGTGCAGGGCCACCTCGATCCCTCCAGCGGCACCATCGACGCCCCCATCGGCCGTCACCCCAGCCGAGAATGGAAGATGGCCATCATCGAGGGCGGGCGCGAGTCCATCACCCACTACGACGTCATCGAGGCGATGCCCGGGGCCTGCCTGGCTGAGATCCACCTCGAGACCGGGCGCACCCACCAGATCCGCGTCCACATGGCCGCCGTCGGCCACCCCTGCGTCGGAGACGCCACCTACGGCGCCGACCCGGCCATCAGTGCGCGCACCGGTCTGATCCGCCAGTGGCTCCACGCCCGCGAGCTTGGCATCGCCCACCCCATCACCGGCGAGCACATGGTCTTCACCTCCGACTACCCCGACGACCTCGTCCACGCCCTCGATGTCTTGCGCCTGCCGTGAACAGGCTCTCCGTGGAGGTGAATGAGAACAGTGACTGATCACCTGCATCCCCCGGCCAAGGGCCCGACGGCAAGGCCGAGCGCGGGCGGGACGGTCTTGGGAACTCCAGTCCTCGAGATCCGCCCGGCCACCGCCGTCCATGAACCCATCGGCTTCGCAACCGCACGCGGAGATGAGACAGGCCCCGAGGCCGAGCGGCTTCGCATGGCCGTGGCCGACGTGCGCCTCGAGGTCTTCGTTGTTGAGCAGGCGGTTCCCCTTCGCCCTGGAGATCGACGCCCGCGACGAGGGCCGACTACGATCCATCTCCTGGCCAGCGGGCTGACGGAACACCCTGGGCGCCGGACGTCTCCTGATGGAGCCGAACACCCCGGTCGGGTCCATCTGGGCCGCTGGCCGTACGCAGCGTCGTCGCGCGGTACGAGGGCTTGGTGCCCGCATCGTCGCTGCCCTCGAGCAGACTGCACTGAGCCACTCCGGCCGGTCCCGCGTGGAGGTGGTTCTCTCAGCTCAGGAGCAGGCCATGGGCTTCTATGAGCGCTGCGGATACCGGGTCCTCGATGGGCGCCGCTACCTCGACGCCGGCATCTGGCACCAGGACATGGCCCGCACCGTCAGTAGCGTGGGCGCCGAGGACCGTTCCGGCCGTACCGCCTAGGGCCGGTCGCACACGCCCGCGCATGTGCGCGTGCCGAGAACAGCAGGACCGAGAGGAGACACTCGTGCGGATCGTCGTCATCGGCGCCGGAGGCATCGGAGGATGGCTCGGCGCCCGCCTGGCCGCGAGCGGCCAGCAGGTCGGGTTCCTCGTTCACGATCGCACCCTGGCTGCCCTGCGCTCAGGCGGGCTGACGCTGCGCGACTGCTCCGGTGGCGAGCCCGGTACCGTGACCGCCCGCATCGAGACGCCACTGGCCAGTGATGACCCGCGGGCTCTCACCGAGACCCTGGGAGGTCAGCCGGACCTGGTCCTGGTGACCACGAAGGTCGATGCGCTGGTCGGGCTGGCTCCTGCGCTCAGAGTCCTGACCGGCCCCGACACCGGTGTCGTCTCCACCCAGAACGGGATCAGCGCGCCCGGAGTTCTCGCCGACGCCGTCGGCACGGAGCACGTCCTGCCCGGGGTCGCTCGCGTCTACTCCGCCATCGTCTCGCCCGGGGACGTGCGCACCATCGGCAGCGCCGGGTCGCTGGCCCTAGGGGAGTGGGACGGCAGCACGACGGCTCGCAGCCGCGCCGCCGCCCGGGCCCTGGAGGCGGCCGGAATCCGCGCCTGGGTCCCGGGCTCCATCTGGGCGGAGCTGTGGCGCAAGGTCTCCTTCGTCGTCGTCCAGGGCTCCCTCGGTGCCGCCGCGAACGCGCCCATCGGCGTCCTGCGCACCGACCTGAGAGACGCCTTCACCCGGGCCGTGGGCGAAGTCATCGCCGTCGCCGCGGCCCAGGGGCACGACCTGGCTACCGACGACGCCCCCGACCTGGTCGCTGCAGCCCTGCGCATGGCCGACGCCCAGCCGGCCGGCGCCACCACCTCGATGCAGCGGGACATCGCCGCGGGCCTTCCCAGTGAGCTCGACGCCCAGCTCGGCGCCCTGTGCCGCGCCGGCGACGAGGCGGGTGTACCCACCCCCGTGCTCGACCTCGCGCACAGCGTCCTGGCTCCGCAAGAGGCTGCAGCCAGGGCGTGTGCCTAAGCCCGAGACACCTCTCGGAGGCGGCGGGGAGGGAGCCACCTGGCAGAGGATTTCTCCCCCGGCTTAGCCGCCCACCTCGGCAATGGTCCGTCGTGGCCCTTCATGGCCCGGCATGGACCGGCAAGGCCGGGCAAAGGCCCGGCAAAGGCCCGGCCTTCGCGCTGGAGCGCGCCCGGCCCCGTCCGGGAGACAGGGCGCCGGGCGGGCCTAGGATGTGGCCATGGCGGAGATGAGCAGTCAGGAAGAAGCAGCCCCCAAGGACGACTTCGTCCACCTCCACGTCCACACCGACTACTCCATGCTGGACGGCGCCGGGAAGATCAAGGACTACGTGGCCGAGGCCAAGCGGCTGGGCCAGCCCGCCCTGGCCATCACCGACCACGGCTACATGTTCGGAGCCTACGAGTTCTACGCGGCCGCCACGGCCGCCGGTATCAAACCGATCATCGGGGTCGAGGCGTACATGACGCCGGGCACCTCCCGCTTCGACAAGACCCGTGTGTTCTGGGGCGATGAGTCCCAGCGGAGCGACGACGTCTCCGCCCGTGGCTCCTACACGCACATGACGCTGCTCTCACGCAACAACGAGGGCCTGCACAACCTCATGCGCATGGACTCCTTCGCCTCTCTGGAGGGTCAGTGGGGCAAGGCGCCGCGCATCGACCGCGAGCTGCTCTCGCGCTATGCGAGCGGCCTTATCGGCTCCACCGGCTGCCCCTCCTCGAGGTCCAGACCCGCCTGCGTCTAGGCCAGTGGGACGAGGCCCTGCGCGTCGCCGGGGAGCTGCAGGACATCTTCGGCAAGGAGTTCTTCTACGTCGAGCTCATGGACCACGGCCTGGAGATCGAGCAGCGCGTCACCAAGGATCTGCTGCGCATCGCCAAGGAGATCGGGGCCCCGCTGCTGGCCACCAACGACTCCCACTACGTGCGCCCCGAGGACCGCACCATCCAGGACGCGATGCTGTGCATCAACTCCGGCTCCGTGCTCTCCGATCCCGACCGCTTCAAGTTCGACGGTGACACCTACTACCTGCGCCCCGGCGCCGAGATGCGCCGCCTCTTCTCCGAGATGCCCCAGGCCTGCGACAACACCCTGCTCGTGGCCGAGCAGTGCGACGTGCACTTCCGCACCGTGGACGAGGGCGCCTCCTACATGCCGGCCTTCCCCGTCCCCGAGGGGGAGACCGACGAGTCCTGGTTCATCAAGGAGTGCTGGCGCGGCATGGACCGCCGGTTCAACGGCGACATCCCCGAGGACTGCCGCAAGCAGGCCGAGTACGAGATCAGCGTCATCACCCAGATGGGATTCCCCGGCTACTTCCTCGTCGTGGCCGACTACATCAACTGGGCCAAGGCCCACGGCATCCGGGTCGGGCCGGGGCGTGGATCGGGAGCCGGCTCCATGGTCGCCTACGCCATGGGCATCACCGAGCTCAACCCGCTGCGCCACGGGCTCATCTTCGAGCGCTTCCTCAACCCCGAGCGCATCTCCATGCCCGATATCGACGTCGACTTCGACGAGCGCCGGCGTGACGAGGTCATTGAGTACGTGCGTGAGAAGTACGGCGCCGACCGCATCAGCCAGGTGGTCACCTACGGCGTCATCAAGGCCAAGCAGTCCTTGAAGGACTCCAGCCGCGTCATGGGCTACCCCTACGCCGTCGGCGACCGGCTCACCAAAGGCCATGCCCCCCTCCGTCCAGGGCAAGGACATCTCCATCAAGGGCATCTTCAACCCCGCCGACGAGCGCTACGGCGAGGCCGAGGAGTTCCGCAAGCTCCACGCCGAGGACCCCGACGCCCAGAAGATCGTCGAGCTGGCCAAGGGGCTGGAGGGCATGACCCGTCAGTGGGGCGTCCACGCCTGCGCCGTCATCATGTCCTCAGCCACCCTGACCGACATCATCCCCATGATGCAGCGCCTGCAGGATGGCGCCGTCATCACCCAGTTCGACTACCCCACCTGCGAGCACCTGGGCCTGCTCAAGATGGACTTCCTGGGACTGCGCAACCTCACGGTCATCTCCGACGCCCTGGAGAACATCGTCGCCAACGGCAAGCCGGCCCTGGACATTGACCACGTCGAGCTTGACGACCGCGCCACCTACGAACTGCTCTCACGCGGCGAGACCCTGGGCGTCTTCCAGCTCGACGGCGGGGGGATGCGCACCCTGCTGCGCCTGATGAAGCCCGACAACTTCGAGGACATCTCCGCCGTCGGCGCCCTCTACCGACCCGGCCCCATGGGGGCGAGTCCCACACCAACTACGCGCTGCGCAAGAACGGCCTGCAAGAGGTCATCCCGATCCACCCCGAGCTCAAGGAGGCCCTCGACCCGATCCTGGGGACCACGCACGGTCTCATCGTCTACCAGGAGCAGGTCATGAAGATCGCCACCGACCTGGCGGGATTCTCCATGGGCAAGGCCGACGCGCTGCGCAAGGCCATGGGTAAGAAGAAGATGGACATCCTGGCCAAGATGTTCGTCGAGTTCGAGGCCGGGATGGTCCAGTCCGGCTTCTCCAAGGAGAGCGTCAAGACACTGTGGGACGTCGTCGTTCCCTTCGCCAAGTACGCCTTCAACAAGGCCCACTCGGCCGCCTACGGCGTTGTGTCCTACTGGACGGCCTACCTCAAGGCGCACTATCCCACCGAGTACATGGCCGCCCTGCTCACCAGTCAGAAGGACAACAAGGACAAGCTGGCCGTCTACCTGGGGGAGTGCCGCCACATGGGCATCACCGTCCTGCCCCCGGACGTCAACGCCTCGCGGGCCCAGTTCTCCGCGGTCGGTGAGGACGTGCGCTTCGGGCTGTCCGCGGTGCGCAACGTCGGCATCAACGTCGTCGACGCGATCGTGGCCGCCAGGGAGGACAAGGGCGAGTTCACCTCCTTCGAGGACTTCCTGGACAAGGTTCCCGCGATCGTGTGCAACAAGCGCACCATCGACTCTCTCATCAAGGCCGGAGCCTTCGACTCCCTGGGGACACACCCGGCGCTCCCTGCAGGCCTGCCACGAGGACTTCGTCGATGAGGTCATCGGCGTCAAGCGCAATGAGGCCGCCGGCCAGTTCGACCTCTTCGCCTCCCTCATGGGTGGGTCCGACGACGCCGACGACTCACCCTTCGGCAACGGCCCGGTCTTCTCCTCCGATGTTCCCAACCTGCCGGAGTGGGACAAGAAGGACAAGCTCGCCTACGAGCGCGACATGCTGGGCCTCTACGTCTCCGACCACCCCCTCATGGGCCTGGAGGGGCTGCTGGGCAAGCTCGCGGACAAGGAGATCTCCGAGCTCCACGAGAACGATGAGCTGCCCGACGGCGCCATGGTCACCATCGCCGGGCTCATCACCTCCCTGACCCGCAAGACCACCAAGCAGGGCAACCTGTGGGCCATCGCCCAGGTCGAGGACCTGGCCGGAAGCATCGAGGTGCTCTTCTTCCCCCAGACCTATCAGACCGTCTCCACCATGCTGGCCCCGGACACGGTGGTCACGGTGCGCGGACGTCTCAACCGGCGTGACGGGCAGGTCGCCCTGTACGCCCAGGAGATGACGATCCCGGACATCTCCAGCGCCGCCCACGAGGCGGTCCTCATCACCCTTCCCACCAACCGGTGCACTGGGCCTCTGGTGGAGCAGTTCAAGGACGTGCTCACCAAGCACCCGGGTGGCTCGACGGTCCGTCTGACGCTGACCAGCCCGGGGCGCGAGGTGCGCACCCAGCTGGACGCCTCGCTACGGGTGGAGGCCTCGCCCGCCTTCTACTCCGACATCAAGGCCCTCCTCGGCCCGGGGTGCCTGCGCCACTAGAAAGCCGTTTCCCAGAGAGCGGATCGCCCGCCCCGATGGGGACGTCGAGCAACCGATGCCAGCCCGAGCGGGCACCGTTCGCAAACCCGTTTGTGATCTCACTGTGTCCTCATCAGTGCGCCACACGCCGGCTTTCCTTAGGGCGGCAGGTCCGCCTTCGGGAAGGTGGAATCCGGTTCTGAGGCGGTATTCCCACAGGTCGTGCCACCTCCACCAGGGTTGGTGCTTATGTGGCGCCCCGTCTTCATCTTGATACTCTCGTAATGTCCACAAGCAGTCGATGACTGTATTGTCTATGAGGTAATTTGATGAGTGACGAGGATTTGAACCCTCCAACATTGACCCAGCAAGAGGAGCGGGACGCCCGCCCGCAGACGGAGCAGACAGGGGAGGTCCTCCAGGGCGTGGCGGCTGCGACGCCGGCCTTCCAGACCTCCCCGGCAACCGTGAAACGGCGCCAGCGCCACCTGCTCGACCGCCTGAGGAGATCGGTCTCCCGCCAGCCCCACGACGTCGGTGAGGGAATGGACAAGGTGGTCTTCGGCGTCGCCGCGGCCGCGACCATCGCCTTCGTCGTCTGGGGCTTCATCTCTCCGCACGGTCTGGGGAGGGCCTCCAAGTGGGCCCTGGGGGGAACGATCAGCAACTTCGGCTGGCTGTTCGTCCTGTCCTCGACCCTGTTCGTCGTCTTCGTCGTCTTCGTGGCGGCCTCCCGGTTCGGCAAGATCCCCCTGGGTGGGGACGGAGAGGAGCCCGAGTACTCCACCGGCTCCTGGGTCTCCATGATGTTCGCCACGGGAATGGGTATCGGACTGATTTTTTATGGGGTCGGTGAGCCGCTCTACTTCTACATGTCGCCCCCGCCGGAGACGGTCGACCCTCAGACCGCCCAGGCCGCCAGCACTGCCCTAGGTACGGCCATGTTCCACTGGACCATCTACCCGTGGGCGATGTACGCCCTGGTGGGGCTCGGGATGGCATACGGGACCTACCGCCTGGGACGCTCCCAGCTCTTCTCGGCCATGTTCACCTCCCTGTTCGGGCGCCAGGCCATCGACGGGATCGGCGGGCGCATCATCAACATCCTGGCGATCGTGGCCACCCTGTTCGGGTCGGCCTGCTCCCTGGGACTGGGGGCCCTGCAGATCGGCGGGGGCATGGTGTCGACCAATCTCGTCACCAAGTCCACCCCCGCGATGATGGTCGGCATCATCGCGATCCTGACGGCCTGCTTCGTGGCCTCCGCGATCTCCGGCATTGAGAAGGGCATCCAGTGGCTGTCGAACATCAACATGGTGCTGGCTGTGCTGCTGGCGATCATCGTCTTCATCGGCGGACCCACCCTGTTCATCCTCAATATCATCCCCTCGGCGATCGGCAACTTCATCGACGAGCTGCCCGCCATGGCCTCGCGCACCGCGGCCGTGGGCAATCAGGACATGGCCCAGTGGCTGTCCTCCTGGACGATCTTCTACTGGGCCTGGTGGATCTCCTGGACGCCCTTCGTGGGAATGTTCATCGCCCGCATCTCGCGCGGCCGCACCATCCGGCAGTTCGTCACCGGGGTCATGCTCGTCCCCTCAGTCGTCTCTCTCATCTGGTTCGCCATCTTCGGTGGGGGCGCCATCGGGCTCCAGGAACGCGCCGAGCGCGCCGGCCAGGCGGCGCACGCCCTGGTTCACCTCAAGGCCGATGGCACGCCCGACCTGAACTTCGACACGATCCTGTTCGACCTGCTCAACGCCATGCCCGTGCACAAGGTGGTCCTCATCGTCCTCATGGTCCTGGCCGTCGTCCTGGTGGCGATCTTCTTCGTCACCGGTGCCGACTCGGCCTCCATCGTCATGGGAGGGCTCTCCGAGAACGGTGCCACCGATCCGAGCCGCTTCACGGTCGTCTTCTGGGGCGTGGCCACCGGTGGCGTGGCCTCAGCCATGCTGCTCGCCGGCGGGGATGATCCGCGCGAGGTCCTCACCGGTCTGCGCGACATCACGATCGTCTCGGCGCTGCCCTTCGTCTTCGTCATGCTGCTGCTGTGCGTCTCGCTCTACAAGGACCTCAACAACGACCCCATGCTGCTGCGGCACTCGCTGGCCAACCAGGTCCTGGTCGACTCGGTCACCACCGCGGTCACGACCGCCAACGAGCCGCATGAGGTCGAGACCATCGAGCTGCACACCAGCCTGTCATCGACCACTGACGGCGACGACGCAGCCGGTGAGGGCTGCCAGGACGGCACCGACGAGGCCGCGCAGGACCTCAGGGTTGACGACCTCGCCGTCGACGGTGTGGATGATGCGCAGGCTGGAGCCGACCAGAGGCAGGAGAACTAGGACCAGCTAGGTCTGTCGGCTGCTCCTGGTGCTGGGGGCCGGGCTCATTGCTCGGTCCCCAGCTGCTCAACGGTGGCGCCCACCTGGCCGGCGGGGTGATCGACGACGACGACGTCACCATCAGCCAGGTGGTGCCCGCGACGTGTCTCCACGACGCCGTTGACAGTGACGTCTCCGGACTGGATGGCGATGCGCGCCTGTGCGCCGTCCTCCACCAGGCCCGCCAGTTTGAGGAACTGGCCGAGCCGGATGCTTCCGGACACTGAGATGAGTGGGTACCGGGATGGGCGCTGAGATGTTGCGTGCGTCATAGGTGGATCCTCGCAGACGGGGCGTGAGGTACGCACGTCGGACCAGGTAGCACCCCGCCAGAGCGGCCGGTAGCGAGGCGAGTGAGAGAAGCGTCTCTCAGAAGTATGCGGATATAACGGATGCCAAACAAAATTTATCACGGTAGGGTAACGGCGTTCTGATAACACTACGGAGACGGAGACACCATGAAGCGTCGAATCGTCGCCCAGATGGCGATACTCGCTCTATCGCTGTCGGCGCCTGTTCTGGCCGTGACTCATGCACCACAAGCCGCCGCCGCCGACGGCAACATCATTCATGTCTCGGCCGAGGGCGGCTCGGACGCGGGAGACGGAACCGCTGCCAAGCCCCTTCAGACCATTGGAGCCGCCCTGAAGAAGGCCGGCGGCGGAGACACCATCGAGCTGGCCAACGGCACCTACCGTGAGGGCGAGCTCGCCGTCGACAAGGGCGTGACCATCAAGGCGGCCGAGGGTGCCAAGCCGGTCCTCACCGGTGCCGAGGTCCCCAAGAGCTGGAGTGCCGGCGGTGACGGGAAGTGGTCCACGGGCAAGGACATGGTCCGCTTCTGCACGGTCTGCACCATCAATGCCGACCCCGCCAAGGAGGGGATCGCCAGCCACCCCGAGCAGGTGTTCGTGGACGGCAAGCCCCTGACCCAGGTGCTCAGCCGCGCCGAGGTCACCGAGTCCACCTTCTACGTGGACGACCCCGACCCGGTCACCCTGAAGAACCCGAAGAACAACCAGGCCGGCTACAACGTCAAGCCGCACCGGGGCACCTCTTACGTCATCGGTGTTGACCCCAACCAGCACCAGGTCGAGGTGGTCCAGCACTCCCGGGCCCTGTCCTTCAACACCGACAACATCACCCTGTCGGGACTGACCGTGGAGAAGTACTCCGCGGTGCAGCGCTGGGACTACGAGGACCCTGAGATCGGCACCATCTCCGGCGGTGGAATGGTCGTGGCCGCACACGGTGCTCCTCGTGTCGAGAACTCCACCTTCCGCTACTCCTCGACGGCCGGTGCGCTGCAGTCATCGACTCCACCAACGCGGCCATCTCGAACAACCTGTTCGAGAACAACGGCTCCAACGCCTTCGGCATCAATGACTCCAGTGGCGCCAAGGTGGAGAACAACCTGTGGAGGAACAACAACACCTCCGGCTTCATCACGAAGGACTGCGGTGCCTACTGCACCCTGGCCGACACCAAGATCACCCACTCCAAGAACATCCGCTTCGCCAACAACACAGTGGACTACTCGGCCACCGGCACGGACATCTCCGACCCCGCGGCCTATGACCAGAACCGTGCCGCAGGCGTGTGGTTCGACGAGGGCGTGATCGACTCCGAGATCGTTGGCAACTACTTCGTCAACGTCCCGGTGGCGATCTTCAACGAGGTCTCCTCCAACAACCTCATCGCCTCCAACATCGTGGCCGGGGCCGGTATCGGTATCCACATCTCCGGGTCCAACGACACCCGCGTGTGGAACAACACCGTCTCCCACGCGCTCACCAGCCTGTGGATCCAGGAGGACACCCGTTCCGACGGCTGCAACGCCCGCAACGCCCAGGGTGTGTGCACCCAGGTGCAGAAGTGGAGCGCCGAGCACGGACTGAGCTGGGACACCACCAACACCCAGGTGATGAACAACATCTTCTCCTCCGAGCAGACCACCCCCATGCCCGGGGACCCGTGGCGCTACTCCGCCATGGTCCAGGTCCTGGGTGGGGCCAACCAGGACGGCTCCGGCGCGGTCTACGCCAATGAGATGGTCACCGGCATCGACTACGACGTCTACTACCGCCACGAGAACCCCCAGACCCTGTCGACCACGGTCCTGTGGAACTGGGGCGCCGACCGTATGAACCAGTCGGTCAACGCCGAGAAGCTCTCCGACTTCACCGCCAGCTCGAGCGTCAAGGCATCGGGCAAGGAGGCCAACGGTCTGGACCTGCACGGCTCCCCGGAGAACAACCCGTTCTTCGTCAAGGAGTCCGCAAACCCGATGGACAAGACCTCGGACTTCCACCTCAAGGAGGGAAGCCCCGCCTCCGGTAACGGTCACGCCCTGCCCGAGGACATCGCCAAGACCCTCGGCGTCAACGCCAACGTCGCCGTGGACCGCGGTGCGCTCGTCAACGTCGCCTGGGGCGGCGGCGCCGTTCCCGGTGCCGGGGACGCCCCCGCTGACAACGCCAACAACGGCGGCAAGGCCGCTAACAACGGCGACAAGGCCGCCAACAACAATGGCGGTAACGGCGGCAACGCCAACAACGGTGGTAAGGCCGACAACAACGGTGGCAATGGTGGCAACGCCAACAACGGTGGCAAGGCCGACAACAACGGCTCCACCGTCGCCGACGGGGCCGCTAGCACCGGCGGCCAGGACGCACAGAGCGCCAGCCCCTCTGACTCCAAGGCAGGGGCCGGCCAGAAGAACTCCAGCATCGCCAAGCCCGGCGGCAACGCTCAGGGCGGTCAGGGTCAGGCTGCTGCGGCTGCAGCGGCTACCGGTGATAGCCGTCTTCCGCTCACCGGTGCCAGCCTGACCGGCATCGTCCTCGCGGTGGCCGCCATCGTCATGGGCGGCGGATTCATCCTGGTACGCCGTCGTATGGCCAGCTGATCGGTTCCGGCCTCGGGGTGAAGACGCAGCGAGAACGAGCTTGTGAAGAACCCGGACAACCCGGATCCTCACACCGTGACTGAATCGCTCGCCATCACCGTTGGTGACTACTTCCCCGTGGGGGACAGGATGCGCCGACTCACCCCGAGGCTGGCCCAGGCCACCAACGCAGCACGCTCCGTTCTGATAGAGGTCGCTCAGCACCGTGAGGTCATCACCTACGGTGAGCTCAGCGACTCGATCGGACGGAGCGTGCTGCCGCGTCATATGGGTCCGTTGCTCTCCATGATCGGCCACGACTGCGCTGCTCGCGGCGAACCGAGTCTGGCCTCCCTGGTGGTCTCAGCGGCCACAGGAGAGGTCAGCACCAGGGACGAGACCTGGGCCCCGCCGCAGCGACTCGCCTGCTGGGCGGTATGGGGTACGAACCGGCCCGACGACTGAGTGAAGCGGTTCTCGCTATGTGGGACGGTGGCGGGGCTGGGAAGCAGTCGTGGTTTGATACGCTCGACCATCCAGAGCGGCCGAGAGACCTGGTTCCATGACGCCGCAGCAACCCGGGTACGCGGGTGCTTCAGCCAGGATCGATGGAGACGATGTGCACGACAACGAGCCCACCGGGCCGACCGCCGCGGCAGGAAGCCGCGCAGCGGGCCTGAGCAGCGCCGAGACCGGAAGTGCCCGGCGACTGCCCACCGTCAGCCTGGAGCTGTTCCCGCCTCGGCCGGGTAAGGCGGCCTCTGCCACCTGGGGTCGCATTGACAGGCTCCTGGCCACAGGGCCCGACTTCGTCTCGGTGACCTACCGGCCCACCTTCGTCACCGATCCCGCCGGCGGCATTAACGGCGGTGAGTATGAAGGAGTGTGCGAGGGACGGAGGTGAGTCGGTGCAAGGCCGTGCCCTGCGTGCGCGCGGTTCAGGAGCAGACCAACCCCTCCGAGTTCGTGCTCGCCCACGTGCTGGAGTCCAGCACCATCCCCTCATGGCGCACCTGACCTGCATTGGCTACCGCAAGCAGGAGGCCGTTGAGATCGTCACCCGCTTCCTTCGCATGGGAGTGCGGCGCTTCCTCGCCCTGCGCGGCGACCCGCCGGCCGGCACCCGGGCCGACGAGGTCGCCGGGGAGCTGCGCCACGCCGACGACCTCGTTCGGGTCATCCGGGAGGTCGAGGCGGACTTCTTCGGTGACGGCAAGCGCCACGTCACGATCGCCGTGGCCGCCTACCCGGCCACCAGCGACCACATCGAGGCCATTGAGGTCCTGGCCGCCAAGCAGGCCGCCGGCGCCGACATGGCAATCACCCAGGTGTTCTACGATGCGGCCGACTACGTGGCCCTGACCAACGCGGCCTCCTATGCGGGGGTGAGCATCCCGATCCTTCCCGGGGTGATCCCCCTGACCGACCTACGTCGGCTCACCCGCCTCGAGGCGCTCACCGGGGTGCGAGTGCCCGCCGGCCTGCGATCCACGCTGGGGATCGGCCAGCGGCGCCACCCTCGTGGAACGCGGCATCGGAGCGACGCTTGACCTGGCCACCGCGCTGCTACGTGCCGGCGCCCCCGGTCTGCACCTGTACACCTTCAACCGCACCCGTCCGGCCCTCGACGTCATCAGCCACCTGCGTCTGGGTGGCATCCTGGCCGGAGCCACGCCCGATCGGGAGGTGCGCGACGCCGTTGATCGCGGGTACCTCCAGGCCACTCCCGGACGCGGTCCCTCCTTCCTGCGCTGCGGCTCTCCCGGTGCAGCACTGTCTTCCCGCCACCCCGTTCCGCCCCACACCACCATCACCAAGGAGAATGCATGAGCGCCACCCCTGAGTCGGTCGCCGCCACCTCACCGGCTGAGATCGCCGTGACCGAGTCACAGGTCCCCTCCGCACCCCTGCCGGGGGCCACCATTCTGGGATACCCCCGCATCGGAAGGGACCGTGAGCTCAAGCGCGCCGTCGAGTCCTTCTGGAAGGGGAACCTGAGCGTCGACGAGCTCAAGCACGCCGCAGCCGAACTGCGCGGGGCGACTCGTTCGCGTCTGATGGACCTGGGGCTGACTCAGCCCGCATCGGTTCCAGCGGACTTCACTCTTTACGACCAGGTACTTCAGGTGACCGCCACCCTGGGGGCCGCGCCGGCCCGCTTCCGTGACCTGCTCAATGCCGATGGTGCTCTCGACGTCGAGGGCTATTTCACGCTGGCCCGCGGTGAGGGCGCCCGTCCGGCCATGGAGATGACCAAGTGGCTGGACTCCAACTACCACTACCTGGTCCCCGAGATCGACGCCTCCACCCCCTTCGACTACGTCGACACCGCCATCGCCGACCAGGTCCGCGAGGCCCAGGCCGCTGGTACCGAGGTGCGCCCCGTCGTCGTAGGACCGGTGAGCTACCTGCTCATGGCCAAGCCCTCCGACGAGGCTGCCGAGGGCTTCCATCCTCTGGACCGTCTTAATGACGTCCTGCACGCCTACGGCCACCTCCTCATGGACCTGCGCGAGGCCGGTGCCACCTGGGTCCAGCTCGACGAGCCCGCCCTGGTCTCCGACTCCTGGAACGTGGAGCGCCAGCGTGTCCTCGATGCCGTGCGCGACGCCTACACCTGGTTGGGCGCCATCGTGGAGCGCCCCCCAGATCCTGGTGGCCGGAACCTACGGCTCCCTGGGTGACGCCCTGCCCGTGCTCGCTCAGGCCCCGATCGAGGCCGTGGGCCTCGACCTCGTGGCCGGCGCCCTGCCCGAGGCCGGCGACCTGGCCGCCCTGAAGGGCAAGGCCGTTGTTGCCGGGGTTGTCTCAGGACGCAACATCTGGCGCACCGACCTGAACCGAGCCATGGACGTGCTTGAGCAGCTGCGCGAGCGCCTCCCCGAGGGCACCCCCATCACCGTGGCGACCTCCACCTCCTTGCAGCACGTGCCCCACGACGTCGAGCGCGAGACCGCCATCGACCCGGAGATCCGCTCCTGGCTGGCCTTCGCCGATCAGAAGGTCGGGGAGGTCATCACCCTGGCCAAGGGCCTGGAGCAGGGCCGTGAGGCCATCGCCGCAGAGCTGTCCCAGGACGCCGACCTGCGCAAGCAGCGCGCCGCCCACCCCGGCGTGCACCGCGACGAGGTCCGCGCCGCGGTCGGCGCCGTCACGGACGCCGACCGCACCCGCGCCCCCTACAGTGAGCGCAAGGCGGCCCAGGACGAGCGCCTCGGCCTGCCCGAACTGCCCACCACCACCATTGGCTCCTTCCCGCAGACCGCTGAGATCCGTAAGGCCCGCGCCGCCTGGCGCAAGGGCGAGATCGACGACGCCGCCTACGACGCCGCCATGCGCGCCGAGATCGCCAGCGTCGTCGCCCTTCAGGAACGCCTCGGCCTGGACGTCCTGGTTCACGGCGAGGCCGAGCGCAACGACATGGTCCAGTACTTCGCCGAGCTGCTCGACGGCTTCGTCACCACCGAGCACGGCTGGGTCCAGTCCTACGGCTCGCGCTGCACCCGTCCCTCCATCCTGTGGGGAGACGTCACTCGTCCCGAGCCGATGACGGTCACCTGGTCGGCCTATGCCCAGTCCTTGACCGACAAGCCCCTCAAGGGCATGCTCACTGGCCCGGTGACGATCATGGCCTGGTCCTTCGTGCGCGACGACATCCCGCGCGCCCAGGTCGCCGACCAGCTGGGTCTGGCCCTGCGCGCGGAGGTGGCGGACCTTGAGGCCGCCGGTATCGGCGTCATCCAGGTCGACGAGCCCGCCATCCGCGAGACCCTGCCGCTGCGGCGCGCCGACCGCCCCACCTACCTGGAGTGGTCCGTCGGCTCCTTCCGTCTGGCTACCGGAGGAGCGGCTCCCGCCACCCAGATCCACACCCACCTGTGCTACTCGGAGTTCGACGTCGTCATCGACGCGGTTGACCACCTCGACGCCGACGTGACCTCCATCGAGGCTTCCCGCTCGCGCATGGACATCCTGCCCGCAGTGGCAGAGCACGGCTTCGAGCGCCAGCTCGGCCCGGGCGTATGGGACATCCACTCCCCGCGCGTGCCCAGCCAGGCCGAGTGCACCGAGCTGCTCCAGCGGGCCGTCGATGCCCTGGGCGCCGAGAAGGTCTGGGTCAACCCCGACTGCGGTCTCAAGACCCGCGGCTACGCCGAGACCGAGGCGAGCCTGACCAGCCTGGTCGGTGCCGCCCGTGCGGTGCGTGAGGCCTGATGGGCCTCTGATTCAACCGCAGATGCGCGGGGCGGCCCGGGAGAGGCGATGTCTCTCCCGGGCCGTATGGGACATCCACTCCCCGCGCGTGGCCGGTAGGCTTGCGGCATGCTCACCCGTACCGATCTGCGCAGCACCCGACTCTCCGCACGCCAGCTGGCACAGGCCCTGCCCCGGGCGACCCTTGACGTCACCGCCGCCCAGGCCGCCGTGGCTCCGCTGATCGAGGACGTCCGATCCCGTGGCGCGGCCGCCCTGCGCGATGCCGCCGAGCGCTTCGACGGCGTGCGACCCGTCCACCTGCGTGTGCCCGCTGCCGCGATCGCCCAGGCGCTCGAGGATCTGGACCCCTCGGTGCGCGAGGCCCTGGAGCTGTCGATCGCCCACAACCGGGCCGGGCACGCCGCCCAGGTGCCTGCTGAGCGCACCACGGAGGTGGTTCCCGGAGGGTGTGTCACCCAGCGATGGATCCCTGTGGAACGGGTCGGGCTCTACGTTCCCGGAGGGCTGGCCGTCTACCCCTCCAGCGTGGTGATGAACGCGGTGGCCGCTCAGGTCGCCGGCGTCGAGCAGATCGCCCTGGCAAGTCCGCCGCAGGCCGAGTTCGCCGGTCTGCCCCACCCCACGATCCTGGCGGCATGCACACTGCTGGGAATCAGCGAGGTCTACGCCGTCGGCGGTGCCCAGGCCATCGCGATGCTCGCCTACGGCGCCGACGCCCAGGACGACACTGATCGGGCGGATGCCGGGGGAGAGGTCCTGTGTCGGGGCGTGGACGTCATCACCGGTCCCGGCAACGTCTACGTGGCGGCCGCTAAGCGAGCCGTTATGGGGACGGTCGGCATCGACGCCGAAGCGGGGCCCACCGAGATCGCCGTCCTGGCCGACGCCGGGGCCGACCCCGAGTACGTGGCCGCCGACCTGCTCTCCCAGGCGGAGCACGATCCCCATGCCGGCAGTGTCCTCATCACCGACTCCCCGGAGCTGGCCGATGCCGTCGATGCGGCGCTCGAGCGTCGACTCAGCGTGACCCGGCACTGGGAGCGGGCGACGACCGCACTGAGCGGACCGCAGTCGGGAACTGTCCTGGTGCGAGACCTCGCGCAGGCCATTGAGGTCGCCAACGCCTACGCAGCCGAGCACCTGGAGATCCATACCTCTGATGCCCCACAGTCGCGCGGCGGATCCGCAACGCCGGCGCCATCTTCATCGGGCCCTACAGTCCTGTACCTCTGGGCGACTACCTGGCCGGCTCCAACCATGTCCTTCCCACCGGCGGAACCGCGCGGTTCGCGTCGGGACTGAGCGTGATGGCCTTCCTCAAACCGGTGCAGCTCATCGAGTACAGTGCGAGCGCCCTGGAGGCCATGACACCTGCGCTGGAGGTCCTGGCGAGCTGTGAGGATCTGCCGGCCCACGGAGAGGCGGCCCGCTCCCGAGGCAGTGAAAAAGCTGCTGAACAGGTCTGATGAGACGGTCCTGTTACCTGGTCGTGACCATCTCCTGGTGCGTCAGGAGGCTGGGTGGTGACGCGAGCCCGAGATTCATTGACGGTTCAAGTGGCGGAATCCTGCCACTTTCGAGTCTTGTGAGGCATCTCCAAGAGAGTGCATACTGTGTGGTCGAATAACACAGTGTTGCAAACCGTTACTCGATTGTTATATTTGGTGTGACGCACGGTGCGCCGTGCCCGACGGGCTGAGTTCCCACATCCCGTCATCCCCGGGCGCGCCGCACCGAGGCGTTGGTGCCGACTGGAGCTGCTCGCACGTGCGGTGTTGACGGTCGGTGCCGGCCCTACCCCTTGGATCCAGATGGATGGCCTCATGCACTACTCCCCATTCGCCGCCGGAACCGGACTGTTCGTCGTGTGGTATGTAGCCCCGGCAGGTTCCCTTCCCGCTCTCATCGCCCGTTTCCTCATTGACTGCGCCGGCCTGGTGTTCGTCGCCATCCTGGCCTTCTTCCTGCTGACCAATCTGTACGGCGCGGCCTGTGCCCTGCTCCCGCACCCCAGGCGCACCGCCGGGCGTCACGTCCAGCAGCGCAGCGGCCTGATGAGTCTGCGAGCGTGATGAGCACGCAGACCCCTTTCCCACCCGTGAGCTTCGATTCCTCAAGCCCCCTGGGAATGCTCGACCGCATCGGTTGGTGGGGTGCCCTGGGGATGATCGCAGTCGCGCTGGCCTACACCTTCTTCATGCTCATCGCCTCCCGGGGTGCCCCGCGGCACGGCGGTCCCTCGCACCCCGATGCACCTCTGCTCGTCGTCATCCTCATGCCCTGCCTCAACGAGGCGGCGGTCATTGGCGCCAGCGTCAGACGGCTCACCTCCATCCCGGACCCGGGCCTGCGCATCATGGTCATTGACGACGGCTCCGACGACGACACCGCCCAAGTGGCCGCCCAAGCAGGCGACGGTCGCGTTGAGGTGGTCCGCCGTCGCCCTCCCCACGCCCGCCTGGGCAAGGGGGAGGCCCTTAACGACGCGCTATCGATCGTGCGCTCCCGATGCACCACGGTGTCCTCCTCGCGAGTTGTCGTCGGAGTCATGGACGCCGACGGCAGGCTCGACCCCCACGCCATCGGGAGGTACGCAAGGCCTTCGCCCCGCAGGAGGTCGGCGCCGTCCAGATGGGGGTGCGCATCAACAACCGCTTCGGTTCCCTGCTCGCTCGCATGCAGGACATGGAGTTCGTGATCTTCACCGAGGTCTTCCAGCGAGGACGGCGCCGAGTCCGCAGCGTCGGTATGGGCGGCAACGCCCAGTTCGTCCGCCTCAGCGCCCTCGATGCCCTGGGGCCCCGGCCCTGGACCCGCTCGCTGACCGAGGACTTTCGACCTGGGGATCCGGCTCAACGCCACCAGCTGGACCAACGAGTTCTGGCCCGCGGCCTCTGTTCACCAGCAGGGCGTCACCAGCATGCGCCGCCTCCTGCGTCAGCGCACCCGCTGGTTCCAGGGCAACCTCCAGGCTCTGCACCTGCTGCGCTCCGTGGCCCGTGAGCAGCGTGGCCTGGGGCGGGCCGACACGCTCTGGCAGATTCTCACGCCCTATCTGCTCTTGACCGGCTCTCTGCTGACTCTGTCCTTCCTCATCACCATGGTGACCGCCGGTGTGGCCGCGGTCCTGAGATGGGAACAGTCGTGGGCGTGGCTCGTGGGGGCCTACGTCATCGCCTTCGGTCCGGCACTCATCTATGCCTGGATCTACTGGCGCATCGAGCGCAGCGAGGGTCTGCACCTGCTCAAGGCCGTGGGCTATGCACACCTGTTCGTGCTCTACGGCCTTCTCCCCAGTCTCTACGGCTGGCGAGCAGTCGCCCGCGAGCTGACCGGACGCACCGGGTGGGCCAAGACCGCTCGGGAGGCGGAGCCGGATCAAGGGGCGCAGAGCGTGTCCAGCAGATCGGCTACCGGCTCCAACGGGTCAGCATCCATGGGCTCGCCTCTGCCGAGCAAGCAGCGGCCGCCCAGTAAGTCAGCGAGGGTGGAGCCTCTCGCGGCCTCCCAGGACGCACGTCCGGGCAGTGCCGTCCCAGCCGCCCCGGCTGTGCCGACCCGCCCGTTGCTGAACCCACCGCCGTGATCGTGCGACGACCCCGTCCGACATCCAGCAGCATGACCAATGAGGAGATGAGATGACAGCTGCCAACGCACCTCAGCACGCAGGAGCCGTCGACGGATCGCGTCGCGGCAGAATCCTGCGTCGCGCCCTTCTGACGGTCTGCGTCTTGGCACTGGTTCTAGGAGTCACCGTGTACTGCCACGCCCGAGAGGCAACAGAGACCCCGGACTGCTCCCAGTGGGAGATCATCTTCGACGGTTACGGCGAGGCCTCGTGCTCTGAGGGCCTGCTGCGCCTCAAGCCGACGTCGGCCAACTCCTCGGACACGACCCACGCCGGTCTGGCCACCTCCACCACGGTCGAGATCGAAGCGGGAGGCGTGCAGACCATCCACACCACGATGACCACTGTCAAGCAGCTGCGAGAGGACGGCGAGCCCAACGCGTGGGAGGTCGCCTGGCTCCTGTGGAACTACACCGACAACAACCACTTCTACGCCCTGGCTCTCAAGCCCAACGGATGGGAGGTCTCCAAGCAGGACACCGCCTACCCGGGGTACCAGCGATTCCTGTCATCGGGCAACACGCCCGTCTACCCACCCGGTGAGAGCCATGACGTCACCGTCACCATTGATACCACCTCATCGTCAGAGGCCACCTTCACCATCACCGTGGACGGGCAGGAGCTCGGAACCGTCACCGACAAGCAGTCCCCCTACCGCTCCGGCACCGTGGCGGCCTACTGCGAGGACTCCGACGTCACCTTCACCCCGATCACCGAGGACAAGTAGAACCTGCCCTCCACGACGGCGCCGGACGCAACCACCGCTGAGGCCCGCCTCGTCCCACTCCCGACACACGACCAGGAGAATTCCCATGACAACCGACTCCACGCAAACGGGCCGCCCCCTGAGGGTCATGCTCGTCTACGGCACCCGCCCGGAGGCGATCAAGCTCGCCCCCCTGGTGGCCGCCATGCGCGACGACGAGCGTTTCAATCCGATCGTCGTCGTCACCGGACAGCACCGTGAGATGCTCGACCAGGTGCACGAGTTCTTCGGCATCGTGCCCGACGATGACCTCGACATCCACTCACCGGGACAGACCCTCACCCAGATCACCAACCGCTGCCTGCAAGGGGTGGGGCGGGCCATTGAGGCCCACCGGCCCGACGCCGTCGTCGTCCAGGGGGACACCACCTCCGCCTTCGCCGCTGCGCTGGCGGCTTTCTACCACGAGGTACCCGTCCTCCACGTCGAGGCCGGTCTGCGCACCGGGGACATCTCCTCGCCCTTCCCCGAGGAGGCCAACCGGCGGCTCATCAGCCAGGTGACCACCCTGCACCTGTGCCCCACCACCACCAGTCGGGACAACCTGCTGCGCGAGAACACCGACCCGCAGACCGTCAGTGTCACGGGCAACACGGTCATCGACGCGCTCCTGGTCGCCGTGGACCGTCGGGTCCCGCCACCGGATGAGGAGCTGGCCGCAGCACTGAAGGACGCCTCTCGGCGAGTCGTGCTCGTCACCGCCCACCGCCGTGAGTCCTGGGGCGAGCCGATGCGGGCCATCGGCCGCGCCGTCGCGCGCCTGGCCGGCAAGCACCCCGAGGTGCTCTTCGTGCTGCCGGTTCACCGCAACCCCAAGGTTCGCCAGGACCTCCTGCCGCAGATCGAGGGCCACGCCAACGTCATCTGGTGCGACCCGCTGGAGTACGGCGCCTTCTGCGCACTCATCGACCGCTGCGACGTCGTGCTCACCGACTCCGGCGGCGTCCAGGAGGAGGCCCCCGCGCTGTCCAAGCCCGTCCTGGTCATGAGGGACAACACCGAGCGTCCTGAGGCGGTCGCCTTCGGGGTTGCCGAGCTGGTCGGAACCGACGAGGAGCGCATCGTCGAGAGGGTCTCCACGCTGCTGACCGACGAGGCGGCCTACACGACCATGGCCCAGGCCGCAAACCCCTACGGCGACGGACACGCGAGCAAGCGCATCCTGGCCGCCACCGCCGCCCTGTTCGGCCGCGGTGTTCCCCTTCCCGAGTTTGAACCCGTTCCCACCTCATCGAAGGAGTGTTCATGAGTCTCCCAACCCTTGCGTCCTCACGACGCCGCCGCTGTGCGCTGGCCGCCATCGCGGTGTGCCTGGGCAGCTCCATCACCGCCGTCGGCCCTGCTCAGGCCGCACCCGCCCCCGACGCGCAGCCTCCGATCGCTGCCCAGGCCGCCGCGGCCAACCCGGCCGGCGGGGCCCAGGCCAATGACGCCGACCCGGCCAAGAAGCCGCTTCCGGCTCCGCCCGAGCCTGCCGCCGCGGCCAAGAAGGAGCTCCCCCTCAAGGGAGACAAGCAGGCCGACGTGGATCTCAACAAGCCCGCCCCCGCCGCCGGGCAGGTCAAGATCCGTGACCTGAAGCAGAACGCCCCCGAGGTTCCTGCCGGTGCGGTGACCTTCTCCAACCAGGAGGCGGGACCGGCATCGACCCTGGTCCTGTTCGACACCACGGGTGACTACGCCAAGCTGGGGGAGTACTACGCCCTGAGCATGGGCACCCTTGCCAGCCACTCCGGGACCGTGACGACCCTCCCGGTCAAGGACTACGTCGCCGGCCTGGCCGGTCGCTTCACCAACGTGGTCTACATCGGCTCCACCTACGACGAGCCCCTGCCGCGGGCCTTCATCGACGATGCCCTGACCGGCAACATCCCCGTCATGTGGTCCGGCTTCAACATCTGGCAGCTGGCCAAGACCGACGCCGACCGCGCCGCCTTCACCCAGCGCTACGGCTGGGACGCGGCCACCTCCTACATCGATTCCGCCGACCGGGTCACCAAGATCAGCTACAACGGCGCCTCCTTGAAGCGCAACGAGCTCAACTCCGGTGGCATCATCGCTCCGCACATCACCCGCGAGAAGGACGTCAAGGTCCTGGGGCGTGCTGAGTGCTCCAAGCCCGACGGTGCGGCCACCGCGTGCGCCTCCGTCGCACAGTCCGGCACTACCTCCTTCCCCTGGGCGGTCAGCTCCTCGGGAATGACCTTCATCGGTGAGATTCCGCTGACCTACCTGGGTGAGCAGGACCGGTACATCGCGGCTGCCGACATCCTCCTGGACTTCCTCCAGCCCGGTGCCCAGCAGTTCCGTCAGGCCGCTGTGCGTCTGGAGGACGTGACCCCGGACAGCGACCCCGAGGAGCTGCAGGCGATCGTCGACTACCTCCACAGTCAGAACGTGCCCTTCCAGATGGCGGTGGTGCCCAAAGTACATCGACCCCAAGGGCACTGAGAACAACGGGACACCCAAGGAGCTCACTCTGGAGGACGCCCCGGAGCTGGTGGAAGTCCTGCAGGATGCGGTGAACAAGGGCGGAACGATCGTTCAGCACGGCACCACCCACCAGTTCGGGACCCTGGACAACCCCTACAACGCCGTCTCCGCCGACGACTTCGAGTTCATCCGCTCGTGGTGCTCGGCCACCAACGACACCAAGGCCCCACCCATCGACTGCCAGGACAAGTCCTTCGTGCAGATCGGAGGCACCCTGCCGGGCACCTCCCAGGAATGGGCTTCCGAGCGCGTGGATCAGGGACGCCAGATCTTCGGGGAGGTCGACCTGCCGACTCCGGAGATCTTCGAGACTCCGCACTACTCGGCCACCCGTGAGGCCTACTACGGCATCGGGGAGCACTACTCGGTGCGTTACGAGCGTGAGCTCCTCTATGCCGGCACCCTGACCAACACCCAGGCCGGCCCCCATGACTACTACGGGCAGTTCTTCCCCTACGCGGTCAACGACCCCTACGGGACCCACGTCCTGCCTGAGAACCTGGGCAACTTCGAGCCCAACGAGATCAACCAGCACCCGCCGCGCCTGGCTCAGGAGGTCATCGACGCGGCCAAGCTCAACCTGGTCAACACTCACGCCACCGCCAGCTTCTTCTTCCACCCCTACTACCCGCTGCCCGAGCTGAAGAAGATCGTCGCCGGCATCAAGGCCGAGGGGTACACCTTTGTGCCGGCCTCGGAGCTGAAATGACCACAGTGTCGACTGTGAGACTTAGCGGCATCAGAGTGACAGACATGAGACCGCTCGGTCGGAATATCTCTCATAAGACTGGAATACTGCTCCCATGACATGTGAGACCAACCGCAGAAGGATGCTGGCGCTCCTGGGCACTGGCGTTCTGGGAGCGGCAGTGTCCTCCTGCGGGCACGCGAACGTGACTCCGCCGGCCATGGGGGACGGGGCGACCACCCACCTGAGCCTTCACATCAGTGATGCTCAGGGCAACGCCCTCAACCTCGAGGCGCTGCGACGCATTCAGTCCAACGGCAAGGGCGAGGTCGGTTATGACGACGCGCTCCTGGATGCCAAGACCCTGGAGGTCATCGCCGTCGGTCCCCTCTACCAGGACGAAGGCGGCGTCATCGGCATTGATGTGCCTACCGGACGCGAGTGCACTCTGACCATGTCGTGGCCGACCAGTCATGGGTACTCGGCACTCATGGCGGATCTACCGTCCTCCGGCGAGCACGATCTCCTGGAGCTGGCGGCCCGAACCCTTCACGGGCGGCAGGCCGAGCGCCTCGCGCAGGCCACCGCGAAGGGGTACAAGGGGGCTGACGAGGCGGTGAAGCTGCGGGCATCCGCCCAGCAGTCCCTGGATGCCTGCTCCAAGGCCCAGGCCTGGACCGAGCAGGGGCCGCCTGGCGAACTCCGCCCTGGACTCGGCCGCAGGGGCCCAGCTCTCCCTGGACCGGGCACTGGCCGCTCAGGCGCCGCAGGACGCCGTCATCGGGGTGACCTTCACTCGGGTGCCCACGTCCGCGGAGGTCACCGCCGCGCTGGCCCCCAGTGGTCCCGGGGGCGGCAAGCGGAAGGTGTCGGCTCGTCTCGTGATCAGTGACCCCAATGACGCCGAGGAGATGGCCGGATGGCGCAGCACGGTGGAGGCCCTGCACGCGCAGGGCGGTCAGGCCCTGGCCCAGATCTGCGACTCCCACGACATGGTCGCCCTGACCGACTCCGCCTGGGACACGCGGGTCGCTACCCTGATCAAGGCGCTTCCCAATGTCGACGCCTGGGAGGTCGGCAACGAGATCGGCGGGGACTGGCTGGGCGCCGGGCCGGTGGCCAAGGTCCAGCGAGCGGCCAAGGCCGTGCGCGAGCGCACCAGTGCCACGACCGTGCTGACCCTGTACTACCAGCTCGGGCAGGCGGACCCGACGTACTCCCTGTTCAGCTATGCCGCCAGGGAGATCCCTGCGTCGATCAGGGAACTGATCGACGTCGTGGGACTGTCCGTCTACCCCCAGCTCCATCCGCTGGGAACAGCCGCTGACCGAGTCCTCAGTACTCTGGAGACCGCCTTCGCCTCCTCCCGGATCGCCGTGACCGAGCTTGGGTACGGGGGTGCAGACCTCAATACTGGTCCCTGGTGGTTCGGCTCGGCCTCCGACCCCGTGGCGGCCCGCACCGCCGTCGCTGAGCATGTCACCGGCGCAGCACTGGGACGGTCCGACGCCTGGGGAGCCCCCTTCTGGTGGTACTACCTCGAGGACCAGATCGGAACCCCGGGGGGCCAGGTGGCTCCGGCGCTGGCCGCAGTGTCCACTGGCTTCTAGGACACCGGGGCCGGTGGGCAACGCCTGGTCAGGCAGTGCCCACCGGCCCCTACTTCTGTGCCAGGACGAAGGGGTGGACCGCCTCCGCCCCCGCCTCGCGCAGGAGGGAGGCCGCCAGTGTGAGCGTCCAGCCGGAGTCACTCCAGTCGTCCACGAGGACCACGACGCGCTCGCGCAGCTCGTCGAGCGTCTGGGCGGACCAGCCCCGCAGCGTCAGGCTGCGGGCCACCTGTGCCAGGCGAAACGCAGAGCCCACATCGTGCTGCGGCGGCTCCTGACCGCCCAGACCCACGACGCCCAAGGCCTGTGCTCCCAGCCGTGCGGCTACGGCGTGCCCCAGCCGGCGGACCATGCGGGGGCGGGTGCGGGAGTCCACGACGACGACGGCCAGCGGCCTGCTCGGATGGCCCTGCCCGGCAGCTTCCTGCTCTCCGCGGATGAGCTCAGCGAGCCGATCCACCGCCGCAAGCACCTGCGGCCTGATCACCACCGGGACCTCGCCGTCAGCGCCGGAGCCCACCAGCTCGCGCAGCGCCACCGAGGTTCCCAGTCCGTCCAGCCTGCCCACCGCCAACCCGGTTGCCGCCTGCCGGTCGGCTCCGATGCGGCCCTTGAGGTGGCCCAGGCCCAGCCGATCCATCCCGGTGGGCCACTGGCGGCGCGCCCGCAGCTCGACCCCTGCGCGCCCCAGCGTCTGTCGGGCGGCATCGACCTGTTCCTGGTCGGGGGCGTCAAGCAGGTCCAGGCCCCCGCACAGGTCGCAGGCTCCGCAGCGCCATCCCGGCTCAAGCAGGGGGTCATCGAGCACCGACCTTAAGAAGGCCATCCGGCAGGAGGATGAGCCCTGATATGGGGAGGGCTCAGTACCGAGACGCTCATAGGTGAGCATCGCCTCCTGCTCGGCGCGGCGCGCGGCCTCGACTCGCGCATAACGCTCGGCGTCATAGCACCAGGGGCGGCCAGTGGACTCCCAACCGCCACGAACCCGGCGCACGGCGCCGTCAACGTCAAGGACCTTGAGCATGGACTCCAGCCGGCTGCGTCGCAACGAGGTCACCGTCTCCAGCACCGCTGTGGACGCCGCTCCGCCACCGGTGGCCCTGCGCTCCTCCAGAGCATCGAGGACCACGCGAACCTGCTCCTCGGGCGGGAAGCCCTGCGATCCGAACCACTCCCAGATGGCCCGGTCCTCCGGGCCGGGCAGCAGGACCACCTCAGCCCGCTCCACATCACGACCGGCGCGACCCACCTGCTGGTAGTAGCTCACCGGCGAGGACGGGGCCCCCACGTGCACCACGAAGGCCAGGTCCGGCTTGTCGAAGCCCATGCCCAGAGCGGAGGTGGCCACCAGCGCCCTGACCCGGTTGGCCTTGAGGTCCTCCTCCAGGCGCTCGCGCTCGGCGGCGTCGGTCTGCCCCGTGTAGGCGGCCACCTCCACACCGGCCGTGCGCAGGTGCTCGGCGACCTCCATCGCCGCCGAGACCGTCAGGCAGTAGACGATGCCGCTGCCGGGAGTGCGACCGATGTAGGCGGCCAGCCAGGCCAGGCGGGAGGCGGCATCAGGCAGCATCCTGACCCCCAGGTGGAGAGAGCCACGCTCCAGGGTCCCCCGCAGCACCAGGACCTGCTCACCGCCCGACCCGGCTTCCTCCAGGGACGCCCCCAGCTGCTCAGCGACATCGGTGCTGACCCGGGAGTTGGCAGTCGCCGTCGTCGCCAGGACCGGGGTGCGCGGCGGCAGGCCGGCCAGCAGGGTGCCGATGCGCCGGTAGTCAGGGCGGAAGTCGTGTCCCCAGTCCGAGATGCAGTGGGCCTCGTCGATGACGACAAGCGCGGCGCTCACAGCCAGGTGGGGGAGGACCTCATCACGGAAGATCGGGTTGTTGAGGCGCTCCGGGGAGACCAGCAGGACATCGACCTCACCAGCGCTCACCTGGTCCTGAATCTCATTCCACTGGGTGACATTGGCTGAGTTCATGGTCACGGCCCGGATCCCGGCGCTGCTTGCAGCGGCGACCTGGTCACGCATGAGCGCCAGTAGCGGCGAGATGATGACGCTCGCTCCGGCGCCGGAGCGAGCACCGGGGGAGGGCAGAGGGGAGCCCGGGCACCAGCCTCCCCAGCCCTCTCGCAGCAGGACCGTCGCCACGAAGTACACCGCCGACTTGCCCCACCCGGTGCGCTGGACCACCAGCGCGCGGCGGCGTGCGATGACCAGCGCCTCGATCGCCCGCCACTGGTCCTCACGCAGGCGCGCGTCGCTGCGACCCACGAGCTCGCGCAGGACGGCCTCGGCCCGCTCGCGCACGGGCGAGCCGGGCAAATCGGGGCACTCGGAGCACTCAGAGCGCTCAGCGTCTTCAGGGTCCTGGAAGCCTGTGATCGTCACAGAACCACGGTAGCGTCGACGATCAAGACGGCACCGCCTTGGATACCCTTGGCCCATGGACCTCCTCATCATCGCCGTGCTGGGCACTCTGGCCATCGCTGCGGCCTCTCAGCTCAGCGACCGCATCGGGGTCGCCCCGGCGCTGATCCTCCTGGCGGGCGGCACTGCGGTGGGCTTCCTACCCTTCATCCCGGCGATCGAGCTGAACCCCCAGGTGGTCCTGGAGGGGATCCTCCCCCCGCTGCTGTTCTCCACGGCGGTGAGTATCTCCACCATCAACTTCCGCCGCGAGCTTGCCCCGGTGGCAGTGCTGGCCATCCTGCTGGTTCCCCTGTCCGCCGCGGTGATCGGCGCGGTCCTCACCGTTCTGGTTCCGGGGACTCTCCCTGGCCTGGGCCATCGCCATGGGGGCAATCCTCAGCCCCACCGACGCCGTGGCCATCTCCATCGCCCGCCGGCTGGGAGTCTCCCAACGCATCATCACTGTCCTGGAGGGGGAGGGACTGCTCAACGACGCCACCGCTCTGGTGGTCCTGTCCTCCGCGGTCTCCGCGGCCACCTCCGGCGGTGTCAGCATCGGAGGCGTCCTGGGCGGCTTCGCCCTGGCGGTCCTCGTGGCCCTGGGGGTGGGCTGGCTCGTCGGCGAGGCGAGCCTGCGGGTGCGCTCCCACATCACCGACCCCACCGTGGACACGGTGGTGTCCTTCACCGTCCCCTTCCTCGCGGCGATCCCGGCCGAGCACATGCACGGCTCCGGTCTTGTGGCAGCCGTTGTCGCCGGGCTCATCACCGGTCACCGTGGTCCCCGGATGCTGCCGCCCGCCCACCGGGTGGCCTCACGCACCAACTGGCACACTGTCGAGCTCACCCTGGAAGGACTCATCTTCCTGGTCATGGGGCTGGAGTTCTTCGGCGTCGTGGAGAAGGTCGGCGCCTCAGCTCTCGGTGTTGTCCGGGCCGTCGCGGTCGCTGTCGTCGCCGGGGCGCTGACCGTCGTCATCCGGGCGCTCGTGGTGGCACCCATGCTCAAGGTCCTCAGCCACCGGACCACGCGCTGGGCGATCCACTGGCAGGAGAATGAGGAGGCCATCCACCAGTTCCAGAACCGCTGCTCGGCCATCGTGCGCGGAGAGTCCGAGATGCCGCCGGTCCCTTGGGACCGGCGCCCCTTCGCGCAGGTCCAGCGTAAGCTCCGCCGGGCAACCAACCACGAGAGCATCGCTCGGCGCGCACGCAGCCTCTCCAGCCGAGTCAGACGTAGGGGCGCCGACCTGGACTACTTCGCAGCCGAGCCCCTGGGCAGACGTGAGGGAGCCGTCATCGTCTGGGCGGGCATGCGCGGCGCCATCACCCTGGCAGCCGCCCAGACCCTGCCGGTCACAGCGCCTCACTACTCCTTCCTGCTCCTGGTGGCCATGCTCGTGGCCGCCGGCTCACTGACGATCCAGGGACTCACGCTGCCCGCCCTGGTCCGTCTCGCCAGACCCGCCATGGCCGGTCCCGCCGACGAGGAGGAGAAGGCCGCCGTCATCTCCCTGCTGGTCAACGCCGCCCGTGATGTCGCCTCCTCCGACACTCGCGGCGCCTCCCAACAGGCCGCCCCCACAGTGCTCACCAGTGCCTCAGGCCCCAACGCCTCAGACGCACAGACGACGACGAGCGCTCCCGGCCTGGACAAGGTCTCACAGACCGCCCCCGACCCAGAGAACAACGAGAGCCTCAGCCCCACCACTGAGCAGCACGGCCTCGTACGCAGGCAGGGCAAAGACGTCGTCGTCTCGCCGGCAGCCGTTGCCAAGGCCTGGGCCGACCCCACCTGGCGCCACGACGAGCTCGCCCCCATGCGAGAACGCGCCCTGGACATGATCCGAGCCCAGCGCGAGGCCCTTCTCGACGCCGGCGACGAGGGCCTCTACTCGGCCGACTCCCTGGAGCACGCCCTGAACCGCCTCGACTACCAGGAGATCATGCTCACCAGCGATCCGCACTGACAACGCCCGTCAGCAGGACACGGCGACCGCCGCCCTCGGCGCCGCACTACCACCGGATGGACGGCCCAACCGCCGTGGGCGGACCGAGCCGTAGACTTCTGGCGTGAACGCGAACCTGCCCCTGAGACCGGACCTGGAGGGCGAGGCCCCCTACGGGGCTCCCGAGATCGACGTCCCCGTGCGGCTGAACGTTAACGAGAACCCCTACCCGCCCTCGGCCGCGGTCATCGAGTCGATCGCCACCGCCGTGGCTCAGGCCGCCCAGGGACTCAACCGCTACCCGGAGCGGGACTTCCCCCGGCTGCGGGCCGCGCTCGCGGACTATCTCGAGGCCGAGTCCGGCGCGCACCTGACGCCTGAGCAGATCTGGGCGGCCAATGGCTCCAACGAGGTCATGCTCCACGTGCTCCAGGCCTTCGGTGGCCCCGGGCGCACCTGCCTGAGCTTCACCCCCACCTACTCGATGTACCCCGAGTACGCCCGCGACACACTGACTGACTACGCCACCCGACCGCGCCGCAAGGACTTCAGCCTCGACGCGGATGGCGCAGTGAACGCGATCAAGGAGCTGCGGCCGGCCGTCGTCATCCTGGCCAGCCCCAACAACCCGACCGGAACCGCCCTGCCGCTGGAGGACATCACGCGGATCCTTGAGGCCGCCCGCGGCCACGGCCCCATGCTCGGAGCCGAGATCGGCTCGCCCGCCCGGGCCAGCGACTGCGTCGTCGTCATCGATGAGGCCTACGCCGAGTTCCGCCGCCCGGGCGTGCCCAGCGCCCTGGAGCTGGTGGGGCCGGACAACCCGCACCTGGCCGTCACCCGCACCATGTCCAAGGCCTTCGGAGCGGCCGGCCTGCGCCTGGGCTACCTGGCCGCCGACCGCGCCCTGGTAGACGCCCTGCGCGTGGTGCGCCTGCCCTACCACCTCTCCGCCCTCACCCAGGCCGCCGCCCTGGCCGCCCTGTCCCACCGCGACGAGCTCATGGCTCAGGTGGCCTCCCTGCGCGATGAGCGCGATGCCTTCGTGGACTGGCTGCGCACCCAGGGCCTGAGCGCGCACGAATCGGACGCCAACTTCGTCCTGTTCGGACCTTTCCCCGACCGGAAGGCCGTCTGGCAGGCCCTGCTCGACGCCGGGGTCCTCATCCGTGTCGTCGGGCCCGAGGGCTTCCTGCGCGCCAGCGTCGGAACGCCGGAGGAGATGGCACGCCTGCGCGCCGCCTGACCTCAGCCATCGGCAGGTGAGAGGGATGCCGGCAGCGATCGGCGCCTGGGACCGGTAGGGTTGCTATCGATTGAGATACCTATCAACCACTGTGCTGAAGAAGCACGACACACGATGCTGAGGACGCACCTATGAGCCGCACCGCGCGCATTGAGCGAGCCACGAGCGAGTCAAGCGTCGTCGTCGAGATCAACCTCGATGGCACGGGCCAGACCGACATCTCCACCACCGTCCCCTTCTACGACCACATGCTCACCGCGCTGGGGCGCCACTCACTCATCGATCTGACGGTGCGCGCCACCGGTGACACCGAGATCGACGTGCACCACACCGTGGAGGACACCGCCATCTGCATCGGTGAGGCCCTGCGCGTCGCCCTGGGGGACAAGCGCGGCATCCGCCGCTTTCGGCGAGGCCAGCGTTCCCCTGGACGAGGCCCTGGCGCATGCCGTCGTCGACATCTCCGGGCGCCCCTACCTGGTGCACGAGGGGGAGTCCGAGGCCTTCGTCCACCACCTCATCGGCGGGCACTTCACCGGTTCCATGGTGCGCCACGTGCTGGAGGCCATCGCCTACCATGCCGGCATCTGCCTGCACGTGCGGGTCCTGTCCGGGCGCGATCCCCCACCACATCGCCGAGGCCGAGTTCAAGGCCCTGGCTCGCGCCCTGCGCGCAGCCGTGGAGGACGACCCCCGCGTTGAGACCATCCCATCGACGAAGGGAAGCCTGTGATGGACCAGACCCCCCGACCCGACGAGAGTCGCGACGACAACCAGGACCACCAGCGCGACCTGGACGCCGAGTTCGCCGCCCTCATGGGCGACGTGGAGATCCCCGACGACCTCTCGGCTGAGGACCTGGGGGCTGTGCAGGAGGCCGGCAGTGAACCGGGCCGGCAGACCCCGGTGGAGGACGACTCCGTATCGACCGGCTCTACGGGGGAGAGCGGACCGGCAGACATCAGGCCCGACGACGTCCCCCACAACACCTACCATCCCCTGAACGGGGGACAGGGGCGAGCGGAGGATGCTCAAGGCTCGTCCCGGCTCACTGATGCCCAGGAGGCGCAGATCGCCGCCGCGGCCGACTCCCTGAGCGCCTACGTGCCCGATCAGTCCGAGGAGGAGGCTCCCCGGGCGGTCAAGGTCGCCGTCGTCATGACGCCGCTGAACCGGGCCGACGGCCTGGCCGGAATGTGCTCCCTGCTGGACCTCGACTGCACCGTGGTGCCCTCCTCCAGCGGGGCCTTCGCGGTCAAGCAGTTCGTCTCCGCCCACTCGGACTGGGATGTGGCCGAGCTGCTCGGCGGCTCCGACTCCGAGCCCGCAGAGGCCGCGGAGCTGGCCGCCCAGCTCTCCCGTCTGTCCCGGGCCGGGGCGGTGCTCATGACGGCCGACCTGGCCACCGACGTCGGTATCGAGTCCGGTCTGTCCGGGACGATCACTGCTCGTCACTTCACCAACGGCCAGCCCGGCGAGGAGGCATCGGCGGGGCTCCTACTGGCCTCCATGGATCAGGTCGTCGAGGACATCCTCCTGGGAGTCATCGATGCCGACGACGTCCCCGGAGCGGTGAAGTCCTCCGAGATCCAGGCGCCCCGGGCGATGCGCTGGTTCGGACGCGGACTGCGCCGTCCCCCGCAGTGACCCCACCGGCATGCGCTGCCCGCTGCCGGTCGGCGGGCAGCGGATCCTATCCGGCGTAGGAGCTCGTCCGCTGCCCGTCCTTGTCGGAGGCGATGCAGGAGAAGCCTCGCTTCCCGGCGTTCCACCCGGCCTCCCCCGGGCCCAGCACCGACGTGTTCGGATCACTGGCCCCGTACTGCTGAGCGGCCTCTGCGGTGCAGGCGGCCTGCACATTGGGATCTGCGGCCAGGTCGTCATCGCTGGACCCTGAGGTGCTCTCCGCCAGGGTCCCCACCTGGAAGACCTCCCAGGAGTGGGGCTCGTTGCAGCTGACCTTCCTGGCCGTGGTCTGACCCGAGATCGAGGTGGTTCCCGCCAGGCAGGTACCCACCGGGTGCGGTGGGGTCGAGGAGTTGTCCTGACTCGACGACGAGGGCTGGGAGACGGCCCCCGACGCTCTGGTGGCACTGGCCGCAGGAGCCAGACGGGCACCCGCCACCCATCCTGCGCTCAGACCGACGACCAGGCCGACAACCGCGCCGATCGCCGCGGAGCGCAGAGCGGTCCGCCTCCGTTCTCGGCTAGAGAGTTGCAGCGACTGACTCTGCTGCGCTGACACGGGCGCGTTCAGCAGCGCCTTGTCGGAGCGCTCCAGCCCGCCTGAGACGATGGAGGGCGCCGAGGCGGCGGACCCCGAGGAGCCGGTGGGGCGGACCGGGAAGACGGAGTCCGATGCCGCCCACTGCGATGCCCCGCTAGGAGCGTACGAGTTGGGTGAGCCCGCCTCTTCACTGCGCGGAGGCGGCGCGAGCCCGGCCTCAACCAGCCGCAAAGAGGTCACTGGCCCGCCGACAGCCAGGTTCCCCGTCCCCAGAGCCTCACGGATCTGCCCCAGGGCTCCGGTGAGCTCCGTGCCGTTGCGGTAGCGGTGCGTGGGATCCGGAGCCATCGCCTTGCTCAGGATCGGCAGCAGGATCTCAGGGACGTTCGGGTCGGTGAGGTCCAGGGGATCGTCGAGGGACCGGACGATCTCCGGCAGGCTGCGCTGCACTCCGTCGCGACCACGCCGAGGACCCCGGCCCGTCAGCAGGGCGAAGAGCACCGCCCCCATGGACCACACGTCCCCCTCGGGGCCGGGGCTGGCCAGCATGAAGGCCTCCGGCGCGGCGAAGTCGGGGGTGAGGCACTCCAGGGTCACGGTGGGGTCCTGACCCTCGCGCTGGACAGCGGCGATACCGAAGTCCGACAGCCGAGGAGAGCCGTAGGAGTCCAGAAGGATATTGGCTGGTTTGACGTCCCGGTGCGTGACGCCGGCTGCATGGGCAGCTCCCAGGGCCGAGGCAGCGGCCTCCACCAGGGCCACGGCGTCGGAGGCGGGTGTCGGGCCACGCGAGACGAGGTCGTAGAGGCTGCCGCCCGCGCACAGCTCCATGACGAGGTAGGGGCGCAGATCGGGCAGCTTGCCGGTATCCACCAGCGAGACGACGTGAGGATGCCCCGAGATCCTCGAGGCCGCCTGCACCTCGCGCATGAAGCGCCGCTCATTGCGGGGATCGTCCAAGGGGCGGGAGTCCACCTTGACGGCGACCGGGCGCTCCAGGGAGTCCTGGACGCCGGCATAGACCGTGGCGAAGCCGCCACGCCCCAGCACCGAGGTGATCCGCACCCCGGGAATGGAGAACGGCGCAGCACTGCGCGACCCGCTGGAACTGCCCGAACCTGCCCCCGCCGCTGCGGGGGAGTGGCTCGCGGAGGCCTGAGAAGACGGTGGAGGAGGGCGAAGCCGGCCAAGGCGGCGCAGACGCCTGGCCGGAGGGGAACTGCATGCTCACAGACGAATACTCGCCCATCTTGGGGGAATCGTGAAAGGAAGCCGGCGACCTGGATCCAGATCGCACGTGTGCTCCTGTGCCTTCGCGCTGTTCCCGCGCGAGGCTGTGACCAGCTCGACGCGCTACCCGGACCGTCCGGCCAAGGCGGCTGAGCCGGTGCCACAGGCCCCGGTTCTGCGCATGTCGCAGGGCGTTTCAGAGTGTGGAGGATACTCGGAACGATCTTCCGGGACGGTAGGGTATGTCACATGCAAGCGCCACGCGTCACCGTCCTGTCCTACGGATCCGGCAATGTCCGCTCGGCGGTGCGTGCTCTGGAGCGCGTCGGAGCGCAGGTGACCCTCACCAGCGACCCGCACGAGGTCGCCGAGGCCGACGGACTTGTGGTACCCGGGGTGGGCGCATTCGGCGCGGTCATGGAGCAGCTGCGGGCAGTCGACGCGCCTCGGCTCATCGAGCGGCGCCTGGCCGGCGGCAGGCCGGTCCTGGGAATCTGCGTGGGCATGCAGGTCATGTTCGAGCGCTCCCAGGAGCATGGGACCGCTGAGGATGGGCTGGGACAATGGCCCGGTACCGTGTCCCGCCTGAGAGCCGACGTCGTTCCGCACATGGGATGGAGCCTGGTCCGGCCTCCCGCCGCCTCCGTTCTGTTCGACGGCGTCGCCGAGGAGCGCTTCTACTTCGTCCACTCCTATGCGGCCACCCAGGACCCCGCCGAGCTGCTCGGTCCCGGTCCCACCCGCCTGCCGCAGGTCACCTGGGCCACTCACGGTCACGACTTCATCGCCGCCGTGGAGAACGGCTCCCTGTGCGCCACGCAGTTCCACCCTGAGAAGTCCGGTGACGCAGGGGCTCAGCTGCTGCGCAACTGGCTGACGACCCTCTGATCCCACCCGAGCCATCCCACGATCACTGCAGGAGACACGCATGCTCACTCTACTTCCCGCCGTCGATGTCGCCGATGGCAAGGCCGTCCGCCTCCTTCAGGGAGAGGTCGGCTCAGAGACGGACTACGGCAGTCCCGTCGACGCCGCCCGGGACTGGGTGCGCGCCGGGGCCGAGTGGATCCACCTGGTGGACCTCGACGCCGCTTTCGGGCGCGGCTCCAACCATGAGCTGCTGGCGCGCATCGTCGGCGAGGTCGGTATCAAGGTGGAGCTCTCCGGGGGCATCCGTGATGATGCCTCACTGGCCCGCGCCCTGTCCGCCGGAGCCGCGCGGGTCAACCTGGGCACGGCGGCGCTGGAGGACCCTGAGTGGACTGAACGGGTCATCGCCGAGCACGGGGAGAAGATCGCCGTCGGCCTCGACGTGCGCGGCTCCACCTTGGCGGCCCGCGGCTGGACCAAGGAGGGCGGAGACCTGTGGGAGACCCTCGAGCGGCTCAACGCCGCAGGATGCGCGCGCTACGTCGTCACCGACGTGACCCGGGACGGGACGCTGAGCGGCCCGAACACCGCCCTGCTCACCGAGGTCTGCCAGCGCACCGCAGCACCGGTGGTCGCCTCCGGCGGTATCGCTCACCTCGACGACCTGGTCGCGCTGCGCCGTCTGGTGCCGCTGGGACTGGAGGGCGCGATTGTCGGCAAGGCGCTCTACAACGGCAACTTCACCCTTCAGGAGGCGCTGGTCGTGGCCGGTGACGAGGAGAGGCGCGAGCCTTCGCAGGCTCGTTCCTGACCTTTGCCCGACCCTGTCTGAGACTGCTCCGAGATCGCTCCGTGGCTGCTACGAGGGCGGACTACGGGCGCCCAGGACGCTTCGGGCGCTGCCAGTGCCTGATGACGCCTCGAAGCGCGGTGGCGAAGACGACGCCGGTGGTTGCCAGGTAGGTGCCGTAGTGCTGACGGGTGATCGGTCCCAGCGGCTTGCCCAGTGTCTTGACGATGGCGGTGGAAGCCGTCATGCGCGCGGCACGCTCCCCGGCCGCGTGAAGGACGACAGAGGGCAGAGGCAGGTTGCTGCGCCCAGACTCGGCGGCGAAGAGCTTCACCGGAATCCCGGTCAGCGCTTGCTTCCAGTACCCGCGGGGCCCCCGGCTCAGGTAACGGGATGTCGCCGCCCTCATCTCCGGAGCGGTCCACGGCGCGGGAGGCTGGAGTCCACCCGAGTCAGCAGGTGCGTGACCGCCACTCCGGTGACCGAGCCCGCCACCACCATCGCCGCCCGCCGCCACATCCGCTCGGGGTGGGTCAGCCCCAGCCAGACCTGGCTCATCTCCGCCATGATCGGGAAGGAGATGGCCTCAGCCAAGCCCCAGACGAACATCACGGCGTCTCCGCGACCGCCCTCCATCGCGGTGTGCAGGACGGTGAAGACGTCTGAGACCGGCTCGGGTCTGCGAGGACGCTGGAGCATCTCCACGATCCGCTCGCGCGCCAGGTCGCTGACGCCCTCCACGTCATCACTGGGGGCGATCGGCTCACCGACACGGACCTCGACGGGGGGAGTAACGGGGCAGGCCTCCCTTCTTCGGCATCATCTCTCGCGTCCCCACCAGCGCGACCGGCAGCACCGGGATCCCGAAGTCTCGTGCGAGCCGGGCGGCCCCGGAGTGAAAGCGGCTCATGTGGCCGTCCGTGGAGCGGGTGCCCTCGGGGAAGATAAGAACACTCATCGACTCGGCAACCCGATTGGCCAGTGTTCCCCGCAGCTCCTCGTAGGCGCCCTCGCCGTCGCGCCGTACCGGATAGGCGCCCAGCAGCCCCCTGGCCACGAGGCGACGAGAGCGACGGGTGAACCAGTAGTCCTGGGCAGCGACGGTGACCACCCGCATGAGGGTGGGGGAGGCACTCATCATTGCGATCGTGTCCGCATGGGAGCCGTGGTTGGCAACGACGACGTAGGGGCCGTCGGTCTCGAACTCGCCCTCGACCCGCACGCCCCCGAACGGAGCGATGACGGCGGACCAGAAACGCTGCCGCAGTACCGCGCGCCAGGTGACCTTCTGGGGTGTTCGCACGATCGATTGCAGGCGGCGTCCGGCTGAGGCGATCTCGGCCGAACCTGGAACCGAGGGAATCTGAAGGGGCATCGGGCTACCTTTCCGTGGGTGGTGCTGGCGATTGAAGGAGACGGCTCGGAGTCGAGAGGGGCAGGGCTGGGGCGGACGGCTGCGAACCGTCCCACTCACCCCATGACGGCTGCCAGAGGCAGAACCAGGAGCAGGGAGTCGACGCGGTCCAGCAGACCCCCGAACCCGGGCAGCCAGGCACCGGCGTCCTTGACTCCGGCTGTGCGTTTGACGAGAGACTCCAGCAGGTCCCCCAGGACTCCGCCCAGACCGACGGCGATCACCAGGCCGGGCGTGATCTGGCCCAGCAGGGTGAGAATGAGGGTGGCCCCGATGACGGCCCCCGCCAGTCCGCCGAGCGTCTTGTTCGGGGACAAGGGGGACAGCGGTCGTCGTGCCCAGGCCATGGGGCGCAGGAAGGTCCCGCCGGCCCACGCGGCCACATCGGCGGCCGCAGCCGCGAAGGCGATGAGGAACGCGTCGTGCCACAGCACCACGAGGTGCGCCAGGGACCAGGGAATCCAGATCGAGGCGAAACCGGCGATCGTCGCCCTCCTCAGACCATGCTCGACGTCGCCGGACAGGATGGCGGGCACGGCGCACACGAGCACCGTGAGCGGAGCCAGCGCCATGAGTCCCGGGCGCAACCAGGCGGCTAGCGGATAGATCACCGCCAGTGACGCCAGCATCAGGGTCTCCGCTTTGGGCAGCCGAGTGAGTCGGGAGAGCTCACGAACCGACTGCAACCCGAGGGCGGTGGCAAGCAGCGCCGTCGTCCCCCGTCCGACCCAGATAGGAATGCCGACCGCCGGGATAATGATGGCCCACGTCGTCCAGCGGCGGCGCAGCTCCGCCTTACGGGACAGAGCCACGCCGATGCCGGCCAGGAGCAGGATCGCCACGGCCGTGGCCGCAAGGAACACCGCTCGGCCCGTGAGGACCCACCCCGGCCCGGGAACGGTTACGGTCCACGAGCGGTTGCCGCCCACGATCCAGTCGATCACTCCGCCGTCTGCCTCATGCCCCTCCCAGGAGCTGATCGCGGTGTTCACGACTGGGCTCCCGGGGCGGCCTCGTCCTCAGGGGCACTGCGGCCGATGAGGCTGATGTCCTCAGGTGGGGGCGGAGCCATAGTGTCGGCCATGGCCGGGCCGGTGCGTCCTGCGAGCGCGGCGGCGGTTCGCGCCAGCCGTACGCAGGCCGTCACCGCCGAGCCCACGATGATGACCCAGGCGATGATCGACAGATACTGGGGGAGGGCGGCCCCTACGACCGCGGCCAGGCACCGCTCGGTCTTGCCGAACGGGCCGCCGTTGAGCCTGGCGGCGCCAGCGCCTGCGGCGGCCAGGGAGATGAAGGTCGGTAGTGTTGCTGTCGCTAGAGCGATGAGGGTCAGGTAGACCGTGGTGGTCGATGAACCGGTGCGCAGGGCGAGGCCCACGAGACCGGCCATGATGAACAGGTCGGAGAGCCGGTCCCCGATCTCGTTGAGGACGAAGCCGAAGGGTCTCGATACTCCACGGGCCCGAGCCACGGCGCCGTCGAGATTCGCGCCCCCGAGCCGGGCGGCCAGCAGGATGAATGCCAGAATCCACCAGCCCATGACCAGTGCCCCGCAGCCCAGCGCGGCAGCGATGACGCCGACGGCAGTCCACACGTCAGGGGAGATGCCGCGGCGCACTGACGCCTGGATGATGACCCCCAGCCTGCGGGTGTACCAGTACTTCAACGAGTAGAGCGATACCACCTCAGCAGGCTATCGAGCCACGTCCTCGAAGGTGAGTGATTGGTCCGGAAGATACTGGGGAGTAATCCCCAGGGCTCGGACACGCTACGGTGAGTGCCATGAGCACGTCTTCGGATCAACCGCTGCCGACTGCGCGGCCTGAGGCGGCACCCCAGGTGGCTGCCGCCATAGCCGCACGGGCCAAGCTGGAGCGTCTTCTGGCTGCGCCTGCCCCCTTCGCCGACGACGACGGCTCGATCAGTCCAGAGGTGCGCCAGGCGCTGGAGGCTGTGGACCTGCCGCGTCATCAGTACCTCGATGAGCTGTGGGCGGCCCTCGTCGCTGGCCGGCTGATCGTTCCCGTGGCCGCTCACGCCCTTCCCGGACGCCTGGAGGGGGAGTCTGGCGCAGTCCGCGGACCTGCCGCATGGCCCGTCGGGCGACGGCGCACCGCAGGTCCCGGCTCATGAGGTGCACACCGCCGACGCCTGCCAGGACGCGGCGACCCTGGCGGTGAGCCTGCCTGACGGGCACGTCGCCCTACCGGTGTTCACCAGCGCTGAGGCCATGAACCGCTGGCGCAGCGACGTGCGTCCCGTGCCCGTCTCGCCCCAGCGAGCGGCCCAGGTCGCCTGCCTGTCCACCGACCAGCTGTGGGTGCTCGACCCCGGTAGCCGGGACCTGCGACTGCCGCGTCCCGCCGTCGTGGCCCTGGCCGGGGGAGAGGAGTGGGTGCCCTCATGGCGCAACGAGCCGGTTCAGGCCGAGGTACGCGCCCAGCTCCAGGAGATCGACGGTGTCACCGGCGTGGCTTTCGGCCCCGGCGAGGACGCCGAGCTGCGGGTGTTCATCCGCATTGACGCCGCAGGCGGTCGCGCCGGTGTGGCCCGCAGCCTGGAGGGCTGTCAGTACGTCATGATCAACCCGGCCTGGGGCGACCTCATCGACACCGTGGAGCTGTGCCCGCTTCCCGCCTGATCTGAGCGGCTGGAACCCGATCTCAGGAGCGCCCCAGGATACGGGCCTCCCACTGCTCGACCTGTCCGTAGTGGTCCTCCAGCGGCCCAGCCACCTGGTCGAAGCGGGCAACGACATCGCGCAGAGCCTGGCCGTCCTGGGGGCGTTCGGCTCTCTGGGCGATCCGGGCACAGGCCTCAGCGATCGTTCGGATCTGGGTGAGGTCTCGGGTCGATACCGTCACCCGGCCGGGACCCGGGTCCCTCGTGGTGCTCCAGTCGGTTCCTGCCTCACGAGAGAGGGCGGAATCGTCGTCGGACGCGCCATTGGGGTCCGGGGTCCTCACGCTGTTCCAATCCATGACTGCGGAGCGTAAGGCATCCGATTCAACCAGGCCACCGAAAAAAACGTGTGTTGGAATAGTTCCGATGAGCACGAAGTCGACCACCACAGTCCCATCTCGTCCGGACCCGCCGTCAACACCCTGCATCGGGCATGATGTCAACAGTGGTGCCCAGCCCCCGGCGGTGAGTCGGGAGCCGTTGGTGAGTGCCCGCGACCTCAGTGTCGGATACGGTGACCAGCCGGTCTGCGCCCCGGCGACCTTCGATCTGCTTCCCGGCCAGGTGCTGGCCCTCGTCGGGGTCAACGGGGCCGGCAAGTCGACGATCCTGCGTACCTGCTGCGGGCTACTGCGTCCGTTGTCGGGGCAGGTTCACGTACTCGGACACGTCCCGGATCCCCGCTCAGGCGCCCAGCGCGCCGCCCTCGCCACGGATCTGGGGCAGGAGTCCTTCTTCCCCACCCTGACCGTCGCCGAGCACCTGCGGATGGTCTGCTTCGGCCACGGTGTCGTCGAGGCCGACGAGCGGGTCAGTGATCTGCTGGAGGACCTGGAGCTGCGACAGCTCGCGGGGCACCTGCCCGAGGAGCTCTCCTCGGGGCAGCGGCGTCGACTGGCGCTGGCCTCAGTCCTGGTCCGGCCCCGCAGGCTGCTGGTCCTCGACGAGCCCGAGCAGCGCCTGGACCGGGTGACCCGTCTGCTCCTGGCCGACATGCTCGTTGAGGAGCGTGAGGCCGGCGGGGGAGTGCTCATGGTCTCCCACGACCCGGAGATCGTGGAGGAGGCGGCCACCGACGTGCTCCTCGTCGGACGCGACACCCGGATGCTCAGCGTGGACGACGGCGTGCGCGCCATTGAGGAGGGGCTGAGGTGACGCCGCTGGGTGACCGGACGGCGCCGGTCCTCTCCACCGAGCTGGAGACGATGGCCCTTCCCGATGGGGCCGCGTTGCGCAGCGTGGGTGCGGCGCCGTACTCGACGGCACCTCCACGGTGTCTGGGCGCTCGTGGGGGACGTCTACTCCGTACTCCTGACACTCATCGTCGTCGCGACGATCCTGGCCCCGTATCTGCGCCGGATGCTCGTGGCTCAGCCTGGCTCAGTCGGGGCCGGTGCGCTCGGCGACTTCGCCACGGTGGGCCTCGACCCCGGGTGGGGGTTCCTGGCGCTGATCGTGCTGCTGGCGGCGGTCGGTGTCGGTTCACTCGGCCGGCTCGGCCCGCTCTTCCTGCGCCCCCACGAGGCGGCCTGGTGGCTGCCCATGCCTGGAGACCGGGCCAGTCTCCTGGTGCCGGTGGCCCGCGTCGAGTACCTCATCGCGGCCACCGCGGGAGCCGCGGCGGGCGTGCTCCCGGCGGTGGCGGCCGGAGGCGGCTGGCTCGCCGCCATCGCGTGGCCTGCCCTGCTTTCGGCCGGGACCTGCCTGGTGCTCACCGAGCTCATCAAGGCCCAGATCTCATGACCGCGACGTCGAGCCGCTGCGGCGTCGTCTCATCGTGGCTGGGGTCGCGGCATTCCTGGCCGGTGTGGTGCTTGCCTTCCCGAGCTCCTTGCTCAGCAACACGGCGGTCGCCCTCCTGGCCGGGGCACTGGCCTTCCTGGCCGTGCTGGGATGGCGGCGGGCCAGAGGCAGCCTGGGTAAGGTGCATGATGCTGCGCTCCTGGCCGTCGTCGCTCGGTCCTTCGGCGCGCACGTCTCGCTGCTGTCGTTGGACACCAGGGCCCTGGGGCGGCTGCTTTCCCCGGATCCCAACCGGCCCGCGGATCCTTCGCCGCTGCGGGCGGCGCGGATCGGGAGCCGACTGCCCCGACCCCTGGGGGTGCTGATAGCAGTGGCTCAGGCGGACTGGATCCTGCTGCGTCGCCAGCGCAGGCGCCTGCTTCAGATGGGGGTCGGGCTGGCCATCGCGATGCTGCCGCTGCTGTCCGGGACGGTCGGCGCCCCGCTGCGCGCCGTCGGCTACCTCATCGGAGGCTGGATCGCGACCCTGGCCGTTGCCGAGCCGGCGCGCCAGGCCTGGTTCGACGGCGGTCCTGACGCCTCCTGGCCGGTAGCGCCCTGGGTGGTGCGAGCAGGCCACCTGCTTGTGCCGGCCGTTCTCATGAGCGCCTGGTCCCTGCTGAGCCTGGCCCCGGCCATGGCGGCCCTCGGGGCCGCGGCCGTCTGGAAGGAGCTGGTCATCGTGGTTGCCCTGGCCCTGGTGAGCGGCTGGGCCTGGGCCGGGGTGGCGCTGCGCTCCGGGTACCGGGAGATGCCCGACTTCGCGGCCGGACTCATCGCCTCTCCCATGGGCTCCCTGCCGCCGGGAGTGGTGCAGATGCTGACTCAAGGTCCCGACGCCGTCGTTGTCGGAGCACTGACCACGGCGCTGGTTGCCAGTGGAATCGCGGTGCCGACGACGGCGCTGCTTGGGATCCAGGCCGCCGCCGGTGCTGTCGCCGTCGTGTGGGGAGTCCGCACGAACCGCCGGGCCTCTTGATGACTTGCCTCGCCTCGACGCACGCCTCACACGTGGGAGGACTCACGTCAAGAGGGGCGAGAGGATGGTGGGGAGCGAGCCCGCGTCCTGGTATTATCCTTCACTGACCACCCGGGGTTCGCCCCGGTGCGCAAGCGGAGCGATCCCACCTGGGTTCCTTTCGGGAATCGGGTTCATGCGAGGGCGACCAGCCCTTCGCGGTCCCATGCTCGGCCACGGCCGTGCGGCGATCGCGCTCATCACGAGGCCTCCGACCTGCGCGGCAGGAACGGGGGCCTTTCCTCGTTCCGCACCCATCCGTGACTCAGAGTGAGGAACCGACATCAGCGAGCCCCGTATCAACGAACGGATCCGCGTTCCCGAAGTGCGTCTCGTCGGCCCCAGCGGCGAGCAGGTCGGCGTTGTCCGTGTGGAGGACGCCCTGCGTCTGGCTGAGGAGGCCGATCTCGACCTGGTCGAGGTGGCACCCGACGCCCGCCCCCCGGTGTGCAAGCTCATGGACTACGGCAAGTTCAAGTACGAGTCGGCCATGAAGGCGCGCGACGCGCGACGCAACCAGGCAAACACCCAGCTCAAGGAAATCCAGTTCCGCCCCAAGATCGATGAGCACGACTACGCCACCAAGCGCGGCCACGTCGAGCGATTCCTCAAGGGCGGGGACAAGGTCAAGTGCATCGTCCGCTTCCGCGGCCGTGAGCAGTCCCGGCCCGAGCTCGGGATCAGGCTCCTGCAGGGCCTGGCCGAGGAGATGGCCGAGCTGGGCACCATCGAGTCCCACCCCCGTCAGGACGGCCGCAACATGGTCATGGTCCTGGCCCCGGTCCGCAAGAAGGCCGAGGTCAAGTCCGACCAGCGCCGCCGCCGCGAGGAGGCCCGCGCCGCCCGCCGCGCCGAGAAGCACGCGGGCCGGGCACCCAAGGGCGCCAAGGCCTCGGACGGGGCAGCTGCCGGCGAGAACGCCTGAGAGCGCCCGAGGGCGCACTCGACACTCACCTGACACCACCGACCCACCCCCCTCGCCACCGTGAGCGGGGTCCGCAGTCCCGGCGACCACTGGTCTCCCAGGGACCGAGAAGAGGAAATTACCCATGCCGAAGAACAAGACGCACTCCGGTGCCAAGAAGCGCTTCCGGGTCACCGGCAGCGGCAAGCTCATGCGCGAGCAGGCCAACAAGCGCCACCTGCTGGAGGTCAAGTCCTCCCGCCGCAAGCGCAAGCTGTCCCAGGACCAGCCGGTCGCCCCGGCCGACGTCCGCCAGGTCAAGAAGCTGCTCGGTCGCTGACCGCCCAACCCACCAAGGAGTCTCACCATGGCACGTGTGAAGCGGGCTGTTAACGCCCAGAAGAAGCGTCGTTCCGTTCTCGAGAAGGCCTCGGGCTACCGCGGCCAGCGCTCGCGCCTCTACCGCAAGGCCAAGGAGCAGGTCACCCACTCCGGCGTCTACGCGTTCCGCGACCGTCGCGCCCGCAAGGGCGACTTCCGTCGCCTGTGGATCCAGCGCATCAACGCTGCCGCCCGCGCCGAGGGCCTGACCTACAACCGCTTCATCCAGGGGCTTGGCCTGGCTGGCGTGGAGATCGACCGCCGTATGCTCGCCGAGCTGGCCGTCAACGAGCCCGCGGGCTTCAAGGCCCTCGTTGAGGTGGCCCGCAAGGCCCTCCCCGAGGACGTCAACGCCCCCAAGGCCTGAATCACCAGCACAGCCGGGCGCCAGCCCCGCTGACACAGCATCGTCGAGTCCTCGCCACACACCCTGAACCGGTTGGTGGCGAGGATTCGGCGTTCTGGGAGGCCTCTCGCGTAGGCTGACGGCATGAGCCCTACCGCCTCCGC
>BNJU01003049.1_pt1:12500-100860 | contig 100860 bp, 110 predicted proteins | sample 8539281 | NCBI WGS metagenome assembly BNJU01 (sample SAMD00202456, study PRJDB9452) | human saliva metagenome | isolation source: human saliva | place: Japan | reverse complement strand
CCTAACTTTATTTAATAGAAATCCTAAACTTTTTCATAATAATCTCCTACAAAAAGTCGCTCGTAAGAGTGGCTTTTGTTTTGTATTCTCAAAAAAACTAGTAAAATATCATTGATTCTGGTCAAATTTTTTAAGAATGGCTACTTTTTTCGAAGTCAAACCAGCCTAAAACCTTGCCATGATTGGCTTTTTGAAAATTTTATGGTATAATAGTAGTAGTTTTATTAGATGGAGTATGATTTTTGAGAAAAAGCTTTCGTGTAAAAAAAGAGAAAGATTTCGACGCCATATTTAAAAAGGGAGCAAGTGTAGCTAATCGAAAATTTGTTATTTATCGATTAGAAAACAATGAAACACATTTTCGAGTAGGTTTATCAGTCAGTAAAAAATTAGGAAATGCTGTGACAAGAAACCAAATCAAGAGAAGAATCCGGCATGTTCTCATTCAAAATAGTAATCAACTTGTTGATAATGTCGATTTTGTTGTGATTGCTCGAAAAGGCGTTGAACTACTAGAATATGCAGAAATTGAAAAAAACTTACTTCATGTTTTGAGATTAGCAAAGATTTACCAGGAAGGAAATAAGAGTGAAGAAGAAATTACAATTGACTAGTTTGTTAGGTTTGTCCTTGTTGGTAATGACTGCTTGTGCAACTAGTGAAGTGTCTGCTGATTCGGCAGACTTTTGGAGTAAACTTGTTTATTTTTTTGCTGAAACCATTCGATTTTTGTCATTTGATGTCAGCATTGGTTTAGGGATTATTCTTTTCACAGTTTTGATTAGAACAATACTGTTACCAGTCTTTCAAACACAAATGGTGGCTTCCAGAAAAATGCAAGAGGCGCAACCTCTTATCAAAGAATTGCGCGAACGTTATCCAGGTCGCGACATGGAAAGTCGTACTAAGCTAGATCAGGAAACACGTAAATTATTTAAAGAATTAGGCATTAAACAATCCGCATCCTTCTGGCCGCTTTTGATTCAAATGCCAATTCTATTGGCTCTTTTCCAAGCTTTATCAAACGTAGATTTTTTGAAGACAGGCCACTTCTTATGGTTCAATCTAGGTGGAGCTGATACCACTTTCGTACTACCTATTTTAGCTGCCCTATTCACCTTCCTCAGTAGCTGGCTTTCAAATAAAGCTTTGCCTGAGAAAAATGGTGCAATGACAGGTATGATGTATGGGATGCCTGTTATCATCTTCTTTTTTGCAATATCTGCTCCAAGTGGTGTCGCTCTTTACTGGGCGGTTTCAAATGCTTATCAAGTATTGCAAACTTACCTTTTGAACAATCCCTTTAAAATCATTGCAGAGCGTGAAGCAGATGTACAAGCTAAGAAGGATTTAGAAGTTAAGAAAAGAAAAGCTCTAAAGAAAGCACAGAAAAAGAAAAAGTAAGGAGAAATCTGATAATGGTATTATTTACAGGTTCAACAGTTGAAGAAGCAATCCAAAAGTGGATTGAATGAATTAAATATTCCGAGAATGAAAGCTCATATCAAAGTTGTTTCGAGAGAGAAAAAGGGATTTTTTGGACTTTTTGGAAAAAAACCAGCTCAAGTTGATATCGAAGCAATCAGTGAGACAACTGTTGTAAAAGCAAATCAGCAGGCGATCAAAGGTGTTCCGAAAGAAATTAATGATCAAAATGATCCAGTTAAAACAGTCAGCGAAGCAACCGTTGATTTGGGACATGTAGTTGCTGCTATCAAGAAAATTGAAGAAGAAGGCCAAGAAATTTCTGAAGAAGTCAAGGCTGAAATTCTTAAGAATGATAAAGAAGCCAGCACGATTTTAGAAGAAACAGGCCATATTGCAGTTTTAAAAGAATTGCAACCTGAAGAAACTCAAGATGAAGTTGAGCCTGAAAAAGGCAGCGACTTAGAAAATCTTGGTTTGAAAGTCGAGCTAACATACGACACCGAAAAGGTTGTTGAAGAAGTAACCAATTATGTTCAAGCAATCATCGATGATATGGATGTTGAGGGAACTATTTCTAGCACCTCTAACCGTCGCTCTATCAACATGCAAATAGATACAAATGAGCCAGGTCGTATCATTGGTTACCATGGTAAGGTTTTGAAATCTCTTCAACTTTTGGCACAAAATTACCTCTACAATCGTTATTCAAAAACTTTCTACATTACTATCAACGTCAATGATTATGTAGAACATCGTGCAGAAGTGTTACAGAGTTATGCTCAAAAATTAGCTACACGTGTCTTGGAAGAAGGCCGTAGTCAGATGACAGATCCAATGTCAAGCAGTGAGCGTAAAATTATCCATCGTATTATCTCACGAATGGAAGGTGTAACGAGCTACTCTGAAGGTGATGAACCAAATCGTTACGTTGTAGTTGACACAGAATAAAAAATGAAAAATCAGGGGAAACCTGATTTTTTTCTAACTAAAGGAGGAATAAAATGAAAGAAATCAAGGACTATCTTGCTTATCAAGGGGAACAGTACCGGAATCCTGAAAAAGCAGGAGCTGAAAAGGATAAAATGCTAGACCTGCGTCAAAAAGGGCAGGAAGCGCGAAAGGCATTTACTCACCTAGCGGAATGTTTTCAAGCAAGGCATTCCGATTGGAATTTACACCCAACCAGTCAATGGATGAATCAAGCGCAGAGATTACGACCGCATTTCTGGGTTTATTTACAGAGAGAGGGGCATGTAACAGAGCCCATGATGGCTCTTCGTTTGTATGGAAATCAGAATAATTGGGGAATCTCTATAGAGGTCAGCTTTGTAGAGAGAAAGAAAGATGAGGCTACCTTGCCAAAACAGGCTAAAATATTGGATATTCCAGTGGTTGATGGAATCTATTATTGGGTTCAGAAAAACGATGAAAACTATAGAGTACAAGCTACTGAGGAGAATAGACAACTTTTAAGACAACAATTATCCAATCAGGAGATTCGTAAGGTTTTAGTAAAAGTTGATATTCCAGTAGCCGATGAAGATACTATAGATAAGGTTCTAGATAAACTTGATAGAGGTTTTGAAAAACTATCACCTTACTATCAAGTGACTAGAGATTAGTATAATCGGCTGAGTCAATTTATAGTAAATTGTTTTATTGCTATTCTATCTGTTTTTCATATAATAGTAGAATAGGATATGTGATAAACTTATCACCTTAAATAGAAAGGAAATTCTATGTCAAATCTATCTGTTAATGCTATTCGTTTCTTGGGTATTGACGCTATTAATAAAGCTAATTCAGGTCACCCAGGGGTGGTAATGGGTGCAGCACCGATGGCTTACAGCCTTTTCACTAAAGAACTTCGTATCAATCCAGCTCAACCAAACTGGATCAACCGCGACCGTTTCATTCTTTCAGCTGGTCACGGATCAATGCTTCTCTATGCCCTTCTTTACCTTTCTGGATTTGAAGATGTGAGCATGGATGAAGTGAAGAGCTTCCGTCAATGGGGATCTAAAACTCCAGGTCACCCAGAATTTGGTCATACAGCAGGGGTTGATGCAACAACAGGTCCTCTAGGACAAGGGATTGCGACTGCGACAGGTTTTGCACAAGCAGAACGTTTTCTTGCAGCCAAGTATAACCGCGAAGGTTATAACATCTTTGATCACTACACATATGTTATCTGTGGAGATGGTGACTTGATGGAAGGTGTCTCAAGTGAAGCTGCTTCTTACGCAGGTTTGCAGAAACTTGACAAATTGGTTGTTCTCTATGATTCAAATGATATCAACTTGGACGGTGAGACAAAAGATTCATTCACAGAGAGTGTTCGCGATCGTTACAATGCCTACGGTTGGCATACAGCCTTGGTTGAAGATGGGACAGACTTAGAAGCTATTCAAGTAGCTATTGAAGAAGCTAAGGCTTCAGGGAAACCATCTTTGATTGAAGTAAAAACTGTTATTGGTTATGGTTCGCCAAACAAACAAGGGACTAATGCCGTACACGGTGCTCCTCTTGGTGCAGACGAAACGACTGCAACTCGTCAAGCCCTTGGTTGGGACTACGAACCATTTGAAATCCCAGCAGAAGTTTATGCTGATTTCAAAGAAAATGTTGCGGACCGAGGTGCATCAGCATATGAAGCATGGACAAAACTAGTTGCAGATTATAAAGAAGCTTACCCAGAGCTTGCTGCAGAAGTGGAAGCCATCATCGAAGGACGTGATCCAGTTGAATTGACTCCAGAAGACTTCCCAGCTTTAGAAAATGGCTTCTCTCAAGCAACTCGTAACTCAAGCCAGGATGCTTTAAATGTAGTTGCTGCTAAATTGCCAACCTTCCTTGGTGGATCAGCTGACCTTGCTCATTCAAATATGACTTACATCAAAACTGACGGACTTCAGGACGATGCAAATCGCTTGAACCGTAATATCCAATTTGGTGTTCGTGAATTTGCAATGGGTACAGTTTTGAACGGAATGGCTCTTCACGGTGGACTTCGAGTTTACGGTGGAACTTTCTTCGTATTCTCAGACTACCTTAAAGCAGCAGTTCGTTTGTCAGCTCTACAAGGTCTTCCTGTGACCTATGTCTTTACTCATGATTCAATCGCAGTTGGTGAAGATGGACCAACTCACGAACCAGTAGAGCACTTGGCCGGCCTCCGTGCGATTCCAAATCTCAACGTTTTCCGTCCAGCAGATGCGCGTGAAACTCAAGCAGCTTGGTACCTCGCAGTGAAGAGTGAGAAAACACCAACTGCCCTCGTCTTGACTCGTCAAAACTTGACTGTTGAGGAAGGAACAGACTTTGATAAGGTTGCGAAAGGTGCTTATGTTGTCTATGAAAATGCTACAGACTTTGACACTATTTTGATTGCAACAGGTTCAGAAGTGAATCTAGCTGTTGCAGCTGCGAAGGAATTGGCAAGTCAAGGTGGAAAAGTTCGCGTAGTCAGCATGCCATCTACGGATGTTTTTGATGTTCAAGATGCAGCTTATAAAGAAGAAATCCTACCAAATGCAGTTCGTCGCCGTGTGGCGGTTGAAATGGGAGCGACTCAAAACTGGTATAAATACGTTGGTCTTGATGGAGCAGTTCTCGGTATTGATACCTTTGGAGCATCTGCCCCAGCTTCAAAAGTGTTGGAAGAGTATGGATTTACAGTTGAAAACTTAGTAGAACTTGTAAACAACTTGAAATAAGAAAAATCAGAGCTTTGCTCTGGTTTTTTATTGACTTAAAACTAAGGTGCAATCTTGTAAAAAATAGTGAAATTTGATATAGTAGTTTTATCTGAATTACAAAGGAGAAAATACAATGAATCCAAATTTAACATTTGTGATTATGCTTGTAGGGATGTTTGCCTTGATGTTCTTTATGCAACGTTCTCAAAAGAAACAAGCTGAAAAACGCATGGAGAGTCTCAATAAACTTCAAAAAGGCTATGAAGTCATTACTATCGGTGGTTTATACGGTACAGTTGATGAAGTTGATACCGAAAACAGAACGATCGTACTTGATGTAGACGGAGTTTACTTGACTTTTGAACTTGGAGCTATCAAATCTGTCTTGCCACTTAAAGAGGCTGTTACATCAGAAGGTACAGTTGTTGATGGTGAAAGCGCGATTGAAGAATAAAACGGGGTGGATCTCATACCCCTTTTTCTATGAAGATGGGGAGCAATAATGAAGAAAGTTGTTTTTGTATGTCTTGGTAATATTTGCCGTAGTCCTATGGCAGAATTTGTTATGAAGTCTTTAACCGATGATTATGAGATTGAAAGTAGAGCAACTTCTTCTTGGGAACATGGCAATCCAATTCACAAAGGAACTCAGAAAATTTTTAAAGCTCACGAGATTCCTTACGATTCATCAAAAACATCACAGCAAATTTCTAAGGATGATTTTGAATATTTTGATTATGTCATTGGGATGGACGAGTCCAATCTTCTAGATTTGACTCGGATGTGTCCTCAAGACCAACAACACAAGCTAGAGGCATTTGCTTCTGAGGGTGTTCCTGATCCATGGTATACAGGTGATTTTGATGAAACTTACGATCGAGTTTTAACTGGTTGCCAAGCTTGGCTAACACGTTTAGAAAATGAGGCAAAAAATGGATAATTTAAAGAAATTCTATGATAAGTACAGTGTCTATATAACGCGTCCTCGTTTGGAAATTGCAACAGTAGTAGTCATAGCTCTTTGTGCTATATTTGTATTTGTAGGGAATATGCCTAAGCAAGGAGTTTTGAAACTGGATGGCGATTCACTTGTATATGATGGAAGTATTGTACGTGGAAAGATGAATGGCAAAGGCACAATGACCTTCTCTAATGGTGACACTTATACTGGTGAATTTAAATGGAGCATTTAACGGTAAAGGGACCTACCAAGCTAAAGAAGGCTGGGTTTATGAGGGGGACTTTGTTAATGGCCAAGCTGAAGGAAAAGGAAAACTGACTACAGAGCAAGAAGTTGTCTATGAAGGCGACTTTAAACAAGGGCTCTTCCAACAAGCACAATAACCTCCTCTTAGAGGGGGTTATATACCGCACTCAAAGAAAGCGCTTACATGGAAGTTGAGACGCCTTTCAATACCTTTTTACAATGAAGTTTGTGAAAAATAAAAGTTTTACGAGATTATTCACAAAGTATAAGCTAAAAAGCGTATGGGTAGGGCTGTGCAAAATTATTTTCACAAGCGAATAAAAAAAGTTTGTGAAATTTCTATGAAACTGTTTACAAATCTTGAAAAAAGAGTTATAATAAGATTGTGAAAAAATTAACAAAGGACTTACAATCCTTGAAAGCTATGGAGGAAAATATGGCTGATAAAAAAACTGTAACACCAGAGGAAAAGAAACTCGCTGCTGAAAAGCATGTCGATGGTTTGGTGCAAAAAGCTTTGGTTGCCCTTGAAGAAATGCGTAAACTCGACCAAGATCAAGTCGATTATATCGTAGCAAAAGCTTCAGTTGCAGCACTTGATGCTCACGGAGAATTGGCTTTACATGCCTTTGAAGAAACAGGACGTGGAGTATTTGAAGATAAAGCGACTAAGAACTTGTTTGCCTGTGAGCACGTAGTAAACAACATGCGCCACACTAAAACAGTTGGTGTTATTGAAGAAGACGATGTGACAGGATTGACTCTTATTGCTGAACCGGTTGGTGTTGTTTGTGGTATCACTCCAACAACAAACCCTACTTCAACAGCAATCTTTAAAGCTTTGATTTCATTGAAGACTCGTAATCCTATTGTCTTTGCATTCCACCCATCAGCTCAAGAATCATCTGCTCACGCTGCTCAAATCGTGCGTGATGCAGCGATTAAAGCAGGAGCTCCTGAAAATTGTGTACAGTGGATTACTGAACCATCTATGGAAGCAACTAGCGCATTGATGAACCACGAAGGTATTGCAACAATCCTTGCAACAGGTGGGAATGCCATGGTTAAAGCTGCGTACTCATGTGGTAAACCAGCTCTTGGGGTAGGTGCCGGAAACGTTCCAGCTTATGTTGAAAAATCAGCCAACATTCGCCAAGCTGCTCACGATATCGTAATGTCTAAATCATTTGATAATGGTATGGTCTGTGCATCTGAACAAGCGGTTATTATTGATAAAGAAATTTATGATGAATTTGTAGCAGAGTTCAAATCTTACCACACTTACTTTGTAAACAAAAAAGAAAAAGCTCTTCTTGAAGAGTTCTGCTTCGGCGTGAAAGCAAACAGCAAAAACTGTGCTGGTGCAAAATTGAACGCTGACATCGTTGGTAAACCAGCAACTTGGATTGCAGAACAAGCAGGATTTACTGTCCCAGAAGGAACAAACATTCTTGCTGCAGAATGTAAAGAAGTTGGTGAAAACGAGCCATTGACTCGTGAAAAATTGTCACCAGTTATCGCAGTTTTGAAATCTGAAAACCGTGAAGATGGTATTGCTAAAGCTCGTCAAATGGTTGAATTTAACGGTCTTGGACACTCAGCTGCCATCCATACTGCTGATGAAGAATTGACTAAAGAATTTGGTAAAGCTGTTAAAGCTATTCGTGTTATCTGTAACTCACCTTCTACTTTCGGTGGTATCGGGGACGTTTATAATGCCTTCTTGCCATCATTGACACTCGGATGTGGTTCTTACGGACGTAACTCAGTTGGGGATAACGTTAGCGCCATTAACCTCTTGAATATCAAAAAAGTCGGAAGACGGAGAAATAACATGCAATGGATGAAACTTCCTTCAAAAACATACTTTGAACGTGATTCAATTCAATACCTTCAAAAATGTCGTGACGTTGAGCGTGTCATGATCGTTACCGACCACGCTATGGTAGAGCTTGGCTTCCTTGATCGTATCATCGAACAACTTGACCTTCGTCGCAATAAGGTTGTTTACCAAATCTTTGCAGATGTAGAACCAGATCCAGATATCACTACAGTTGAACGTGGTACTGAGATTATGCGTTCCTTCAAACCAGATACAATCATTGCTCTTGGTGGTGGATCACCAATGGACGCTGCTAAAGTAATGTGGCTCTTCTATGAGCAACCAGAAGTGGACTTCCGTGACCTTGTACAAAAATTCATGGATATCCGTAAACGTGCCTTCAAATTCCCATTGCTTGGTAAGAAGACTAAATTCATCGCTATCCCAACTACATCTGGTACAGGATCTGAAGTAACTCCATTTGCTGTTATCTCTGATAAAGCAAACAACCGTAAATACCCAATCGCTGACTACTCATTGACTCCAACTGTGGCAATCGTAGACCCTGCCTTGGTATTGACAGTTCCTGGATTTGTTGCTGCTGACACTGGTATGGACGTATTGACTCACGCGACTGAAGCTTACGTATCACAAATGGCTAGCGACTACACTGACGGTCTTGCTCTTCAAGCGATCAAACTCGTTTTTGAAAACCTAGAAAGCTCAGTTAAGAATGCAGACTTCCACTCACGTGAGAAAATGCATAACGCTTCAACTATTGCTGGTATGGCCTTTGCTAATGCCTTCCTAGGTATTTCTCACTCAATGGCTCACAAGATTGGTGCACAATTCCACACAGTTCACGGACGTACAAATGCAATCTTGCTTCCATACGTTATCCGTTACAATGGTACACGCCCAGCTAAGACAGCTACATGGCCTAAGTACAACTACTACCGTGCAGATGAGAAATATCAAGATATCGCACGTATGCTTGGACTTCCAGCTTCTACTCCAGAAGAAGGAGTTGCATCTTATGCTAAAGCTGTTTACGAACTCGGTGAGCGCGTAGGTATCGAAATGAACTTCAAAGCACAAGGTGTTGACGAGAAAGAATGGAAAGAACATTCACGTGAATTGGCCTTCCTTGCTTATGAAGATCAATGTTCACCTGCAAACCCACGTCTTCCAATGGTTGACCATATGCAAGAAATCATCGAAGATGCTTACTATGGTTACAAAGAAAGACCAGGACGTCTTAAATAATTGATTATCAGTCAGAGGCAGGAGTAATCCTGTCTCTTTTTTGTATTTCTTTTTTGGAAATGGTATAATAATCGCATCTATTTGTTTGAAAATCAAAGCTTTGATAATCGTGCGAGGGAGAAATGTAAGAGATGAATGATCTAGGGGAAAAGGTAAGACTTCTTAGAGAAGAGAAAGGACTTAGTCGTCCAGTTTTTTGTGGGGATGAGTCAGAATTGTCAGTCCGTCAGTTGGTCCGCATCGAAAAAGGAGAATTTCGTCCTACGATAAAAACACTAGAATATATAGCGAATAGGCTAGATATTCCATCTTATATTCTGATGCCGGATTACAAGGAATTACCTAAACGTTACCAAGAATTAAAATACTTTCTTCTTCATCATCCTGACTATGGAGACAAAGAGTTGCAGGAACAGAAGGAAGAATATTTTGATGAGATTTTTGAATATTTTTATGATGATTTGCCACGTGATGAGAAAGTGCTAGTGGATTGTCTTCAAGCTATAGATGAGGTGAGGGCGACTGATAATGAAGAGTATGGCCTTTCACTTGTAGATGAATATTTGGAAGAACTTTGTAATCAAAGCGAGTTTTCGTTTTCAGATTTTGAAAAAATTAGATTGTATTTTTATGTAGTTATTTAGAGTATATAAAAATAGGACAGTTAGCTATTAGTAAGCAGATACAACTTCAATCAATGTTTTCAAAAAAAGTTTGTGATAGAGTAGAAAAAAAATTCATACTGAAGACTTATTTCTAGTTCGAGATGTGTTGTTTGCAGGATTAGGTAGTTGTGAAATTGCTGACGATTTAGAATTATTTTAAGTTGGCAGTGGAAAAAAAACTTAATTGGATTTCTGAGAAAACACGAGATTTTCAAAAAAACAACCGATTGTCTTGATGCTTGAGTGGAAATATTATATTCAGACAGATTATGATACAGCCAAACAAAAGTATGAAGAAGCGAAAATGATGGCGAGAATGTTTGGCAATGAGAAGTTAATCGTTAGTTTAGATAATGAATGGGCTGAGGACATAGAAAGATACCGTTAAAGGGTTTATAGGAGTGACATTTCTGTCATTGGGGAAATGTCGCTTTTTTGTTACAATGAATTCGTAAAAAAGAGAGAGGAATTCTTTGATTCCTTTTGAATCTGATTGATAAATATAGTTTGTATCGATACACGATATCACAAGTGATTTAAAGGAGATGTCCATGTCTATTTTATCCATTAAAAATATTTCAAAATTTTACGCTTTGGACGGTAAACATAAAGAGCAGGCTCTAAGAAATATTAACCTGCAGATTGCAGAAGGAAAAATAACTGCGATTTATGGTCCATCAGGCTGTGGAAAAACTAGTCTACTGAATATCATCAGTGGCCTAGATAGAGAGTATGAGGGAATTTTAGCTTTTAAAGGAGAACCTCTCAGGGATTTATCGGAGGTTGAATTAACTCAATTCCGCAAAGATAATATTGGATTTGTCTTTCAAAACTTCAATCTCATTCCTCACCAGTCTGTTTTGGACAATGTTAAGTTGCCTCTCTATGTCAAAGATTTATCCGATAAAGAAATGACAAGGATAGCTCAAGAGCAACTAGTCAGTTTAGGAATGGAACCTTTTATGGCTAAAAATGTCAAGCAACTTTCTGGAGGACAAAAGCAACGTGTAGCCATTGCGCGTGCTCTGGTCAATCAACCGGATATGATTGTAGCTGATGAGCCAACAGGGTCGCTGGATTCTCAATCTCAGGAAATGGTTTTGGAAGTATTTAAAAATTTAGCCCAATCTGGAAAAACAGTACTGATTGTGACTCATAACCCAGAAGTAACTGAATATGCAGATGTAATTATCAAAATGAAGGATGGTGAAGTCGTTGAAGAAGTCAAAAAAATAAAGGATTGTCCTTTAAAAATAAATTCAAACTTTCTTTAAGTAACTTTATGGAAAGAAAGTGGCGAAACTTGCTAATTGCGGTAGCAACCTCGATTGGTTTTGTCGGAGTATTGATTTCCTTCGGTCTAGGGAATGCCTTGATCTCAATGATTGATGAAAAATACAAACGGAGGGAAGCTACCTTCTCAAGTTCAGATTGCTCTAAATTCAAATGTTGCTGGTAGAGGTTTTTTGAATCAAGTTGATAAGGACTATATCACGGATACGATTGGGAAAGATGCTATTAAGTATCTAGAGAGTCCTTTTGGCATGACTATGTCAAAAGATCAGTATAGACGGACAAGAAGTGGACTTTTAGTCAAACCCATGCCTTCTTATGCTCAGGTTGTGAGTTTATATGAGGATACAAGTATCTCCGTTAGCAGTAATGAGAAAAGAAAAAGTGCTAGCAGGTCCTATATACACTGATGCAAAAGAGCAGGGATTGACGATTCCGATGAGTCTACTGAAAAATTGGAATGAACAAACAGGGAAAAATCTTACAGCTAGTGATGTTATAGGCAAACCAGTCTCGGCAAGCATTGTAGAAAAATGGTGCTGAAGGTAGCAAGACTTCTCAATTTCAAACTCATATTGTACGTGTGATCAATGATGAAGATGACATGGAGGACAGTAACAGTTTTATACCAGCCTATCAAATGGAAACGATTTTGAAGGAAGCTGGATTCACAAAGACTGTATCTTATTTTATTTTGGAACTCAAAGATCCATCTCAAACAAAAGCAGTAATAGAAGAATTGCAGAAAAATAAGAAGTATACAGTTCTTTCTCAACAGGCAGTTCTTGATATTGTGATTACCTTTATTCGTGTTATTCAGGGGCTCCTGATAGTACTTTCTTCTCAAGCTATTTTGGTATCCGCAGTTATGATAGGTATTATTATTTACATCAATATCATGCAACGTTCTAAGGAAATAGGTGTTATGAAGGCAGTTGGATATCAAAATAATGATGTGAAAGGTATCTTTATCTACGAAGCTATTTGGATTGTAGGGATTGCTTTGTTTATGGCCTTTTTGATTGCACAAGGGCTTGGAAGTTTGGCGAATGTAGCTGTGAATCATTTCTACCCGTCTATCTCTAAAGTTTTTGAATTGAATCTTCTCTCAATTCTTGGAACTCTAATTTTTGCTTTACTACTTGGGTATATTTCAGCCTACTTCCCAGCTCGTAAAATTAGCAAAATGGATCCAGTGGAATCTTTACGCTATGAATAGGGGGAGCACGGTATTAAAAAGAAAGTAGTTTGAAAATCAAGGCCAGCGCTTGCAATTTAACTCAAATAGTTATATAATAAGAACGTTAAAAGGTGATTTGTAGTGATTCAAGTTACTCTTTTCACAATAAAAATTTTCATGATTTTCATAAGGAGGAAATCACTAATGGTAGTTAAAGTTGGTATTAACGGTTTCGGACGTATCGGTCGTCTTGCTTTCCGTCGTATCCAAAACGTAGAAGGTGTTGAAGTTACTCGCATCAACGACCTTACAGATCCAGTTATGCTTGCACACTTGTTGAAATATGACACAACTCAAGGTCGTTTCGACGGTACTGTAGAAGTTAAAGAAGGCGGATTCGAAGTTAACGGTAAATTCGTTAAAGTTTCTGCTGAACGTGATCCAGAACAAATCGACTGGGCTACTGACGGTGTAGAAATCGTTCTTGAAGCAACTGGTTTCTTTGCTAAGAAAGATGCAGCTGAAAAACACCTTAAAGGTGGAGCTAAGAAAGTTGTTATCACTGCTCCTGGTGGAAACGATGTTAAAACAGTTGTATTTAACACTAACCACGACGTTCTTGATGGTACTGAAACAGTTATCTCAGGTGCTTCATGTACTACAAACTGCTTGGCTCCAATGGCTAAAGCTCTTCAAGATAACTTCGGTGTTGTTGAAGGATTGATGACTACTATCCACGCTTACACTGGTGACCAAATGATCCTTGACGGACCACACCGTGGTGGGGACCTTCGTCGTGCTCGCGCTGGTGCTGCAAACATCGTTCCTAACTCAACTGGTGCTGCTAAAGCTATCGGTCTTGTAATTCCAGAATTGAATGGTAAACTTGACGGATCTGCACAACGCGTTCCAACTCCAACTGGATCAGTTACTGAATTGGTAGCTGTTCTTGAAAGAATGTTACTGTTGACGAAGTGAACGCAGCTATGAAAGCAGCTTCAAACGAATCATACGGTTACACAGAAGATCCAATCGTATCTTCAGATATCGTAGGTATGGCTTACGGTTCATTGTTTGACGCAACTCAAACTAAAGTTCTTGACGTTGACGGTAAACAATTGGTTAAAGTTGTATCATGGTACGACAACGAAATGTCTTACACTGCACAACTTGTACGTACTCTTGAATACTTCGCAAAAATTGCTAAATAATTTCTGAGTCGAAAAAGCAAGACCAATCGGTCTTGCTTTTTGTATCAATAAAAATGGATGATTTTATCATCCATTTTGTTTTAATTCTCTTTCAAATGTATCTGAGAGCGCAGTAAAACTTAACTTGTTTAAAGTTAGAGGGTGGACAAAGGATAGTTTGAATGCGTGTAGCATCAGTCTCTTAGTTTTTGAATGTGGATTGTAGAGAGGGTCTCCCGAGGATTGGATGTCCGTGGTGAGATAGGTGAACTCGGATCTGATGAGTACGTCCTGTTTTTCAATCTACACCGAACGAGACTGGTTTTGTTTTGAAATTGTTTTCAAACCGAGTTACATGAGTTTCGGCGCATTGACCATTTTTTTGATCCACAATTCTTTTTCTACGATCGTGACGATTGCGACCGATTTTTATCTCGGAAGATCAAGTCCTTTAGCCGCTAATTTTTCCATCAACCAGAGCCCAGTATTCTCGAGAAATCTCTTTTTTTTTCTAATAGTCGATTTAAGAATAGGTAAGAATGAATGGATTCTTCAGCAAACAGAACGAGACCACTTGTTTCCATATCCAGTCTATGAACGACATAGCAGGTCTGACCGACATAGGCACTAACATGATTGAGAAGAGCTATCTCATCTGGGCTGATTTCCATGTATCTTCATGCCCTCGGGTTTATTGACGATAATTAAATGTTGGTCTTGATAGATTTCTTTTACAAGTTTGGGGTTTCCAAAAGCAATTTCTTTTGTAGGATAATCTTCCTCATCGAAAATTAATTGACATTCATCTCCTGCTTTGATAGTTTGGTGCCAATGAACTTCCTTCTGATGATAAGGATATGTTTTTAACTCTCAAAGAAAATGACGTATTTTTTTCGAGGGATTAACAGTTGCTCTTCCAGGAAAAAAAGTTTGACTGTCATTTCAGGCAGAGAATCAGGGTATAGTAAAGGTAAATTTCATACAGATATTGTAACAAAAAAATTAGTTTATTTGGACAGGGGAACTAGCTAAATTCTTGTCTTCCTATAGGGGAAGATGATAAAAATAAACGCATGAAATTAGATACATTATTTGAAAAAAATTTCTTTCCTTTATTTAAGAAAGAAGAAATCTGAAATTGAAGAAACAGAGACTAATGAAGTTGAGCATGAAAGGTAACGAGTCTAGTAATTTACGACGTTCAAGAGCAGGACGAAAAGAAAGCTGGGGTCAGTTGGTCCTATTCGAAAAATTCTGGCGCCGTTATCATCTGACAAAAGATCTTTTCTGATTATAGGACTAAGTGCCAGCCTTTTTGTTGGGGTCTATCTATTTGCCCTAGCAAAAATCGACAAATGTTACAGACTTTGCAAAATGCTTTAAAAAAACACGTACTCTGATTTTTTTGACCGAGAAGAGAAAAGAAGCAGGGTGCTCTATCAGGTCAAAAAGGGACCTATGTCGAACTTTCGGATATTAGTGAAGATTTGCAGAATGCTGTTATTGCGACAGAAGATAGAAGTTTCTATAAAAATAGTGGAATTAACTATGGACGCTTTTTCTCCTGGCTATCCTAACAGCAGGTCGTTCGGGTGGTGGTTCTACAATTACCCAACAGTTAGCGAAAAACGCTTATCTTTCACAAGACCAAACTGTTCAGAGAAAGGCTAAAGAATTCTTCCTTTAGCTTTAGAATTAACCAAAAAAATACAGTAAAGAAGGAAATCCTAACCATGTACTTGAACAATGCCTATTTCGGTAATGGAGTTTGGGGTGTTGAGGATGCGAGTAAAAAATACTTTGGAGTTTCAGCCTCTCAATTGACACTTGATGAAGCTGCGACTTTAGCAGGAATGCTGAAAGGACCAGAATTGTACAATCCCTCTAAATTCGATTGAGCATTCAACTAAATCGTCAGAGATACTGTCTTGCAAAATATGGTGGCTGCTGGCTATCTTGATAAAAAAATAAAGAAGCGGAAGCATGCAAGTGTTGATATGGCCTCTCGGCTTCAGGATACTTACGAGGGGAAAATTTCAGACTACCGTTATCCTTCTTACTTTGATGCAGTTGTTAATGAAGCGATTGAAAAGTATAATCTAACTGAAGAAGAAATCGTGAACAACGGCTATCGAATTTATACAGAGTTAGATCAGAAATTATCAAGCAAATATGCAGGTCATCTATCAAAATACAGCTCTCTTTCCAACAGCTGAAGATGGAACACATGCAGAGTCAGGGTAGTGTCGCTTTAGAACCAAAAAAACAGGTGGAGTTCGAGGAGTTGTTGGTCGAGTGGCTGGAGATGATAAAAGCAGGTTTCAGAAATTTTCAACTATGCAACCCAATCCAAAAAAAGAAGTCCAGGGTCAACGATTAAACCATTAGTAGTTTATACACCAGCAGTCGAAGCAGGATGGGCTCTAAATAAAGAGTTGGATAATCATACCATGGAATATGGAGACTACAAGGTCGATAACTACGCTGGAATCAAAACGTCACCAGAAGTTCCAATGTATCAAGCTTTAGCTGAATCTCTAAATCTACCTGCCGTAGCGACAGTCAAACAGCTTGGTATCGATAAAGCTTTTGAATCAGGTGAAAGATTCGGACTTGATTTAACGAATGTTGATCGTGTGTTAGGTGTAGCTCTAGGTGGTGGCGTGGAAACTAACCCACTACAAATGGCCCAGGCTTATGCAGCATTTGCAAATGAAGGTTTAATGCCTGAAGCACATTTTATTACACGAATTGAAAATGCAAGTGGAGAAGTCATTGCTACTCACAAAAACACTCAAAAACGAGTGATTGACAAATCGGTAGCTGATAAAATGACAAGTATGATGCTTGGGACCTTTACAAATGGTACAGGAATAAGTTCTTCACCTAATGACTATGTTTTAGCTGGAAAAACTGGTACAACTGAAGCGGCTTTTAACCCAGTATATACAAGTGACCAGTGGGTTATTGGCTATACGCCTGATGTGGTAATCAGTCACTGGCTTGGTTTCCCGACTACGGACGAAAATCATTATCTATCAGGCTCGACTTCAAATGGCGCAGCTCATATTTTTAGAAGCATGGCTGAAACAATCCTTCCTTATACGCCGGGAAGTACTTTTACAGTTAAGAATGCTTATGAACTAAACGGTATAGCACCTAAAAATGCTCAAAATCATTTTACTGACAGTGGTGGAACGCAATCAAGTGATACTATAACCGATATTAGAGGACGAGCTCAGAATCTTATCGATGAAGCAGAACGAGCAATTTCAGATGCTAAGATTAAAGAAAAAGCAAAAACAATATGGGATACAATAGTAGATTTGTTCCAATAATTCTTAAATGGCAAGAACTAATTCTTGTCATTTTTTGTTCCCTGAAGTAACAGAAAAAAAGATATCTGAAAGATATGGAATAGCATCCAAAAGAATAAAACTCAGGCAAGATTACAGACAAAAAGAAAGAAAATAACAGCTTTTATAAAACCTATCTCTGCTATACTGAATGCAGAAAAGGAGGGTACAACGATGTTAGAAAATGAAATTACGAAGAAGTCAAAAGCTATCGTACATAAGTGTCGAAAAAGAATACTATCTTTACATCTATGGGAAAAGAGAAGATTGGGATCAAGAAGGAATGATCTGCCTTCATGAACTATTAGAAAATCACCCAGAATTTGAAGAGAAAAAAAGATAAACAATTTCTATATTTACTTTAAAACAAAATTTCGGAAATCGAATTTTAGATGCAGTCCGAAAAGCAAGAAAGTTATAAAAAGAAAATTGAATCGTCAAACCTATGAAGAAGTGAGCGAGATTAGTCATCAGATTACGTGAAGGGAGGTCTGTGATAGATGAGTCCTATGCATTACAAGAAATGCTTAAGAAAGTATCGAGTCTGGATTAGGAAAAGGAGAAGTGAGAATATTTTCGAGCGATTATTAGCAGATGAACGATTCAAAGGTAGAAAAAGCAATGTTTGAAAAGAATTACAAAGCATGGTATTTAAAAGATTTTTGCTCCAAAAAATAATAAAAAAATAATCTCAAATCAGTTGACAAGATCGTCAAAAAGTAGGTATAATAGAAAGAGTTGAAAAGCTCAGGGTCCGTTGGTCAAGGGGTTAAGACACCGCCTTTTCACGGCGGTAACACGGGTTCGAATCCCGTACGGACTATGAGTGTATCGCGGTTAAGGTTGATAGGATTTTAAAAAAGTTAAAAAAACCCTGTTGACAGAGAAAAACTGACTGTGATATACTAATATAGTTGTCGCAAGCGCGACAAAGACCTTTGAAAAACTGAACAAGACGAACCAATGTGCAGGGGCACTATAACTAAGGTTATAGTACTGAACAATGAAAAAACAATAAATCTGTCAGTGACAGAAATGAGTGAGAACTCAAACTTTTAATGAGAGTTTGATCCTGGCTCAGGATGAACGCTGGCGGCGTGCCTAATACATGCAAGTAGAACGCTGAAGCTTGGTGCTTGCACCGAGCGGATGAGTTGCGAACGGGTGAGTAACGCGTAGGTAACCTGCCTGGTAGCGGGGGATAACTATTGGAAACGATAGCTAATACCGCATGACAGTAGATATCGCATGATAACTGTTTGAAAAGATGCAACTGCATCCACTACCAGATGGACCTGCGTTGTATTAGCTAGTTGGTGAGGTAACGGCTCACCAAGGCGACGATACATAGCCGACCTGAGAGGGTGATCGGCCACACTGGGACTGAGACACGGCCCAGACTCCTACGGGAGGCAGCAGTAGGGAATCTTCGGCAATGGACGGAAGTCTGACCGAGCAACGCCGCGTGAGTGAAGAAGGTTTTCGGATCGTAAAGCTCTGTTGTAAGAGAAGAACGAGTGTGAGAGTGGAAAGTTCACACTGTGACGGTATCTTACCAGAAAGGGACGGCTAACTACGTGCCAGCAGCCGCGGTAATACGTAGGTCCCGAGCGTTATCCGGATTTATTGGGCGTAAAAGCGAGCGCAGGCGGTTAGATAAGTCTGAAGTTAAAGGCTGTGGCTTAACCATAGTACGCTTTGGAAACTGTTTAACTTGAGTGCAAGAGGGAGAGTGGAATTCCATGTGTAGCGGTGAAATGCGTAGATATATGGAGGAACACCGGTGGCGAAAGCGGCTCTCTGGCTTTGTAACTGACGCTGAGGCTCGAAAGCGTGGGGGAGCAAACAGGATTAGATACCCTGGTAGTCCACGCCGTAAACGATGAGTGCTAGGGTGTTAGACCCTTTCCGGGGTTTAGTGCCGTAGCTAACGCATTAAGCACTCCGCCTGGGGAGTACGACCGCAAGGTTGAAACTCAAAAGGAATTGACGGGGGCCCGCACAAGCGGTGGAGCATGTGGTTTAATTCGAAGCAACGCGAAGAACCTTACCAGGTCTTGACATCCCTCTGACCGCTCTAGAGATAGAGTTTTCCTTCGGGACAGAGGTGACAGGTGGTGCATGGTTGTCGTCAGCTCGTGTCGTGAGATGTTGGGTTAAGTCCCGCAACGAGCGCAACCCCTATTGTTAGTTGCCATCATTCAGTTGGGCACTCTAGCGAGACTGCCGGTAATAAACCGGAGGAAGGTGGGGATGACGTCAAATCATCATGCCCCTTATGACCTGGGCTACACACGTGCTACAATGGCTGGTACAACGAGTCGCAAGTCGGTGACGGCAAGCTAATCTCTTAAAGCCAGTCTCAGTTCGGATTGTAGGCTGCAACTCGCCTACATGAAGTCGGAATCGCTAGTAATCGCGGATCAGCACGCCGCGGTGAATACGTTCCCGGGCCTTGTACACACCGCCCGTCACACCACGAGAGTTTGTAACACCCGAAGTCGGTGAGGTAACCATTTGGAGCCAGCCGCCTAAGGTGGGATAGATGATTGGGGTGAAGTCGTAACAAGGTAGCCGTATCGGAAGGTGCGGCTGGATCACCTCCTTTCTAAGGATAAGGAAACCTGCACATTGGTCTTGTTTAGTTTTGAGAGGTCTTGTGGGGCCTTAGCTCAGCTGGGAGAGCGCCTGCTTTGCACGCAGGAGGTCAGCGGTTCGATCCCGCTAGGCTCCATTGGTGAGAGATCACCAAGTAATGCACATTGAAAAATTGAATATCTATATCAAATAGTAACAAGAAAAATAAACCGAAAAACGCTGTAGTATTAATAAGAGTTTATGACTGAAAGGTCAAAAAAAGTAAGGTTAAGTTAATAAGGGCGCACGGTGGATGCCTTGGCACTAGGAGCCGAAGAAGGACGTGACAAACGACGATATGCCTTGGGTAGCTGTAAGTAAGCGATGATCCAGGGATTTCGAATGGGGGAACCCAACAGGTACTACCTGTTACCCATATCTGTTAAGGATATGAGGAGGAAGACGCAGTGAACTGAAACATCTAAGTAGCTGCAGGAAGAGAAAGCAAAAAGCGATTGCCTTAGTAGCGGCGAGCGAAACGGCAGGAGGGGCAAACCGAAGAGTTTACTCTTCGGGGTTGTAGGACTGCAATGTGGACTCAAAGATTATAGAAGAATGACATGGGAAGATCAGCCAAAGAGAGTGAGAGCCTCGTATTTCAAAAATAGTCTTTGTACCTAGCAGTATCCTGAGTACGGCGGGACACGTGAAATCCCTGTCGGAATCTGGGAGGACCATCTCCCAACCCTAAATACTCCCTAGTGACCGATAGTGAACCAGTACCGTGAGGGAAAGGTGAAAAAGCACCCCGGGAGGGGAGTGAAATAGAACCTGAAACCGTGTGCCTACAACAAGTTCGAGCCCGTTAATGGGTGAGAGCGTGCCTTTTGTAGAATGAACCGGCGAGTTACGATATGATGCGAGGTTAAGTTGAAGAGACGGAGCCGTAGGGAAACCGAGTCTGAATAGGGCGCATTAGTATCATGTCGTAGACCCGAAACCATGTGACCTACCCATGAGCAGGTTGAAGGTGCGGTAAGACGCACTGGAGGACCGAACCAGGGCACGTTGAAAAAGTGCTTGGATGACTTGTGGGTAGCGGAGAAATTCCAAACGAACTTGGAGATAGCTGGTTCTCTCCGAAATAGCTTTTAGGGCTAGCGTCGACATCAAGATTCTTGGAGGTAGAGCACTGTTTGGGTGAGGGGTCCATCCCGGATTACCAATCTCAGATAAACTCCGAATGCCAATGAATTATGGTCGGCAGTCAGACTGCGAGTGCTAAGATCCGTAGTCGAAAGGGAAACAGCCCAGACCACCAGCTAAGGTCCCAAAAATAATTGTTAAGTGGAAAAAGGATGTGGGGTTGCACAGACAACTAGGATGTTAGCTTAGAAGCAGCTATTCATTCAAAGAGTGCGTAATAGCTCACTAGTCGAGTGACCCTGCGCCGAAAAATGTACCGGGGCTAAAAACAATTTACCGAAGCTGTGGATACCTTTTATAGGTATGGTAGGAGAGCGTTCTATGTGTGGAGAAGGTGTACCGTGAGGAGCGCTGGAACGCATAGAAGTGAGAATGCCGGTATGAGTAGCGAAAGACAGGTGAGAATCCTGTCCACCGTAAGACTAAGGTTTCCAGGGGAAGGCTCGTCCGCCCCTGGGTTAGTCGGGACCTAAGGAGAGACCGAAAGGTGTATCCGATGGACAACAGGTTGATATTCCTGTACTAGAGTATGTAGTGATGGAGGGACGCAGTAGGCTAACTAAAAGCAGACGATTGGAAGTGTCTGTCTAAGCAGTGAGGTGTGATACTGAGTCAAATGCTTAGTATCTGTAACATTGAGCTGTGATGGGGGAGCGAAGTTTAGTAGCGAAGTTAGTGACGTCACACTGCCAAGAAAAAGCTTCTAGCGTTTAAACATACTCTACCCGTACCGCAAACCGACACAGGTAGTCGAGGCGAGTAGCCCTCAGGTGAGCGAGAGAACTCTCGTTAAGGAACTCGGCAAAATGACCCCGTAACTTCGGGAGAAGGGGTGCTGACTTTACGTCAGCCGCAGTGAATAGGCCCAAGCAACTGTTTATCAAAAAAACACAGCTCTCTGCTAAATCGTAAGATGATGTATAGGGGGTGACGCCTGCCCGGTGCTGGAAGGTTAAGAGGAGTGCTTAGAGGTAACTCGAAGGTATGAATTGAAGCCCCAGTAAACGGCGGCCGTAACTATAACGGTCCTAAGGTAGCGAAATTCCTTGTCGGGTAAGTTCCGACCCGCACGAAAAGGCGTAATGATTTGGGCACTGTCTCAACGAGAGACTCGGTGAAATTTTAGTACCTGTGAAGATGCAGGTTACCCGCGACAGGACGGAAAGACCCCATGGAGCTTTACTGCAGTTTGATATTGAGTGTCTGTACCACATGTACAGGATAGGTAGGAGTCTATGAGATCGGGACGCCAGTTTCGAAGGAGACGTTGTTGGGATACTACCCTTGTGTTATGGCCACTCTAACCCGGATAGGTGATCCCTATCGGAGACAGTGTCTGACGGGCAGTTTGACTGGGGCGGTCGCCTCCTAAAAGGTAACGGAGGCGCCCAAAGGTTCCCTCAGAATGGTTGGAAATCATTCGCAGAGTGTAAAGGTATAAGGGAGCTTGACTGCGAGAGCTACAACTCGAGCAGGGACGAAAAGTCGGGCTTAGTGATCCGGTGGTTCCGTATGGAAGGGCCATCGCTCAACGGATAAAAGCTACCCTGGGGATAACAGGCTTATCTCCCCCAAGAGTTCACATCGACGGGGAGGTTTGGCACCTCGATGTCGGCTCGTCGCATCCTGGGGCTGTAGTCGGTCCCAAGGGTTGGGCTGTTCGCCCATTAAAGCGGCACGCGAGCTGGGTTCAGAACGTCGTGAGACAGTTCGGTCCCTATCCGTCGCGGGCGTAGGAAATTTGAGAGGATCTGCTCCTAGTACGAGAGGACCAGAGTGGACTTACCGCTGGTGTACCAGTTGTCTTGCCAAAGGCATCGCTGGGTAGCTATGTAGGGAAGGGATAAACGCTGAAAGCATCTAAGTGTGAAACCCACCTCAAGATGAGATTTCCCATGATTTTTATATCAGTAAGAGCCCTGAGAGATGATCAGGTAGATAGGGTTAGAAGTGGAAGTGTGGCGACACATGTAGCGGACTAATACTAATAGCTCGAGGACTTATCCAAAGTAACTGAGAATACGAAAGCGAAGTTTTTTCTTGGAATTTGATAGATATTCAATTTTGAGTAGGTATTACTCAGAGTTAAGTGACGATAGCCTAGGAGATACACCTGTACCCATGCCGAACACAGAAGTTAAGCCCTAGAACGCCGGAAGTAGTTGGGGGTTGCCCCCTGTGAGATATGGAAGTCGCTTAGCTCGAGGGAGTTTAGCTCAGCTGGGAGAGCATCTGCCTTACAAGCAGAGGGTCAGCGGTTCGATCCCGTTAACTCCCATAGGTCCCGTAGTGTAGCGGTTATCACGTCGCCCTGTCACGGCGAAGATCGCGGGTTCGATTCCCGTCGGGACCGTAATAACGAAAGTTATTTGACTCGTTAGCTCAGTTGGTAGAGCAATTGACTTTTAATCAATGGGTCACTGGTTCGAGCCCAGTACGGGTCATATTTGCGGGTTTGGCGGAATTGGCAGACGCACCAGATTTAGGATCTGGCGCTTAACGGCGTGGGGGTTCAAGTCCCTTAACCCGCATAATAGAAATCAGCCGGCTTAGCTCAGTTGGTAGAGCATCTGATTTGTAATCAGAGGGTCGCGTGTTCAAGTCATGTAGCCGGCATTTTTTTTAGTATAAACCAGAGTCGATGCGAACGTAGTTCAGTGGTAGAACACCACCTTGCCAAGGTGGGGGTCGCGGGTTCGAATCCCGTCGTTCGCTTAGAGAGGCCGGGGTGGCGGAACTGGCAGACGCACAGGACTTAAAATCCTGCGATTGGTAACGATCGTACCGGTTCGATTCCGGTCCTCGGCATATATAAATGAGCACCCTTAGCTCAACTGGATAGAGTACCTGACTACGAATCAGGCGGTTAGAGGTTCGACTCCTCTAGGGTGCATTAAACATTTAATTCGGGAAGTAGCTCAGCTTGGTAGAGTACTTGGTTTGGGACCAAGGTGTCGCAGGTTCGAATCCTGTCTTCCCTGATTGGTCAATACTTAAATTGAGGCAGTTGCCTTTTTATTTTTTTAAATTTGATTTTTATCATTATTATCTGTAAAATTCATATTGCACTTTTCTTAAATGTTTCGTTACCTTTTTATGTCAAAACTAATAAATAAGCAAAGAATTATCTTATTGATAGTTCTTTTTTTTATTTTTTGGTATTCTAGACATATGAAAAGTATCAAAATTGATGTTGTGGTTGTCCCTTTAAGTGGCCATCTTTATCCAACAATGAATCTCTTAGCACCTTTGCTTAATAATCCTCAGTATGAAATTCGTTTATTTACAGGTCCTCAGAAGAAAGCTGTGGCTGAAGCAGCTGGTTTTAATGTTGTTACTATACTTGAAGGTCATATTGAGGAGTTTGAGAAGGCAGCAAATAATGATGAGCAGTTAGGAATTTTATCAGCCTATCAACAACTTTCTGCTAGTTTGGATTTAATTAATTTAGTTTCAGATCAATTGTCGGAAGAATGGCGAGAGAATCGTCCTGATATTGTTATTGCTGATTTTATAACCTTATCTGGTGGTCTTGTAGCTAATCAACTTGGTATTCCTTGGATAACTACCATGGCTACACAATTTGTTTTAGAAACGACTGATGGTCCACCGTGTTTAATCGGTGGAATGGGAAGTCCTAAGAATGGCTGGGACGCTTCAATACAATATGTCGGGAGAAAAAGCAACCCGTTTAGTTAAAACGTATTGTATCTTTTTTTATTGCGTGATCGTTTAAAAGAGATATGATTTTAAATTATATAATCAACTTGATCAAGAGACCATATATTCTCCATATTCAATTCTTGGTATTGGTATGAAAGAAGTAGAGTTAAAAAAGGGATTTCCAAAACACTACAAGTGGGTGGGGCCTTCAGGAGCTTCAGTAGAGGCTGGAGAGGATTATCCTTTAGACTTGTCTCCTTTTATGGAGCGAAAGAAAGTTTTGATGACTTGTGGGACACAACTTGCTTGGGCTAAAGAAAACCTTATTTATCAAGCTACGCAACTTGCAAAAGCTCATCCTGATTGTCACTTTTTTGTAACTCGTGGTGTAGGTGGAGAGGCCTTTCAATGTGAAAATCTCATGGAAAACCTTTCTGTAGTTTCCTATCTCCCTTATAAGGAATACATTCCTCAGATGGATTATGTCATTCATCATGGAGGAGCTGGTATTTTTTATCAATGTATCATTTACGGAAAACCAGCCTTAATCCTTCCTCATGACTATGATCAATTTGACTATGCAGTTCGGGGCGTAGAAGCAGGAGTTGCACTGTCTGCTAACAAAGAGGATACGAGAGCGATTGGACAAGCTTTTGATAATCTATTGGCTAAAGAAGATTGGTCCGAATTAGAGACTTTACGCCAAGCTGCGCAGTCTTATCATCCGACTGAAATATTAGAAAGTGAAATCCATCGTCTGCTGGCAGAAAGGGAAAATGAAAGATGAAAAACAGTTTTAGTGACTGGAGCCACCGGTTTTCTTGGTAAATATGTAGTAGAAGAACTAGTAGAACATGGTTATCAAGTAAGAGCCTTTGGTAGAAATAGTCAGGTAGGGCAATCCTTGGAAGAATCTTCTGTCAGTTTTTTTCAGGGTGATTTGACAAAGGCAGAAGATTTATTAGAGGCTTGTCAAGGGATGGACATGGTTGTTCATGCTGGGGCTCTTTCAACTATTTGGGGGCCATGGGATGATTTTTATCAGACCAATGTTTTAGGAACCAAATATGTTCTTGATGCTTGTCGTCAAGTAGGTATGCAACGTTTAGTCTATGTATCCTCACCAAGCATCTATGCTGCTCCAAAAGATCAACTAGGGATCAAAGAAAGTGCTGCACCAGAGGAAAATAATCTCAATAACTATATACGTAGTAAATTGGCTTCGGAGAGACTCTTTAAGGATTATCCAGATGTTCCTAGTATTATCTTGAGGCCTAGGGGACTGTTTGGGATTGGAGATACCAGCATTTTGCCACGGGTGATCAATCTTAGTCAAAAAATTGGTATTCCTTTAATTGGAGATGGGCGTCAGCTCATGGACATGACTTGCGTGGAAAATGTTGCTCTTGCAATTCGTTTAGCCTTAGAAGTACCAGAAGCAAAAGGTGAGGTCTATAACATTACTAATGGCGAACCGAGGGCTTTTAGGGATTTGCTAGAGGAAAGTTTGAAAGGTTTGGGTTACCCAATCAAATATAGAAAAATTCCAGCATCTCTATTAGCAGGGATTGCAAGTAGTTTAGAGTTTCTTTACAAGTCTTTGAATCTGAAAGGGGAGCCACCTCTAACTCGATATACCTATTATCTGCTTCGCTATAGTCAAACGCTGGATATTAATAAAGCTGAGAAGGGGTTGGGTTATCATCCGAAAATTAGTATTTCAGAAGGGATTGAACAATATGTCCAAGATTATCGAAAGCGTTGAGTATTTCCCTGCCGGATATTGTACAAGTTATGCCGGTTTGCTGTTTAAAGGTGTCAAGAATAGAAAGATGACCTTCCCTGCAGGAGTTTTCCTTATCAACATAGGGATAAAGGTTATTTGCTCTATGATACTGGCTATCACTATGATATTAAGACCAAGTTACGATATGCTTTATATCGCTTGGGGACGCCCGTTCAAATGACGGAGCAGGATCAGATTTCGCATTTGCTGAAGGCTAAAGGAATTAAACCAGAAGAAATTAATTATGTCCTGCTGTCTCATCTACATCCAGATCATTTGGGAGGGGCTAGCTTCTTTCCAAATGCAAACTTTATCCTGACCCAGGAAGTATATGATGTTTACAAGAAACCCAGACTAAAAGATTTAATTTTTAAAGAATTTTTGCCGAGTGACTTCGAGGAAAGATTGACAGTTATCAAGGCAGATCAGCAAAACTCCAACTTTAATTACCGTCCTACCTATGATTTGTTTGGAGATGGCAGTATCCTTGTAGCTTCGATAGATGGACATGCTAAGGGCCAAGCCTGTCTCTTTATGCCAGACTATCATCTCTTTATCGCAGCAGATCTTTGTTGGGGCATTGACCTTTTGCCTTACACTAAACAGATGCACCTGATTCCTTCCTTGGTTCAAGATAGTAAGGCAGACTATATCAAAGGAACAGAGCTATTAGAGGAAGTTTTAAAGGATGGTATAGAGGTCCTAGTTAGCCATGACCCTGTAGAAAGGATTGAGCGGATCTTGTATGAAAAAAATAACCTTTCTTAAAATCTTTATCCAAACTCGTTGGTTACATAATTTTAAATCTCGAGAAGCCTTAGAAAACTATCAGAAAAAGCAGTTGGCTGCCTATATGGACTTTCTCAAACGTGAGTCACCTTATTTTAAAAATGGTGTGCCTCACGACTTTGACCATATGGATAAAGCATTTATGATGACGCATTTTAATGTGCTTAATACTCAAGGTGTGGATCGAGATGAGGCCTTAGCTTTGGCTATCGAAAGTGAAAAGACTCGAAATTTTACAGAACTCAAAGGAGAAATAGCTGTTGGGCTGTCTTCTGGGACATCTGGACACCGGGGACTTTTTATCACGACTGAAAAAGAACGAAGTATGTGGGCAGCAGCTATCTTGGCAAAGATGTTGCCCAAAGGTCACCTTTTGGGGCACCGCATAGCCTTTTTCCTCAGAGCGGATAATGAATTGTATCAGACCATCAATACGGCACTTATTCGTTTAGAGTACTTTGATATTTTCAAGAATACAGATGAGCATATCGAGCGTCTCAACAATTATCAACCGACCATTGTGGTGGCGCCTGCTTCTATGTTGATTGAATTGAGCAAGCGTCTAAAAGCTGGAGAGTTAAGAATTCAGCCACAAAAGATCGTTTCAGTAGCTGAAATCTTGGAAGATAGTGATAGAGAACGGATTGCTGAAGCCTTTTCACTACCTGTTATTGACCAGGTCTATCAAGCAACAGAAGGTTTTCTAGCTTGTACTTGTTCGGCTGGGAATCTGCATCTTAACGAAGACATCATCTTTGTGGAAAAACACTATTTGGATGACCGACGTTTTTATCCAGTCATTACTGATTTTAAGCGGAGCAGTCAGCCTGTTTATCGCTATCAGCTCAACGATATCTTGGTTGAAAATCCTGTACCTTGTTTATGTGGATCTCATTATACAAGGATTGACAAGGTTGAAGGGCGTTCTGATGATATCTTCTATTTTGATGGGCAAGATGGAGGTCAGGTCACGATTTATCCTGACTTTATCAGACGTTGCATTCTTTTTGTGGAGAATGTCGGAGATTACCAAGTTAAACAACATTCTGAGAAGTTAGTAGAAGTTTGTCTGAGTCGAAGGGACGAGCAATTGGAAACAGCCATTACAGAGCAATTTCGACTTTTGGCTCAACAAAAAGAGTTTAAAGAACCTGAAATTCGATTTTCAGATTATCACTGGGATACAAGTCGTAAGCTCAAGCGTATCCAACGTTTATGAAAGGACAAAAGATTATGACAGAAGTAAAAAGACATGTAGAAATTGTAGGCTATGGAGTTTGCCTCCCAAAAAACACAGTGCAATTTAAAGACCAAACGCGTTATCGTGTCGTAGAAAATGAAGAAACACAGCTAGATTTGGCAGAAGCAGCTATCCAAGCTGCGCTTAAAAATGAAAATTTGAGTATGAAAGACATTGATTGCCTTGTATCAGCTAGTGCGGTTGGTGTTCAACCTATTCCGTGTACAGCTGCTTTGATTCATGAGCGCGTGGCAAAAGGACTCTCTATTCCAGCTATGGATATCAATACGACTTGTACAAGTTTTATCTCTGCTCTATCAACGATGTCACATTTGATTGAAGCAGGAGAATATCATCGTGTTTTGATTGTTTCCAGTGAAGTCGGTAGCTTGGGTCTCAATCCAAAGCAAAAAGAAAGTTATGAACTCTTTGGTGATGGGGCCGCAGCCTTTATTTTCCAAGCAAGTAACAAGGATAAGGGAGTGATAGCAAGCCTTCAACGTACTTGGTCGGAGGGAGCTCACGATACTGAAATCCGTGGAGGTTTGACTTCTTATCAACCAAAAGAGTACTCTGAAGAAACTAAGACCAATTTCATGTTTGATATGAAAGGGAAGAAAATCCTCTTGCTTTCTGCTCGTGTCATTCCAGAAATGTTCCAAGAATTCCAAGAGAAATCTGGTATTTCTAAAGATGCTGTAGACTATATTATTCCACACCAAGCTAGCTGAGCATTACCACTTGTTATGGATAAACTAGGAGTTAGCAAAGACAAGTATCTCAATATTGTCAGTGAGTATGGGAATATGGTTTCCGTTGCGGTACCTTTTGGCCTGGCCTATGCACTCGATCATGGCTATGTGAAGGAAGGAGATACTGTATTCTTGATGGGAACTGCGGCTGGTATGACGGTTAATATGTTGGCTTTGAAATTAGAAATAAGAGCAGGCACCTATAAGTGGCCTGCTTTTTAAATTAATTTTAAAACGTAGAACTATCGGCCTATACAGAAAAAGCTTGATAAGTTTTATGAAACTAAGTATACTAGAAGGTAACAAGCGTTTTCAGACGTTGAATTAGGGAGTAGACTTAGAAATTGAGAGGGAGATATGGGAATCAGAAAATTTCGATTATTGATGTCCAAGTATGGCTTTAGTATTGCGATTATTCTAATAGAATTAGTTCTTGTTTTCGGAATTATTCTTTACATGAGCCAGATTGCACCGATTATTTGGGTGACTCTTGTATTTTTGATCAGCGTAGCAACCGTTATAGCGATTGTTAATCGTTCGATGACGCCTGAAAGCAAAGTGACTTGGTTGATTGTGACCTTTGTGCCGGTGTTTGGTCCATTACTTTATATCATGTTTGGTGAGCGCCGACTATCAAAAAAAGAACTGAAACAACTCCAGGAATTGAATTCTATTGCATTTCATGAGAATAATGGGCGCCAACTCCATCTGCAGCTACAGGAGACAGATAAATCAGCTTACGGAATTATCAATGCCTTGCTACATATGGATAATAATGCAGAAGTCTATGACCAGACAGATTCACAATTTTTCGCAAGTGGTGAGGAAATGTGGCAACAGATGCTGGAGGATCTAAAAAGAGCTGAAAAGTTTATTTTTCTTGAATACTATATTGTCGAAGAGGGCTTGATGTGGGATAGCATGCTCGAAATTCTAGAAGAAAAAGCTGCTCAGGGAGTTGAAGTCAAGATGCTCTATGACGATATTGGTTGTATGGTGACTTTGCCTGGAGATTATACCGTTCATTTGCGGTCTAAAGGGATTAATGCTCATAAGTTTAATAAGGTGATTCCTCGTATGACAGTAGCCTATAACAACCGTGACCACCGTAAAATCTTGGTTATTGATGGGCAGATTTCCTACACTGGTGGGATCAACCTTGCAGACGAATATATCAATCAGATTGAACGTTTTGGACACTGGAAAGATAGTGGAATTCGGATAGATGGTCCGGCGACTCAAGCCTTCACCAGACTATTTCTCATGAACTGGTACATCAACCGTGGAGAAATCAGTGACTTTGATCAGTATCATTTAGAAAATCAGACACGATCCGGTAGTGGACTTTGTATCCCATATGGCAGTGGGCCAAAACCAATCTACCAGATGAAGGTGGGTAAAATTGTCTATCAAAACTTGATTAATCAAGCGGAAGATTTTGTCTATATCACAACGCCTTATCTCATTATTGATTATGATTTGACAGAGGATATAAAAAATGCGGCGATGCGAGGTGTAGATGTGAGAATAGTCACACCCCATATACCGGATAAGAAACTCATTCAACTTGTAACACGGGGAGCTTATCCAGATCTTTTATCTGCGGGTGTTCGCATTTTTGAATACACACCTGGTTTTATCCATAGTAAGCAAATGATTGTTGATGATCGATTTGCGGCTGTGGGTACGATTAACTTGGATTATCGTAGCTTGGTCCACCACTATGAAATGCAGTACTACTCTACAAAACAGAGTCAATCGCGGATATTCGCAAAGATTTTGAAGAAATTTTTGAACAATCTCAAGAAATCTTCTCAGATACCATAAATCCAACATGGTATCAAATGATGATCAAAGAAATTACACAGTTATTTGCACCAATGCTTTAATTGAAAGAGATGGATTACCGTCTCTTTTTTTCTGCAAGCAGTTTCCTTGACATCTTGTTTTTTTTGCGCTATCATATGTCCATATAATATATGGGAGTCTGTGTACAGTCTGAGAGGAAGTGTTAAACTTCGACCGCACCTGATCTGGGTAATGCCAGCGTAGGGAACGAATACTTGGCCTAATTTTGCACCTTTTTCATATATGAAAAAGGTTTTTCTTTTTGTTAAAAGAAAACCTGAGAAGAGGAGGTTTTTATGAAAGCAAGCATTGCCTTGCAAGTTTTACCCTTATCACAAGGAATTGATCGAATAGCAGTGATTGATCAGGTAATAGCTTATCTACAAGCTCAATCAGTGACCATGGTAGTGACACCCTTTGAAACGGTCTTAGAGGGAGACTTTGATCAACTCATGCGCATTCTCAAAGAAGCATTAGAAGTGGCAGGTCAAGGGGCAGACAATGTTTTTGCCAATGTGAAAATAAATGTAGGAGAGATTTTAAGTATTGATGAAAAACTTGAAAAGTATCATGAGACGGCATATTAGTCTGCTAGGATTTTTGGGTGTCTTATTTCTTTGGCAGGTAGCGGGTTTGTTAAAACTCTTACCAAAGTTTATCTTGCCGACACCACTTGAAATCCTTCAGTCTTTTGTTCGTGACAGAGAATTTCTCTGGTACCACAGCTGGGCAACCTTGAGAGTAGCCTTATTAGGTTTGGTCTTGGGTGTCTTGATAGCCTGTATCCTGGCCGTCCTTATGGATAGTCTGGGCTGGTTAAATGACCTGATTTACCCAATGATGGTGGTTGTCCAGACCATTCCGACCATTGCTATAGCACCTATCCTGGTTTTATGGTTGGGTTATGGAATTTTGCCCAAGATTGTCTTGATTATCTTGACGACAACTTTCCCGATCATCGTCAGTATTTTAGATGGTTTCAGGCATTGTGATAAGGATATGCTGACCTTGTTTAGTCTGATGCGAGCCAATCCTTGGCAAATCCTTTGGCACTTTAAAATCCCTGTCAGCCTGCCCTACTTTTATGCAGGACTGAGGGTCAGTGTCTCCTACGCCTTTATCACAACAGTGGTATCTGAGTGGTTGGGAGGCTTTGAAGGACTAGGTGTTTACATGATTCAGTCTAAAAAACTGTTTCAGTATGATACCATGTTTGCGATTATTATTCTGGTGTCGATTATCAGCCTTTTGGGTATGAAGTTGGTCGATATTAGTGAAAAATATGTGATTAAATGGAAACGTGCTTAAAATAGAGCGTTTTGGAAAAAGAAAAGAGGAAATAAAATGAAAAAGACATGGAAAGTGTTTTTAACGATTGTAACAGCTCTTGTAGCTGTCGTGCTTGTGGCTTGTGGTCAAGGAACTGCTTCTAAGGACAGCAAAGATGCAGAACTCAAAAAAATTGATTTTATCCTAGACTGGACGCCCAATACCAACCACACAGGGCTTTATGTAGCCAAAGAAAAAGGTTATTTCAAGGAAGCTGGATTGGATGTTGACTTGAAATTGCCACCAGAAGAAAGTTCATCAGATTTAGTAATCAATGGTAAGGCGCCATTTGCTATCTATTTCCAAGACTATATGGCTAAGAAATTGGAAAAAGGGGCAGGTATTACTGCCGTTGCAGCGATTGTAGAGCACAACACATCAGGGATTATCTCTCGTAAGTCTGACAATATCAATAGTCCTAAAGACTTGGTCGGGAAGAAATACGGAACCTGGAATGACCCAACTGAGCTTGCTATGCTGAAAACCTTGGTAGAATCTCAAGGTGGAGACTTTGAGAAGGTTGAAAAAGTACCAAACAACGACTCAAACTCTATCACACCGATTGCCAATGGCGTTTTTGATGCTGCTTGGATTTACTACGGTTGGGATGGAATTCTTGCTAAATCGCAAGGTGTGGATGCCAACTTTATGTACTTGAAGGACTATGTCAAAGAGTTTGACTACTACTCACCAGTTATCATCGCTAACAACGATTATCTGAAAGACAACAAAGAAGAAGCTCGCAAAGTCATCCAAGCCATCAAAAAAGGCTACCAATATGCCATGGAACATCCAGAAGAAGCAGCCGATATCCTCATCAAGAATGCACCCGAACTCAAGGATAAACGTGACTTTGTCATCGAATCTCAGAAATACTTGTCAAAAGAATATGCAAGCGACAAGGACAAATGGGGACAATTTGATGTGGACCGCTGGAATGCCTTCTACAAATGGGATAAGGAAAATGGAATCCTCAAGGAAGACTTGACTGGTAAAGGGTTCACTAACGAATTTGTAAAATAATGACGGAAATTAGACTAGAACACGTAAGCTATGCCTATGATAATGAAAAGATTTTAGAGGATATCAACCTAGAAGTGACTTCAGGTGAAGTTGTCTCTATCCTAGGCCCCAGTGGTGTAGGAAAGACTACCCTCTTTAACCTGATTGCAGGGATTTTAGAAGTACAATCAGGGCGAATCATTCTTGACGGAGAGGAAAATCCCAAGGGGCGCGTGAGTTATATGCTACAAAAGGATCTGCTCTTGGAACACAAGACTGTGCTAGGCAATGTTATCCTGCCCCTCTTGATTCAAAGGTAGATAAGGCAGAAGCCATTGCTCGTGCAGATGAAATCCTTGCTACTTTTCAGTTGACGGCTGTACGGGACAAGTATCCTCATGAGCTTAGTGGCGGGATGCGCCAGCGTGTGGCCTTACTTCGAACTTACCTATTTGGGCATAAACTCTTTCTTCTAGACGAGGCCTTTAGTGCCTTGGATGAGATGACTAAGATGGAGCTTCATGCTTGGTATCTTGATATTCATAAACAGCTAGGCCTGACGACACTTATCATCACCCATAGTATCGAGGAAGCCCTTAACCTTAGTGATCGGATTTATATCTTGAAAAACAGGCCTGGGCAAATCGTTTCTGAAATCAAACTCGACTGGTCTGAAACTGAAGACAAGGAAGTTCAAAAAATTGCCTACAAACGACAGATATTAGAGGAGTTGGGCTTAAATAATTAGAAATATAGAGAGTTGGTGAGGTTGCTACTTTGTCAGCTCTTTTTGCCTATATATGGAAATTTGATAGATAAAAAAAGTGATATAATTGACCTATGGTGTTATGATGAAAAAAAGATGAAATTAAAAAAACATTTAGACACAGATTTTGAATTTAATGTTAATGGCCGAGGTGCTTGTTTTTTTATCGAGTATATGTGTCGTTGGTTATGATTATGAAGGTCAGCAGTTTGATACAATTGATGAAGCTATGGAAGCTAAAGTTTTTTTGATGGAAAAAGTTTAGTGGATATATGGGATGAAGTTTTTTTCCACAAGTATCATAAAATAAAAAAATATAGACACATTCTTGCAATAGATGATAGAAAGTGATTAAATGATTAAATGATGTTAAATAATGAACTAAATGACTATCACAAAACAGACTCATCCGATGAAATAGATGAACCCATTTTTTTCGGAGTCTAATCTTGAAGGGTACAGTGATTTTTTTACAAAGATAGCGAAGATTCAAAAAGTTTGGTGGATTTATAAAATAGGTGTTATAGGTGAGTTTCTGTTCAGCTTTTGATAAGAAAAAATTTATAACCTTTTTCTTGACTATCCTCACAATATGACTGAAGAAGAAGTTAAAAATTTTTTTGATAGCGAGAAATCCGTTTTGGACTGACTTTTTCTCTCGGTGATAGAATATGAACTATAGTAGAAAAACTGTGAACAATTACATTATAAAAAAACTTCGGTATACTATCAATATACCGAAGTTTTATTTTAGATGTTTAATATTCACGTCTGTAGATCAATGCTTTATTCTAATCCCATCGATACTTTAGAGATGAGCAAGTATGTACCATCCTCTTGTTTGTCAAATGTCAGAGTAACAGACTTGATATTATTGCCTGTTGATACATAAGAAATGACTTTATTTTCACGATCTTTTTTTCTTAGTTGTACTTTCTTTAGATGGTTGTCCGTGTTCTTTTATGACATCATCGTAATTTGTACCACCAGCTCCGCGTTGGAGAATATCTCCTTGTTTGAGAGCATCGAATTGTTCTCTAGTCCATGTAAATTCTTCTTCTGATTGATTCGTAGATGCGGCATTTTGAACAGCATTCTTTTGGATTTGATTATAGATAACTTGACTACCCACAGCAAAAAAACAATAGATACTACAGAAAGAACCGTACCAATAATAGCTAATACTTTTTTTATTTTTTTACGGTTTATGCATAATCCTACAATACCGAGGATAAGTGCAAGAATAGCGATTAAGAATGAAATTTGATTGATACCAGGAATCCAAGAACCAAGGAGTGCAATAGCTCCCAAAAATAATAGCTAGAATCCCAAAATTTTATTTTCCTGTTTCATAACGAAACCTTTCTCAGCTTTTTATTGTGAATCAGTATTTGCACATATTTGCTACTCATTTACATACTTTCAAAGGATTTGAAAGCTAGCTGTAACTTTTTTTATTATAACATAAGTGTAGAATAGAGAATGGAATAAGGCATAGTTTGTTACCGATAGATATTTTTAAAAGTCAGTATTTTCAAGGCTTGAGCCCTAAAAATTTGACTTATAGAGTCTTAAATGATAGTATAGTCAAAGATAGTCAAAGTTTACGAAGGAGGTAGCAAGCTATGAAATTTAAAAATACATCGGATCATATTGAAGCCTATATCAAGGCAATTTTAGAACAATCTGGTATCGTAGAATTGCAACGAAGCCAGCTAGCGGATACCTTTCAAGTGGTACCTAGCCAGATTAACTATGTGATTAAAACTCGTTTTACAGAGAGTAGAGGGTATCTAGTTGAGAGTAAGCGAGGAGGTGGGGGCTATATTCGGATTGGCCGAATTGAATTCTCAAACCACCATGAAATGCTCCGCGATTTATTGTATTCAGTAGGTGAAGAAGTCAGCCCAGTCATCTTTGAAGATGTTTTAAAACTTTTACTTGAACAAGAACTCTTGACTCGTCAGGAGATGAATCTGTTAGTTGCAACGGCCTCAGATCGTGTTTTGGGCGAGGAAGCTGATTATATTCGTGCCAATATGCTTCGTCAGATATTGCATGAAGTAGATAGAAAAGGAAAATAAAATTTAATGGAATATTCAAAAGCATTGAGAGAATGTATAGACAGTGCCTTTCTAGTGGCGAGTCGCTTTGGAGCAGACTACCTGGAGTCTTGGCACCTACTGATTGCTATGGCTAATCATAGCTACAGTGTTGCTGGAGCAACTTTGAACGAGTTCCCATATGAAATTGATCGTTTAGAGGAGGTCGCTGTTGAATTAACAGAGGCCAACTATAGCCACAAGGAAGATTATCAGGAACTCCCTTTTTCTTATCGTTTAAACGTCTTGATGTTGGAGGCGGAACATGTTGCCTCCGTTGTACATGCAAAAGCATTGGGGACTGAGCACCTTCTCTACGCAATCTTGCATGACGGTAATGCTTTAGCTACTCGCATTTTGGAAAAAGCAGGTTTTTCTTATGAAGACCAGAAGGACCAAGTCAAAATTGCTGGACTTCGTCGTAGCCTTGAAGCGCGTGCTGGTTGGACAAAGGAAGATTTGAAGGCTCTACGTCAGCGCCATCGCTCAGTAGCAGATAAGCAAAATTCTATGGCTAATATGATGGGCATGCCTCAAACTCCAAGTGGTGGTTTGGAAGATTACACTCATGACCTCACAGAGCAAGCTCGTTCAGGCAAATTGGAGCCAGTTATCGGACGTGATCAAGAAATCTCTCGTATGATTCAAATCTTGAGCCGTAAGACCAAAAACAATCCAGTTCTAGTTGGAGATGCAGGTGTTGGTAAAACAGCTTTGGCACTTGGCCTTGCGCAGCGAATTGCTAATGGAGATGTACCAGCTGAAATGGCTAAGATGCGTGTTCTAGAGCTTGACTTGATGAATGTGGTTGCTGGGACACGTTTCCGTGGTGATTTTGAAGAACGTATGAACAATATTATCAAAGATATCGAGGAAGATGGCAAGGTTATCCTCTTTATCGATGAGCTTCATACCATTATGGGATCAGGGAGCGGGATTGACTCGACCTTGGATGCGGCCAATATCCTAAAACCTGCCTTGGCACGTGGAACTCTGAGAACTGTCGGAGCAACCACTCAGGAAGAATACCAAAAACACATCGAAAAAGACGCAGCCCTTTCTCGTCGCTTTGCTAAAGTGATGATTGAGGAGCCGAGCGTGGCTGATAGTATGGCTATCTTACAAGGATTAAAAGCAACTTATGAGAAGCACCACCATGTCCAAATTACAGACGATGCTGTCGAAACAGCTGTTAAAATGGCGCATCGCTATTTGACAAGCCGTCACTTGCCAGACTCAGCGATTGACCTTTTGGATGAGGCAGCAGCGACAGTCCAAAATAAATCGAAGCATGTGAAAGCAGACGAGTCAGGTCTATCTCCAGCTGATAAGGCGTTGATGGATGGCAAATGGAAGCAAGCAGCGCAACTCATTTCAAAAGAGCAGGAAGCACCTGTTTACAAAGATGTCGTAAAAGAATCTGATATTTTGACAACCTTGAGTCGCTTGTCAGGTATTCCAGTTCAAAAATTGACACAAACGGATGCCAAGAAGTATCTCAACCTTGAAGCTGAACTGCATAAACGTGTTATTGGACAGGAACAAGCTGTATCTAGTATTAGTCGTGCCATTCGCAGAAACCAATCAGGTATTCGCAATAACAAACGTCCAATTGGGTCCTTTATGTTCTTAGGACCAACTGGTGTTGGTAAAACTGAATTGGCTAAGGCTTTGGCAGAAGTCCTCTTTGATGACGAATCTGCCCTTATCCGCTTTGACATGAGTGAGTACATGGAGAAATTTGCAGCCAGCCGTCTCAACGGAGCTCCTCCAGGTTATGTAGGCTATGAAGAAGGTGGAGAGTTGACTGAGAAGGTCCGCAATAAACCATATTCAGTCTTGCTTTTTGACGAGGTAGAAAAGGCTCACCCAGATATCTTTAATGTACTCTTGCAGGTCTTGGATGATGGTGTCTTGACGGACAGTAAAGGCCGTAAGGTTGATTTTTCAAATACCATCATTATCATGACGTCAAACCTTGGTGCGACAGCTCTTCGTGATGACAAGACAGTCGGTTTTGGAGCTAAGGATATTCGTTTTGACCAGGAAAATATGGAAAAACGAATGTTTGAAGAGTTGAAAAAAACTTATCGTCCAGAGTTCATCAACCGTATTGATGAAAAAGTGGTCTTCCATAGCTTGTCAAGTCAAGATATGCAGGAAGTGGTTAAGATTATGGTCAAACCACTGATTGCAAGCCTAGCAGAAAAAGGAATTGACTTGAAACTCCAAGCATCTGCCCTGAAGCTTTTAGCTCAGAAAGGGTATGATCCAGAGATGGGAGCACGGCCACTGCGCAGAACTCTGCAAACAGAAGTAGAAGACAAACTAGCAGAACTCCTTCTTACAGGTGAACTGAAAGAAGGTAAGACACTTAAGATTGGCGTCAAAGCTGGTCAATTGAAATTTGACATTGTATAAAAACAAGAACTAGGATACTCCAGTTACAGTAGAGAGAACCCCTTCATTGCCATCAATGCAGAAAGGAAGTAGAAGATGATGAATCAAACTATTCCAACCGGGATGACAGAAAAAGAGTATTTTGAAGTTCATGCAAGCCAGGAGGAGTTTCTTGAGTGGTATCACCAGCAAGAACTCCCTCAGTATGAAAAAAAGCCAAGCGTGACTGTGGATATGGTAGCTTATTGCTTTGTAGAAGGAAAAATGAAACTCTTTCTGATTCGTCGGAAGGCACATCCTTTTCAAAATTGTTTAGCGCTAGTTGGCGGATTTATGGATAAGGGGGAAGATGCTGCCCATGCTTGTCAGCGTGAAGTGAAAGAAGAAATCAATCTTGAACTTCCCTTAGAAAAGATTGAACAGTTAGTAACGGTATCGACTCCTGGTCGTGATCCCAGAGGTTGGACAGTTACCATTGCTCACTTGGTTTATCTACCGAACCGAGCAATTGACTTGGTCCAGGCAGGAGACGATGCAAAAGAAGTCGTTCTTGTAGATGTTGATTTTCACACAGGTAAGTGTTATTTGGATGGCAAAGAACTGGAAGAGAAGGACTTTGCATTTGACCACTTATACATTATTCAAGAATCTATCAGGAAAATTCAAAAAGCTATCGACTATGACCCTCGTTTCCTTTATCTACTAGAGGATGAGTTCACAGTGGATGACGGCCTAGCTCTCATTGAGACTCTATGCCCAGAGAAATCCTGATACAAGTGATAGTTTCTTAGAGAAATATGGTCATAGCATAGAGGAAGTTGGCTTTTAAACAGATTCCTCAGAAGGAAGTTATCACTATTTATCGATTAAAATAAAAAGGAGGTCGGGAAAAAAATTTCCGACCTCTTTTTTTGTTGTTATTTTATGTTTAAGGATGTTTCATCTTTTTAGGATTACTCATGAAAACGAATGAATAAATCTTTGTATTTGTATTTTCAAATAATGTTCGTGTAAGTATAGTAGAGACATATAGACAATCATGAAGATTGTGGTTAAATAAAATAAATCAAATGTAGTCTGGGCATAGCGACTTGCAGACTGATAAGAGCAGAAAGCACCTAAAAATTATCCAAGGAAGATATTTGTAATATTTGCTTGACATAAGTCTACACCTCCAATATCCTATTTCAATTTTTATTATAGCCCTTCAAGAAAAAAATGCAAGCGATTACACTTTTTAAAAATATAGCATTTCAGTAGAAAGAATCTTTTCTGTTTTTTTAAATACTTTACGAATAGTAGAGATAGGAGGATTAAAAAGGAAACAAGTATAAATAAAAACAAAACATATATAAATAGTTGACAAATCAAGAAGCAAATATTACAATAATATTACAGAAGTATTTGCTACAACATTTCAAAAAGATTACAGGAGAAAAATATGAAAAACAAAAACTATCAAATTGATTGCTAGCAGTTGCTGTATTGCTTCAACATCTGCTCTTTTAGGGAGCATGCGGCAATAAAAAAGAAGAAGCTAAAAATGACAATGCTAATAAGACAACGCAAACGACATCAAGTTCAAAGACAAGCTCTTCTAACAAAGATAGTAAATCTCAAACTTCAACAAGCACCACTACTTCAGAAAAAGCTAAGTCCTCTTCTGATCAGTCAGCGGCTACTGCAAATCAATCGCAAGCAACAACAGCGCCAGAAACAAAGCGGAATCAAAAATCTTCTGCTAAGCAGACGCCTTCTCAAGTCCCATCAAATCAAGAAGGAACACAAGCAAAATCGAATCAGTCAACTTATGATCCAACAACTGATCGCAAACTTCAAGACAAGCAGGCAGAACATAACAAACGTTATAAAGGAGTCTTGACTATGGTGGACAAAGATTTTTCGGCTGCAGCTGGAAATTGGAAGGGCGCTAATGGTGAAACTATCACTGTTTCATCAGGTGGCAAGTTTACAGTAGAATCTGCTGATGGTAAGAAAGAAAACTATTCTATCCAAAGCTATTCTTATACTCTTGATGATGGGAAATACAATGCTGAAGTAGGTGGTGGAAAAGTCATCCAAATTACAACAGGTGCAGATGGTGCGGTATCTAGTGTTGTTCTGATTCAACCATAAAAAGCTGTCTCAAATCTTGTCTAGACTTAGATTTATAAAAGAGTAGTTCAACTGTTTTTCACTTAATTTCTCTAATAGAAGTGGTATAATAAATGAATCAAAAGGGAATGAGTGATAAATCAATGGCGGATAAATTAATTTTACCTCAAAATACACGACTCATGGGAGTGTTTCTTGGCTTTATCGGTGGTTCTTTGGATGTGTTCTGTCACATCCAGTACCATAGTTTGGTGGCGACACAGACAGGGAATATTCTCCTACTGATATCAGATTGGCACGATTCACATGTCATCAATACCATGTTGCGGTTCTGCTCCATTATTTTCTTTTCCCTAGGATTTCTGTTGCATTACACATGAAAGAATATCGCAAAACAGCCTATTGGCGGGTTAAGATGCTGCTTCCCTTATTTATTGGAACTCTTCTTTTGCCCTTCTTTTCTCGATTTCCTTTACTAGAAGTACCTTTTATTGCTTTTGGAACAGGTATGATGATGCTAACATTTACGGGTAGTTTGATTGAAGATCATCCTTATGTCATTTTTATGACCTCTGGAAATTACCGAAAGATGTTGACTGCTTTGTATCGCATCGTTAGAGGAGAAGGAGATGTTCAAGAATATCGTCGCCAAGCTTTGAACTATGGGATCGTTGTCGGTAGTTTCGTAGTGGGGGCAATTAGTTTGGCTGTATCGATGCATTTTTTCCATGAATGGTCTATTTGGATTGTCAGCTTCAATTTGTTTTTGATTATGTCCTACTATATTGCTAGAGTGAAGCAACTAGATTTGCAAGTTGAAAATATATAAAAAGGCAAGGCTCGTTTTTGAGCTTTGCCTTTTTTTTGAGATAGAAGATTATGCTTTATCTAACTGCAATAGTGCTTCAATCTCTGCTAGAGTACTTGCTTGTGAAATAGCGCCACGAAGTTTAGCGGCTCCAGATGTTCCACGGAGATAGTGAGGAGCTAGTCCACGGAATTCACGGACAGCAACCTTTTCTCCCTTGAGATCAATCAAGCGTTTCAAGTGCTCGTAGGCGATTTTCATCTTGTCTTCGAAGGTCAAATCGGGAAGGATTTCCCCTGTTTCAAAGTAGTGATTGATTTGATTGAAGAGGTAAGGATTTCCCATAGCTGCGCGTCCAATCATAATGGCATCAGCACCGACTTCTTCAATGCGTTGTTTGGCATCTTGGACAGTGCGGATGTCACCATTAGCAATAAATGGAATCTTAGTCAGAGCTTGTGCAACCTTGTGAAGAGTTTCGAGGTCAGCGTGACCAGTATACATTTGCTCACGGGTACGACCATGCATAGCAAGGGCAGAAACACCTGCAGCTTCAGCGGCAAGGGCATTTTCTACTGCTAGGGATGGGTCAGACCAGCCTGTACGCATTTTGACAGTGAGAGGGATATCAAGGACTGATTGAACCTTGTTAATGATAGAATAGATCTTGTCTGGATCCTTGAGCCACATAGCACCAGCCTCGTTTTTTACGATTTTATTAACTGGGCAGCCCATGTTGATATCGACGATATCGGTCTTAGTGTTTTCTTGGATGAATTCTGCTGCGCGTGCTAGGCTATCTTCGTCACTTCCGAAAAGTTGGATCGAAACTGGGTTTTCTCCTTCATCGATATGAAGCATGTGAAGAGTCTTTTCATTGTTGTATTGGATACCTTTGTCAGAGACCATTTCCATGACCACAAGGCCAGCTCCGAGCTCTTTTGCAATGGTACGAAAGGCAGAGTTAGTTACGCCTGCCATAGGTGCTAAAACGGTACGATTGGGAATCTCAACATTACCAATCATAAAAGGTGTATTAAGATTTGCCACGAATGAGTTCCTCCAGATCGTTTTCATCAAAGTTATAAGTTGTTTGGCAGAATTGACAAGTAATTTCTGCCCCGTGGTCTTCATCCTTCATTTCTTGTAAATCTGAGCTCGGAAGGCTCGCAAGGGCGCTCATAAATCGTTCTTTGCTGCAGTCACATTGGAAACGAATTTCTTCTTCAGACAGACGTTTGTATGGTTCGTCGCCGTAGATAGCTTTGAGAAGGGCTTCGATATGGTCGTCACTCTCTAGCAGTGTTGAAATGGCTGGCATTTCTTGGATGCGTTTCAAAACGTGCAATTTCTTCTTCCTTGGCATTTGGCAATACTTGTAGCAAGAAGCCGCCTGCAACCTTAACCTTATCGTCTTCGTCTAAAAGGACATTAAGCCCTACAGCTGAAGGGGTTTGTTGGCTTTCTGCCAGGTAGAAAGCTAGGTCTTCACCGATTTCTCCAGAAATAAGAGGCGTCATGGAATTGTATGGATTTCCAGTACCGTAGTCTGTGATCACTAGGAATTGGCCATTGCCGACAAAAGGTCCCAACTAGAACTTTCACCAGTAGCAGTTTTTTTGATGTCAACGCCAGGAAATTTTGAACATAGCCTTTGACGTTTCCCTTAGTATCTGCAACGGTGATGATGGCTCCGAGTGAGCTAGTTCCGAGGACTTTGACAGTAATTTTAGTATCTCCCTTTTCGTTTGCGGCGAGAATCTGACTGGCAATCAAAGTACGACCAAGTGCCACAGTTGAGCTAGCTTGAGTTTGATGTTTTTCTTGAGCAGTGCGGACGGTTTCAGTGCTGTCTAGTACATAAGCACGAAAAGATCCACTTTCTGATATTGTTTTAATAATTTTATCCATAGCTACTATTTTAGCATAAAAATGCCCAAAGCGGGAGCCGTGTGTTTGCTAGTCTTTCAAATTGTTTGATTTATAATTTGCTGGTATTAGGATGTCATAAGGTTTAGATTTTCAAAGGATGTTTTTTTATCAAGACTTTTGCCTTGTCTTAAAAATAAGCTAAAATCAACTTCTAAAAATGGTAAACAGTTGAAAAACAAAGAGAATAAAGTGGTAAAATGGGAGAACGAGATTAAAATAGTAATTGTATGTTTTTGCAAAAAAATTGATGAAAATTTACAGAAAAGAAATCAATCATGAATAAAAAAAGAAATCATACTATGTTTTTTTAGGGCAAACTGTCCTGTATTTTATTGTTTTGCTGGGTTTACTTTATTTCTTTAGTTATTTAGGGCAAAGTCAGGGAAGCTTTATTTACAATGAATTTTAGTTTAAGGAGAGAGCGTCGTGTCTAATAAGCCGATTAGAGATATGATTGAAAGAATTGAGCATTTTGCTCAAACTCAGCCTACTTTTCCAGTATATAATGTCCTTGGTGAGGAACATACCTATGGTGATTTGAAGGCTGATTCAGATAGCTTGGCTGCAGTCATTGATCAGACTAGGATTACCTGAGAAAATCTCCTGTAGTGGTCTTTTGGTGGACAAGAATATGAGATGTTAGCAACTTTTGTGGCCTTGACAAAATCTGGTCATGCCTATATCCCAATTGATAGCCATTCTGCCTTGGAGCGCGTGTCTGCTATTCTTGAAGTAGCAGAGCCAAGCTTGATTATTGCCATCAATGAATTTCCATTGGAAAACCCAGCTGCTCCAATCATGTCCTTGGAGCAAGTGCGTGAAGCTTATGCGGCTCAGCATGCCTATGACTTGAAACATCCGGTCAAAGGGGATGATAACTACTACATCATCTTTACCTCAGGGACAACCGGGAAACCAAAAGGGGTGCAAATTTCGCACGATAACTTGCTCAGTTTTACCAACTGGATGATTACGGACAAGGAATTTGCAACGCCAGAGCGTCCGCAAATGTTGGCGCAACCGCCCTATTCCTTTGACTTGTCTGTCATGTACTGGGCACCGACCTTGGCTCTTGGAGGAACCCTTTTTGCTCTTCCATCAGCCATTACTCAAGACTTCAAACAACTCTTTGCGACCATCTTTTCTCTTCCGATTGCGATCTGGACTTCGACACCATCTTTTGCAGATATGGCCATGTTGTCTGAAGATTTCAATGCTGAAAAGATGCCAGGGATCACCCATTTCTACTTTGATGGGGAAGAGTTGACCGTTAAAACCGCTCAGAAATTGCGCGAGCGTTTCCCAAATGCACGCATCATCAATGCTTATGGACCAACGGAAGCAACCGTTGCGTTGTCGGCAGTGGCTATCACAGATGAGATGTTAGCTACCTTGAAACGTCTGCCAATTGGTTACACCAAAGAAGATTCTCCAACCTTCATCATTGATGAGGCAGGCAACAAATTGCCAAATGGTGAGCAAGGGGAGATCATCGTATCTGGTCCAGCCGTTTCAAAAGGTTATATGAACAATCCAGAGAAGACAGCAGAAGCCTTCTTTGAATTTGAAGGTCTGCCAGCCTACCATACGGGAGATGTCGGAACTATGACGGATGAAGGTCTCCTTCTCTACGGTGGACGGATGGACTTCCAGATCAAGTTTAATGGTTATCGTATCGAACTAGAGGATGTCTCTCAAAACTTGATCAAATCAAAGTATATCGAATCAGCAGTGGCAGTACCGCGCTATAATAAAGATCACAAGGTCCAAAATCTCTTGGCCTATGTCATCTTAAAAGAGGGCGTCAAAGAACAATTTGAGCGTGAAATTGATATCACGAAAGCCATTAAGGAAGATTTGGAGGATATTATGATGTCTTATATGATGCCATCTAAGTTCCTTTATAGAGAGGATTTACCACTAACTCCAAATGGGAAGATTGACATTAAAGGATTGATTAACGAGGTGAATAATAGATGATGGATTTCCTAAAACAGCTACCTCATATTGAGCCGTATGGGAATCCGCAGTACTTTTTGTACGTGATTACTGCTACCTTGCCAATCTTTATCGGACTTTTTTTCAAAAAACGTTTTGCCTGGTATGAAATATTGGTTAGTTTGTTCTTTATCGTTACTATGTTGACGGGGGCAAGACTAATCAAATAGCTGCCTTAGGAATTTATCTGATATGGCAAATATTACTGGTACTTTTTTTACAAGCAGTATCGAAAAAGTCCGAGATGGCAAATGGATTTTCTACTTGGTGAGTCTATTATCGTTACTTCCCATCATTTTTTTGTGAAAGTGCAACCAGCTATTAACGGCACACAGTCTTTATTAGGATTTATTGGTATTTCCTATTTGACTTTTCGTTCGGTGGGAATCATTATTGAACTCAGAGATGGAGTCATTAAGGAATTAAAGTTGTGGGAGTATTTACGTTTTCTCCTCTTTATGCCGACATTTTCAAGTGGTCCTATTGATCGTTTCAAACGTTTTAATGAAAATTATCAGACGATTCCAGAACGTGATGAGTTGATGGACATGCTAGCTGAGTCAGTTCGATATATCATGTTGGGGTTTCTGTATAAATTTATCTTGGCTCATATTTTAGGCGAAATTTATGTTAACGCCCCTAAAAGAATCTAGCTCTACAGGCAGGTGGATGTCTTTAACTATTATGTAGTGGCCAGTCATGTATACATTTGGTTTGGATCTCTTTCTTTGATTTTGCGGGCTATTCTCTGTTTGCTTTAGCAATTTCAAATCTGATGGGAATTCGTAGTCCGATCAACTTTCAACAAACCCTTTCTTGTCGAGAGATTTGAAAGGAGTTTTGGAATCGTTGGCACATGAGTTTATCTTTCTGGTTCCGTGACTTTGTCTTTATGCGCATGGTTCTGTTGATGACGAGAAAGAAATTGTTTAAGAATCGAAATATGACTTCAAGTGTCGCTTATATCTTGAACATGCTCCTTATGGGATTCTGGCATGGGATAACATGGTTTTATATCGCTTACGGACTCTTTCATGGGGTAGGCTTAGTGATGAATGATGCCTGGATTCGGAAGAAAAAAACGCTCAATAAGGAACGTAAGAAAGCAGGGCGACCTCCCTTGCTTGAGAATCGTTGGGCTCAGTTACTTGGCATGGTGCTAACCTTCCATGTCGTAATGGTTTCATTCTTAATCTTTTCTGGATTTTTGAATGATTTATGGTTTAAAAAATAGAAGGAATTAAAAAAATGGATATCAAATCAGAAGTTATTGAAATTATCGATGAATTGTTCATGGAAGATGTTTCTGACATGATGGATGAAGATCTTTTTGATGCAGGTGTCTTGGATAGTATGGGAACAGTTGAATTGATCGTGGAAATCGAAAATCGCTTTGATATTCGTGTCCCGGTTACAGAATTTGGTCGTGACGACTGGAATACAGCCAATAAAATCGTAGCAGGGATTACGGAGTTAAAGAATGCTTAAACGTCTGTGGTTAATTTTTGGGCCACTCCTTGTTGCTGCTTTATTGCTTCTTCTACTTATCCTTTTTTTCTATCCTAGTAGTAAAAGTCACAATCTTATGGAGGAAAAATACTCTGCGGCCTCAATAAGTGCAGAAAGCTTTAAGGAGAGAAGTCAAAAAGTGAGAGCTCTCACAGACCCTGATATGCGGTTTTATCCCTTTCTTTGGGTCAAGTGAGTGGATGCGCTTTGATAATATGCATCCGGCGGTACTAGCTGAAAAGTATAATCGTTCTTATCGACCTTACTTTCTGGGGCAGGCAGGAGCAGCGTCTCTTAGTCAGTATTTTGGAATGCAACAAATCACATCTGAACTTGAAAAATAAACAAGCGGTATTTGTAATCTCTCCACAATGGTTTACAAAAGAGGATCATGATCCGACTATTTTCCAAACTTACTTTAATAACGATCAGCTAACTGCTTTTTTGGAAAATCAATCTGGAGATGCTGCCTCTCAGTTTGCTGCCAACAGACTTTTGAAACAAAATCCAGGAATCTCTGATGAAAGGGGATTGTTGAGAAAGTTGGCTAAGAATGAACAAATATCAGAGTTTGACCAGACAATGATTAAGGCTTCTGCAGAATTCAACGAAAAACAATCTGCTCTTTTTGGCCAATTCTCGATTCGTGGGCGATTAAGTTACAAAGATCACGTTGAAAAATATTTGGGCAATCTCCCTGATCAATTCTCTTATGAAGAATTGGAAGCTATCGCTCGAAAAGAGGGGGAAGAAAATACGACCAATAATGATTTGGGTATGGAAAACCATTTTTACAATACTCAACTAAAGAAGGATTTGAAAAAGTGGGAAGGCTCTCAAAAGAATTTTAACTTTCTAAAATCGCCTGAGTACAATGATCTACAGTTAGTACTCGATCAATTTGCCAAGTCTAAGGTCAATGTGATTTTTGTTTTTCAACCTGTCAATAAAAAATGGATGGATTATACAGGCTTGAGTGAAGAAATGTATCAACACACTGTCGAAAAAATTCGATACCAATTGGAAAGTCAAGGGTTCACCAACATCGCTGACTTTTCAAAAGATGGTGATGAACCATACTTTGTCAAGGATACGATTCATATCGGTTGGTTAGGCTGGTTGGCGTTTGATAAGGTTGTAAATCCTTTTTTGAGCAATCCAACAACAGCTCCCTAATTACCAAATGAATGATCGATTTTTCAGCCAGGATTGGGCGGATTACGATGGGAACATCAAAGATTTTCAATAAATAGCAACAGAGCCTGAACCTTGGTTTGGGCTTTTTGTAATCAATGAATTTTGGGTAAAGGTTAGTGTAGTAGTGAAGTTTCCTTTTGAATGAAGAAAGTAAAAAAAGTCTGTAGAGAAAATGAAAACATGTCAGATGTTTTCATCTTTTTTCTTGACTTTTAACTGGGATGTGATATACTTAACTGGTAAAGAAACGAGTAAAAAAACTTGTATTTTAAAGTAATTCTGTTCTGAGAAAGGAGCAAATCATGAGACAATTGGCGAAGGATATTGATCAATTTTTAAATGAGATTATCCTAAAAGCTGAAAATCAGCACGAAATTTTGATTGGTCATTGCACGAGTGAAGTTGCTTTGACAAATACCCAAGAGCATATTCTCATGCTCTTGTCAGAGGAATCGTTAACCAATTCTGAGTTGGCACGTCGTCTGAATGTCAGTCAAGCAGCTGTTACCAAGGCTATCAAATCTTTGATTAAAGAGGGTATGCTTGAAACTTCTAAGGATCCCAAGGATGCTCGAGTTATTTTTTATCAATTGACAGACTTGGCTCGACCAATTGCTGAAGAGCACCATCACCATCATGAACATACCCTCTCGACCTATGAGCAGGTCGCGACTCAGTTCGCGCCAGATGAACAAGAAATTATCCAGCGGTTTTTAACTGCTTTAGTAGGAGAAATCAAGTAATGAGATACATCACAGTAGAGGATTTATCCTTCTATTATGACAAGGAACCTGTGCTTGAACATATCAATTACAGTATTGATAGTGGGGAGTTTGTCACCCTGACAGGAGAAAATGGAGCAGCGAAGACAACGCTAATCAAGGCTAGTCTGGGAATTTTACAACCGCGAATTGGGAAAGTAACTATTTCAAAGACAAATATTCATGGTAAAAAACTAAGAATTGCCTATCTTCCTCAGCAAATTGCTAGTTTCAATGCAGGCTTTCCAAGTACTGTTTATGAATTTGTCAAATCAGGTCGTTATCCTAGAAAGGGTTGGTTCCGTCGTCTTAACGCCCATGATGAAGAACACATCAAGGCTAGTTTAAACTCGGTCGGTATGTGGGAGCATCGGGACAAACGCATTGGTTCCCTTTCTGGTGGTCAAAAGCAAAGGGCTGTCATCGCACGTATGTTTGCTTCAGATCCCGATATCTTTATCTTGGATGAGCCAACGACAGGGATGGATGCGGGAACCAAGGATGAATTTTATAAGCTCATGCACCATAGTGCTCACCATCATGGCAAGGCTGTCTTTGATGATTACCCACGATCCTGAAGAAGTCAAGGACTACGCAGATCGTAATATTCACCTGGTCCGAGACCAAGATTCGCCATGGCGTTGCTTCAATGTCCATGAAAGTGACCAGGAGGTGGAGCATGCTTAATCTATTGTCTTATGATTTTATGCAGCGGGCCTTTTTGGCTGTTATCGCTATGAGCCTCTTTTCACCAGTACTTGGGACCTTCCTCATCTTGCGTCGTCAAAGTCTCATGAGTGATACACTGAGTCACGTATCGCTATCAGGTGTGGCCTTTGGTTTGGTTTTAGGGATTTCTCCGACCATCTCGACGATTGCCATTGTCTTGATTGCGGCGGTCTTTCTTGAATATCTCCGTACGGTTTACAAGAGCTTTATGGAGATTGGAACAGCCATCCTCATGTCAACAGGTCTTGCGGTTTCACTCATTGTTATGAGTAAGGGTAAGAGCTCTAGCTCGATGAGTTTGGACCAATATCTGTTTGGTTCTATTGTGACCATCAGTCAAGAACAGGTAATTGGACTCTTTGTCATTGCAGCAGTTGTTTTAATTCTGACCTTCCTCTTTTTGAGACCCATGTACATCTTAACTTTTGACGAGGATACAGCTTTTGTAGATGGCCTTCCAGTGCGTACTATGTCCATTCTCTTTAACATGGTAACGGGTGTGGCCATTGCACTCATGATTCCAGCCGCAGGAGCACTTTTGGTATCAACTATCATGGTCTTGCCAGCTAGTATCGCTTTACGTCTAGGGAAGAACTTTAGTTCGGTGATGATTCTTGCCAGCGTTATTGGTTTTCTAGGTATGGTAGCAGGGCTTTATATATCCTATTATGCAGAGACACCACCGAGTGCAAGTATTACCCTTATCTTTGTAGTTGTCTTTTTGTTAGTCAGCTTACTCAAACGTTTTATCAAATAGGAGAAGAAAATGAAAAAACTAGGCCTACTTTTGGCAAGTCTTGTAACACTATTCTTAGTCGCTTGTTCCAATCAAAAACAGGCAGACGGAAAATTAAATATCGTCACAACTTTCTATCCTGTCTACGAATTTACCAAGCAAGTAGCAGGGGACACAGCCAATGTCGAACTTTTAATCGGGGCTGGAACAGAGCCACATGATTATGAGCCATCACCTAAGGCAGTCGCTAAAATCCAAGACGCTGACGCCTTTGTTTATGAGAATGAAAACATGGAAACATGGGTTCCAAAGCTTTTAGATTCACTAGATGAGAAAAAAGTAAAAACAATCAAGGCTACTGGAGATATGTTGCTTCTTCCAGGTAGTGAAGAAGAGGAAGACCATGATCATGGCGAAGAAGGTCATCATCACGAGTATGATCCTCACGTGTGGTTGTCTCCTGCGCGTGCCATTAAGCTTGTAGAGCATATCCGTGACAGTTTATCAGCTGACTATCCAGATAAGAAGGCGACTTTTGAACAGAATGCAGCAGCCTATATCGAAAAACTACAAGCCTTGGATAAGTCCTATACTGAAGGTCTTTCTAGTGCTAAACAAAAGAGTTTTGTGACTCAGCACGCTGCCTTTCGTTATCTAGCCTTGGACTACGGACTTAATCAAGTCTCTATCTCAGGTCTGTCACCAGATGCGGAACCGTCAGCAAGTCGCTTGGCAGAATTGACCGAGTACATCAAGAAAAATAAGATTTCTTATATCTACTTTGAAGAAAATGCCTCTCAAGCTTTAGCCAATACTCTTTCAAAAGAAACAGGAGTTAAGTTAGACGTTCTGAATCCTCTGGAAAGCCTGACCGAAGAGGACATGAAGGCTGGTGAGAACTATATCTCTGTCATGGAGAAAAATCTAAAAGCCCTCAAGCAAACAACTGACCAGGCAGGGGCAGAAATTGAACCAGAAAAAGCAGAGGAAACTAAAACCGTTCAAAATGGTTACTTTGAGGATGCAGATGTCAAGGATCGTACCTTGAGTGACTATGCTGGCAACTGGCAGTCTGTTTATCCTTTCCTTGAAAATGGGACTCTAGATCAAGTCTTTGACTACAAGGCTAAATTGACTGGTAAAATGACCAGGATGAATACAAAGCCTACTATCAAAAAAAGGCTATCAAACCGATGTATCTAAGATTAATATCACGGATAACACTATGGAATTCATCCAAGGTGATCAAAGTAAGAAATATACTTACAAGTATGTTGGCAAGAAAATCCTGACCTATAAGAAAGGGAATCGAGGAGTTCGTTATCTCTTTGAAGCGACAGATGCGGACGCTGGACAATTTAAGTATGTTCAATTCAGCGACCACAATATCGCACCAGTTAAGACTGGGCACTTCCATATTTTCTTTGGAGGAACTAGCCAGGAAGCCCTCTTTGACGAGATGGACAACTGGCCAACCTACTATCCAGAGAATTTATCTGGTCAAGAAATCGCCCAAGAAATGTTGGCTCATTAAATCGAAACAATCCTTCCTACATGGGAGGATTTTTCTTGTCTTTTTCATCTCTAAGCATCTGGATTGACATTGGCTGAGAGGGGAGTATAATAGATGTAATAAAAATAGTTACAACAAAGAGAGGTTTTCTATGGTTTATGAATATAATAGTCGCATTCATTTGGCTGAGGTAGCTTTTAAATGTCAAGGACTTTAGAAAGTCAGACAGCATTTTTATCATCAGTTGCTTGGGTTTGGAGATTTTTGAATCAATCGGAAAAATCAAGTTCTTTTTAGGTGCAGGTAGGGAAACCGCTAGTTCAGCTAATTAAGACAGATGACATTAGCAATCCTAAGCGAAGTTATGGTCTTTATCATTTGGCCCTTCTTTTGCCGAGTCGTGAAGATTTGGCTAATGTTTTTAAACACTTGTTAGACTTAAAGATTCCATTAGTTGGTGGAGCTGATCATGGCTATAGTGAGGCTGTCTATCTAGAAGACCTGGAGGGTAATGGCATTGAACTCTATAGAGACAAGCCTGTGACCGAGTGGGACATTCGTGAGGATGGACGAATTATTGGTGTGACAGAAGAACTGTCTGCCCAAGATATCTATGAACTGGGACAAGAACTAGATCTCTTTGTAATTGCAAGTGGTACTAGAATGGGACATGTTCATCTATCCGTTAAAAACAGTCGAGAAGCGTCTGCCTTTTACCAAGGTTCTCTAGGTCTTAAGGATAAATTCACGATTCCACACGCCAGTTGGATTGCATCGGGGAATTACCATCATCATCTAGCAGTTAATGAATGGGGAGGTAAAAACTTAGCTCCTCGTGAGCAAGGAATGGCAGGCCTAGCCTACTATGTCGTTGAAGTTGAGAACAAAGAGGAATTATTAAAAGTATTTGCTCAATCTCAAACTGGCAAGGCGATAACTCAGTGGATTTCCTCTTCAGAGTTCAGCATGATTGATAAAGATGGTATCGTGACGCGAGTTAGAGTGGGAAATTAGAAAAGAGCGGTTCAGTCTACTTTAGAAGTAGTTTGAACTGCTCTCTTTTTTATTCAGGTTTTTCGAGAATGAAAAGTTCTTTTGTTGCGTACTTACTTTCTTTATATCCTAGTGTTTCATAACTAGTAATTAAAGGATCATAGACATCGTTCTTTCCTTTTTGCTCACGTGGAATTACGACATAATCAATTGATGGGTCAGCTTTTCGTTGGTTGTGGTAGAAAATATCGTATAAGGCCCGATGTTTTCTAAGTGCAGGTGTATAGCCCCCTTCTGCAACGATTGAGGCATCTTCTGGTAGAATTTCTAGGCCGTATTTGATTGCTTCAAATTTCTCTTTATTTTGTTGATAATAGCCAATGTTGAAAGACCAACTTTGAGTAAGGCGATGAAGAATAGTACCAGAAAAAATCATGCCAACAAAAATAAATGAAATCACCATTTTTTCGTTAATGTGTTTGTGCAATTTTAAATCTTCTAGAGCTAGCAAGGCCATTATGAAGAGTAAGGCTCCACTACCATAACTATATTGAAAGCCGATGTCGTATTGATAAGGCCAATCCGGCAATAAATTAATAACTACTAAAGGTAGAGCTAAAAAATAATTTGACCAGTTGCGTTGCAATAGTGGTAGAAAACACATAGGAGCTAACATCAGGAATAAATAACCTAGTTTTTTAGCCATGAATAAATGGCTGATGGCGAAACTTGGGTGAAGAACTAAATTTTTAAATACGGCTAAAATACCATTTTCATCTTTTTAGTAAGAATGCATCGAATCGTGAGACCATTCCGCCTTCTCCGAATGTGCTCAGGATTAACAATGCTAGAGTGAAGTATAGAAGTGGTAGAAGAAATTCAGTTAGGATCAGCCATTGTTTGGTTTTGCTCGTCAGATTGAAACGTTTTTGTGATAAGAAATACATACCAATGCTAATAACATAGATAAAAGCATCTTCTTTCACAAGTAGTAGTAAAATAGTCGATACTAGGATACCCCACTTCTTCTCATTCACTATAAAATAGAATACCCAAAAAATCAAAGGAACTAAGAAACAATTTTCGTGTAGGTGATAACCTCCTGCAGTAGTTAATACTGGTAAAAGCACAAACCAAAGGACTGTCAAAATGTTTGCCAATTTCGATAAATTCAATTTTGATAGGAGTAATCTTAAAGGAATAACTGCAGAGAATACAACCCAAATTTGTAGTACCTCTAAAGTTTCAACATGAGGGAAAAGCTTGTAGAAAGGTAACATCAGATAGAAAATGGGTGAGATGTGAACTGCAAAGTGCGATAATACTCGATCGCGCTCTAGTGTTGTGATAGCGCTCAAGTCGGTGCTCATGCGATGAAACATCTGTGAGAATAGACCAATATCAAAGGTAGAACCATCAAAGGTTTTTACTTTATAGATAAAAACAATCGAGAGATAGACAACATAGAGAGTAACGATAGAAAATACACCATAGGTTAGTAATTTTTTGTAGCGCTCTAAGTATTGCTTAAGCGGGGAGTTGTGAATTAAAAGAAGGGTGGTTCCTGAAAGCAAACCAGCAAAGATTACAGGCCAAATAATAATGTTAAATCGAGTGTCTGCCAAATTGAAAGCATGAAACTCAAGTGCAGTATCTTGGAAGTTTGAATTAAGCAATGTCAATAGACGAGGTGTTGTAAATAAAATAACTAGTAGGTACAGAAATGAAAATTTTTCTTTTCTGAGAAAACTGCCAATATATAGTACTAATGTCAGCAATAGCAAACCTAGGGATAAGAAAAAGGACATGCTCTTATAGATAGAAATAAATAATACAATGTTTAATAATAAAGTATTGATTTTGGAAAATACTTAATGCAGGAATTTTTTTAGCAAAAAGAATCAAAGCGGACCCAACTATAAAAAAAGTTCCTATTATTAAAGCTGACACGGGAGCTAAGGCGAGAAATACATCGTGTGGTGTTGAAGTTAACAATTCGATCAAAATCATCAGAAGATAGGCTCTGAGTAAACACGATAAGTAATACATTCGTTGCTCTATCAAGTTTGTTAGAATTCGTTTCATTTCATAAAGTCCTCCAACTAGTATTCTATCATAAAAAAGTAATTTCTTTAGCTTGTGACTGATTATTATATAGTTTTGAGTTGCCTTTAAAAAATATCTCTTACATTTTTTGAAGAATTACTCATCGTATTATCAGTTAGCATTTTTGAAATAAAAAGTAAAGAAAAGATGAAATTATGAAAACCACCTTTTCTGAAAACAAGCCACAACTATACTCAAGTAAGAAAAATCCTTCAAAGCCCTAGCCTACTATGTGGCTGAAATTGAGAACAAAGAGGAATTATTAAAAGTATTTGCTCAATCTAAAAGTAGCGAAGCGGTAACTCAGTGGTTTTCATCCTCAGAATTAAGCATGACTGACAAAGACGGTATCGTTACGCGAGTTAGAGTGGGGAACTAGAAGTCTTTACCTTTAAGATAAGTGCTCCTTTTGACAAAGGTCTGTATTAGAGATATAATGTAGAAAAATCGTTTAAGGATAAAGACATGACAAATTCAAAATACATTACACGCCTCAAACGCTCAGAGGGTCAATTGCGAGGTATTCAAAAGATGATGGAGGAAGAGCGTGATTGTGTCGATATCATTACTCAATTAACAGCAGTGCGATCCAGTGTTGATCGTATTATTGAACTGATGATAACGGAGAATTTAACATCTTGTATTAACGACCCTTTAGAGGATCCTCAAGCACAGAAGGAAAGATTGGAAAAGGCGGTTAAATACTTGATTAAACGCAAGTAATAAAAAACATACGTTTCTCTTAAATAGTGAACAAATGATTAAAAGAGCAGTTGGTTTTCTTGAAATTAGACCAATTGCTCTTTTTGAATTTTATTTATTAAATATCACCTGGCCAGTGGTTCATGCCACCTTCTACATTTGTGACGTTGAGCCCTTGGGCGCTGAGAAATTGACAGGCAGAGGCAGAACGTACACCTCCTTGACAGATGACATGGTATTCATGGTCAGGTTTTGAGTTCTTTGTAGCCTTGCTCCAAGGTACTTAACGGAAGATTTTTGGCACCTGGTGCATGTCCTGCTTGGAATTCATGTACTTCACGGACATCGATAAGATCTAGATTTTCATTTTGATATTTTTCATAAAAGTCAGCCATGCTGATATTAGTTAGCATATTTCTACTCCTTCTGGATTCGCCATTTTGTATAGTGAATAAGCGCCGTCAAGGTTTTGGACGGTAAATCCTGCTTGCTTGAGGATACGCTCTGCGATATAGCTGCGTAAACCACTGTGGCAGCTAACGATGTAGGCTTGGTTCTTGTCTAGTTCATCCAAGCGTTCCCGTAGTTCGTTTAGGGGGATGTGGATGGTGTCAACCTTAAGTCGACCACTTTGGAATTCGCCACTTGTCCGTACATCAAGAAATTTCTTACCCTTAGCCAGTTCATCTTCTAGTTGGTACCACTGGATATTGTCACTGAGACCTTCGATGAGGTTCATAGCGGCGTAACCCAGCATATTGACCGGATCCTTGGCAGAGCCAAATGGCGGTGCATAGGAAAACTCTAACTCTGGCAAATCAAAGACAGTGAGATTTGCTTTAATAGCAGTTGCTAGGATATCGATTCGCTTGTCAACACCTTTCTTCCCAACTCCTTGGGCACCGTATATTTTTCCACTGGTTGGGTCGAAGAGGAGTTTCAAGGTCATATCAGTAGCGCCTGGATAATAACCAGCATGATCTTTCCCGCTGACATGAAGTGCCTTGTAAGGAAGTTGATTCATGGTAAGGATACGCTCGCTAAGACCAGTCGAAGCAGCTGTCATATTAAAGGCACGAACGATCGCAGTGCCGATACTGCCTTTGTTTGTACGACCAAGTCCTGCGATGACGTCCGCCACTTGGCGTCCTTGACGATTGGCAGGAGAAGCGAGTGAGATGAGAGCGTCTTGGCCCGTAATCACTTGCTTGACGATGATGGCATCCCCAACTGCAAAAATATCTTTTTGACTGGTTTCGTAATGTTCATCGACCAGGATCCCGCCACGAAGTCCCAGTTCAATCCCCGCAGATTTAGCCAGACTATTTTCAGGTTCAACACCGACAGAAAGGATGGTAAGGTCAGAAGTGATTTTTTGACCGTTTTCGAGAACGATGATTTTTCCTTGGTCTTCAAATCGAGTCGCAGACTGAGAAGTGATAACGCGAACGCCGTTTTTAACCAATTCTGTTTGGACAAAGGCTGCCATTTCTTGATCTAATGGTGGCAAGACATGAGGTGCTTTCTCCACGATAGTAACCTGCAATCCACGTTTTGCCAGGTTTTCAGCCATTTCAAGCCCGATAAAACCTGCACCGATGACGACAGCTTCCTTTGGATGCTTGTCCAAGGCGGCCATAATTTCATCGAGATCAGGAACATTTCGGAGTGCGTAGGCATTCTTAGCTTCTGCCAAGCCATCAATGGCAGGAACAAATGGCTTAGCTCCTGGAGAGAGAATCAACTTATCGTAGCCTTCTGTGAATTCCTGTCCATCATGTCGGACAGTGACAGTGTGATTTTCTGGAGAAATCTGGACGACCTCGTGAAATGGTCGCACATCGAGATTAAAGCGTGCCTTGAGACTTTCAGGAGTTTGGACTAATAAGCTGTCACGATTTGCAATTTCTCCTGAAACATAGTAAGGAAGTCCGCAGTTTGCAAAGGAAACAAAGGGACCTTTCTCAAAAATAGTGATTCAGCGTCTTCTAAGAGACGTCTGAGACGGGTTGCTGCAGACATACCGCCTGCAACTCCTCCAATAATGATAATTTTCATTAATTTTCTCCCTCTTGTTCTATATGATCTTGCCTGTCCAAGCGCTCATACCACCTCGGACGTTGATAACATCATAGCCTTTTTTCTTTAGCTTTTTAGCAGCCATCTTGCTTCGAACACCGGAATGACAAATGACATAAAGTGTTTCATTTGTCGCAGGTGTGTAAGCTCCGATTTCGGTTAGAGGAACATTCTTGGCGTTTTTGATATGGCCTCTACGGAATTCCGTAGGCGTCCGCACATCCAGTAGCTGAATTGGTTCCTTGAGTTTAGCTTCTAATTCGCTGGTAGAAATACTATCAATTTTTGTAAATAAATGAAACATAGGCACCTCCGATATACCCTTATGGGGTATATTAAACCACTAAGCAACGCTTTTGTCAAGCAAGTTGAATTGATTAGTATTGTTTCTTTTTCAGTATACAAGATGCTATCTTACAAACTAAAGAGTTGGTTGGTAGGTTAATGAATAGAACCTGTTCTATTTATTCAACAACTAGTTGTCTAGAAAATAACCTTTTCTGAAAGCAAGCTACAACTATACTAAAGCAAGAAAAATCCTTCAAAGGACTTGAAAAATTAGAGAAAATCGGGTATAATATGAGTAATCATTTGTCGTAGGTTTTGTCTGAAATATTGTCCGGGCAAGGCTCACAGCAGTTAAATCTCCTGAAAAAAGTCGGATTTAACTGCTCTTTTTGTGCTTTTTTTCGGGATTTTTTGCATCTGTAACAGAGATTTAAAGATTCTGAAAATTAGTCGAGAAGGATAAGTTGATAGGGGTTTTAGGACCATTTAACGATAATTATTAGCTTAGACAACTAAGCTTGGAACTTTATTTACAAAGGAGAATCATCTTGGCAGGACATGACGTTCAATACGGGAAACATCGTACCCGTCGTAGTTTTTCAAGAATTAAAGAAGTTCTTGACTTACCAAATTTGATTGAAATTCAAACTGATTCATTCAAAGATTTCCTAGACCATGGTCTGAAGGAAGTGTTTGAAGATGTATTGCCAATTTCAAACTTTACTGACACTATGGAGTTAGAGTTTGTTGGCTACGAAATCAAAGAACCAAAATACACGCTTGAAGAAGCTCGTATCCATGATGCAAGTTACTCAGCACCAATCTTTGTAACTTTCCGCTTGATCAACAAAGAAACAGGCGAAATCAAAACTCAAGAAGTCTTCTTTGGTGATTTCCCAATCATGACTGAGATGGGTACTTTTATCATCAACGGTGGTGAACGTATTATCGTATCACAGTTGGTGCGTTCTCCAGGTGTTTACTTTAATGACAAGGTAGACAAAAACGGTAAAGTGGGCTACGGTTCAACTGTTATCCCTAACCGTGGAGCTTGGTTGGAACTTGAAAGTGACTCAAAAGACATCGCCTACACTCGTATCGACCGTACTCGTAAAATTCCATTTACGACCTTGGTTCGTGCGCTTGGTTTCTCAGGCGATGACGAAATCTTTGATATCTTTGGTGACAGCGAATTGGTTCGCAATACTGTAGAAAAAGATATTCATAAAAATCCAATGGACTCTCGTACAGACGAGGCTTTGAAAGAAATTTATGAACGCCTTCGTCCAGGTGAACCGAAAACTGCTGAGAGTTCACGTACCTTGCTTGTAGCTCGTTTCTTCGACCCACGTCGTTATGACTTGGCTGCTGTAGGACGCTACAAGATTAACAAGAAAACTAAATGTTAAAAATCGTTTACTCAACCAAACAATTGCTGAACCATTGGTAGATCCAGAAACTGGTGAAATCTTGGTTGAAAAAAAGGTACTGTCATGACTCGCGATGTCATCGAAAGTATCGAAAGGCCACTTGGATGGTGACTTTGAACAAGATTGTCTACACTCCAAAATGACTCAGCGGTATTGACAGAACCAGTCGTACTCCAAAAAAATTCAAGGTTGTAGCACCAACTGATCCAGATCGTGTTGTGACTATCATCGGTAATGCGAATCCAGATGATAAAGTTCGCACAATCACTCCAGCAGACATCCTTGCTGAAATGAGCTACTTCCTCAACTTGGCTGAAGGTATCGGTCGTGTCGATGATATTGACCACCTCGGAAACCGTCGTATCCGTGCCGTTGGTGAATTGCTTGCCAACCAAGTACGTCTTGGACTTTCACGTATGGAACGTAACGTTCGTGAACGTATGTCTGTTCAAGATAACGAAGTGTTAACACCTCAACAAATCATTAATATCCGTCCAGTAACTGCTGCAATCAAAGAATTCTTTGGTTCATCTCAATTGTCGCAGTTCATGGATCAACACAACCCACTTTCTGAGTTGTCACACAAACGTCGTTTGTCTGCTTTAGGACCTGGTGGTTTGACACGTGACCGCGCTGGATATGAAGTGCGTGACGTGCACTACACTCACTATGGTCGTATGTGTCCGATTGAAACGCCTGAAGGACCAAACATCGGTTTGATCAACAACTTGTCTTCATATGGACACTTAAACAAGTATGGTTTCATTCAAACACCATACCGCAAGGTTGATCGTGCGACTGGTAAAGTAACCAACGAAATCGTTTGGTTGACTGCCGATGAAGAAGATGAGTACACAGTTGCTCAGGCTAACTCTAAATTGAACGCAGATGGAACTTTTGCAGAAAAAGTTGTCATGGGACGTCACCAAGGGGTTAACCAAGAATATCCAGCATCAAGTGTTGATTATATGGATGTTTCTCCAAAACAGGTAGTTGCCGTTGCGACAGCATGTATTCCTTTCTTGGAAAACGATGACTCCAACCGTGCCCTCATGGGTGCTAACATGCAACGTCAGGCTGTGCCTTTGATTGATCCAAAAGCACCATTTGTTGGTACTGGTATGGAATATCAAGCAGCTCATGACTCTGGAGCGGCTGTTATTGCTCAATACGATGGTAAAGTTACCTATGCAGATGCAGATAAGGTGGAAGTTCGTCGTGAAGACGGTTCGCTTGATGTTTACCATATCCAAAAATTCCGTCGTTCAAACTCAGGTACTGCCTACAACCAACGCACCCTTGTAAAAGTTGGTGATGTCGTTGAAAAAGGTGACTTTATCGCTGATGGACCTTCTATGGAAAAAGGTGAAATGGCGCTTGGACAAAACCCAATCGTTGCCTACATGACATGGGAAGGTTACAACTTCGAGGATGCCGTTATCATGAGCGAACGCTTGGTCAAAGATGATGTCTACACATCTGTCCACCTTGAAGAATACGAATCAGAAACTCGCGATACAAAGCTTGGGCCTGAAGAAATAACTCGTGAGATTCCAAACGTTGGTGAAGATGCCCTTAAAGACCTTGACGAAATGGGGATTATCCGTATCGGTGCTGAAGTTAAAGAAGGAGACATCCTTGTAGGTAAAGTAACACCTAAGGGTGAAAAAGACCTTTCTGCTGAAGAACGTCTCTTGCACGCTATCTTTGGAGACAAATCTCGTGAAGTTCGTGACACATCTCTTCGTGTACCACACGGTGCCGATGGTGTCGTTCGTGATGTTAAAATCTTTACACGTGCAAATGGTGATGAATTGCAATCTGGCGTTAATATGCTGGTTCGCGTATATATCGCTCAAAAACGTAAGATTAAGGTCGGAGATAAGATGGCCGGACGTCACGGAAATAAAGGGGTTGTCTCTCGTATCGTTCCTGTAGAAGACATGCCTTACCTTCCAGATGGGACTCCAGTCGATATCATGTTGAACCCTCTTGGGGTACCATCGCGTATGAATATCGGTCAGGTTATGGAGCTTCACCTAGGTATGGCTGCTCGTACTCTTGGTATCCACATCGCAACACCAGTCTTTGACGGAGCAAGTTCTGAAGACCTTTGGGACACTGTCAAAGAAGCAGGTATGGATAGTGATGCTAAGACAATTCTTTACGATGGACGTACAGGTGAGCCATTCGATAACCGTGTGTCAGTCGGTGTCATGTACATGATCAAACTTCACCACATGGTTGATGATAAATTGCATGCACGCTCAGTCGGACCATACTCAACCGTTACACAACAACCACTCGGAGGTAAAGCTCAGTTTGGTGGACAACGTTTCGGTGAGATGGAGGTTTGGGCGCTTGAAGCATATGGTGCTTCAAACGTGCTTCAAGAAATCTTGACTTACAAGTCTGACGATATTAACGGACGTTTGAAAGCTTATGAAGCTATTACAAAAGGAAAACCAATTCCAAAAACCAGGTGTTCCAGAATCGTTCCGAGTTCTTGTAAAAGAATTGCAATCTCTTGGTCTTGACATGCGTGTCCTTGACGAAGATGATCAAGAAGTGGAACTTCGTGACCTCGATGAAGTGGAAGACGATGATGTCATCCACGTAGATGACCTTGAAAAAGCCCGCGAAAGAGCAGCTCAAGAGGCAAAAGCAGCCTTTGAAGCTGAAGAAAATGCAAAAGCGGAAGCAACAGAAGAAGCTGCTGAGCAAGAATAAGCAGTTCACTTAAAATAGAAAGGGAAGAAATAGTGGTTGATGTAAATCGTTTTAAAAGTATGCAAATCACACTAGCTTCTCCAAGCAAAGTCCGTTCATGGTCTTATGGAGAAGTCAAAAAACCTGAAACAATCAATTACCGTACGTTGAAACCAGAACGTGAAGGACTCTTTGATGAAGTGATCTTTGGTCCTACAAAAGACTGGGAATGTGCTTGTGGTAAATACAAACGCATTCGTTACAGAGGGATTGTTTGTGACCGTTGTGGTGTTGAAGTAACGCGTACAAAAGTTCGTCGTGAACGTATGGGACACATCGAGTTGAAAGCTCCTGTATCTCATATCTGGTATTTCAAGGGAATTCCAAGCCGTATGGGCTTGACCCTTGATATGAGTCCTCGTGCCCTCGAGGAAGTTATCTACTTTGCTGCTTACGTGGTGATCGATCCAAAAGATACACCACTTGAGCACAAATCTATCATGACAGAGCGTGAATACCGTGAACGCTTGCGTGAATATGGTCAAGGATCATTCGTTGCCAAAATGGGTGCTGAGGCTGTCCAAGATCTCTTGAAACAAGTTGATCTTGAAAAAGAAATTGCTGAACTCAAAGAAGAGTTGAAAACAGCTACTGGACAAAAACGTGTCAAAGCTATCCGTCGTTTGGATGTTTTGGATGCTTTCCACAAGTCTGGAAACAAACCTGAATGGATGGTTCTTAATATCCTTCCGGTTATTCCACCAGATCTTCGTCCAATGTTGCAATTGGATGGTGGTCGTTTTGCCTCATCTGACTTGAACGACCTTTACCGTCGTGTTATCAACCGTAACAACCGTTTGGCTCGTTTGCTTGAGTTGAATGCACCAGGTATCATCGTTCAAAAATGAGAAGCGTATGCTTCAAGAAGCAGTTGACGCTTTGATTGACAATGGTCGTCGTGGTCGTCCAATCACAGGGCCAGGTAGTCGTCCGCTTAAATCATTGAGCCACATGCTCAAAAGGGTAAACAAGGACGCTTCCGTCAAAACTTGCTTGGTAAACGTGTTGACTTCTCGGGGCGTTCTGTTATCGCCGTTGGTCCAACTCTTAAGATGTACCAATGTGGTGTGCCACGTGAAATGGCTATCGAGCTCTTTAAACCATTCGTGATGCGTGAAATCGTTGCACGCGATATCGTGCAGAACGTGAAAGCTGCGAAACGTTTGGTAGAACGTGGAGATGAACGCATCTGGGATATCCTCGAAGAAGTGATAAAAGAACACCCAGTGCTTTTGAACCGCGCACCGACTCTTCACCGTTTGGGTATCCAAGCTTTCGAGCCAGTCTTGATTGATGGTAAAGCCCTTCGTTTGCACCCACTTGTCTGTGAAGCCTACAATGCCGACTTCGACGGTGACCAAATGGCCATCCACGTACCGCTTTCAGAAGAAGCTCAAGCAGAAGCTCGTATCTTGATGCTTGCTGCTGAGCACATCTTGAACCCTAAAGATGGTAAACCAGTTGTTACACCATCTCAGGACATGGTTTTGGGTAACTACTACTTGACCATGGAAGAAGCTGGTCGTGAAGGTGAAGGAATGGTCTTCAAAGACCGTGACGAAGCTGTCATGGCTTACCGTAATGGTTATGTTCACCTTCACTCACGTGTTGGTATTGCAACAGATAGCCTCAACAAACCATGGACAGAAGAGCAAAAACACAAAATCTTGCTTACAACTGTCGGTAAAATCCTTTTCAACGATATCATGCCAGAAGGCCTACCTTACTTGCAAGAACCTACAAATGCGAACTTGACAGAAGGTGTTCCAGATAAGTACTTCTTGCCACTAGGTGGAAATATCAAGGAAGCTATTAGCAAACTTGAAATTAACGCCCCATTTAAGAAGAAAAACCTTGGAAATATCATTGCTGAAATCTTCAAACGTTTCCGTACTACAGAGACTTCTGCCCTACTTGACCGTATGAAGAACCTCGGTTACCACCACTCAACTCTTGCTGGTTTGACAGTGGGTATTGCCGATATCCCAGTCGTTGAAGATAAGGCTGAAATCATCGAAGAGTCACACAAACGTGTAGAGCAAATCACCAAACAATTCCGTCGTGGTATGATCACGGATGATGAACGCTACAATGCTGTTACAGCTGAATGGCGTGCTGCCCGTGAAAAACTTGAGAAACGTTTGGTTGCCAACCAAGATCCTAAGAACCCAATCGTTATGATGATGGACTCTGGAGCTCGTGGTAACATCTCAAACTTCTCACAGCTTGCCGGTATGCGTGGTCTGATGGCTGCTCCGAACGGACGTATCATGGAATTGCCAATCCTTTCAAACTTCCGCGAAGGTTTGTCAGTACTTGAATGTTCTTCTCAACTCACGGTGCTCGTAAAGGTATGACCGATACGGCCCTTAAAACAGCTGACTCAGGTTACTTGACTCGTCGTTTGGTTGACGTTGCACAAGACGTTATCATCCGTGAGGATGACTGTGGAACTGACCGTGGACTCTTAATCCGTTCTATCACTGAAGGTAAAGAGATGATTGAGTCTCTCGAAGAGCGTCTCAATGGTCGTTACACTAAGAAAACTGTTAAACATCCAGAAACTGGTGCAGTTATCATTGGACCAAATGAATTGATCACAGAAGACAAGGCACGTGAAATTGTCAATGCTGGTGTTGAAGAAGTAACAATCCGTTCCGTATTTACATGTAACACTCGTCATGGTGTCTGCCGTCACTGTTATGGTATTAACTTAGCGACTGGTGATGCGGTTGAGGTTGGTGAAGCAGTTGGTACAATCGCTGCCCAATCTATCGGGGAACCTGGTACACAGCTTACAATGCGTACCTTCCACACGGGTGGGGTTGCCTCAAATACCGATATCACTCAGGGTCTTCCTCGTGTCCAAGAAATCTTTGAAGCTCGCAATCCAAAAGGTGAAGCGGTCATCACAGAAGTCAAAGGACAAGTTACCGCTATCGAAGAAGACGCTTCAACTCGTACCAAGAAAGTCTTTGTTAAAGGTGAAACTGGCGAAGGCGAATACGTGGTACCATTCACAGCCCGTATGCGTGTAGAAGTTGGAGACCAAGTCTCTCGTGGTGCAGCTCTTACAGAAGGTTCTATCCAACCAAAACGTCTCCTTGCTGTACGTGATGTTTTGTCAGTTGAAACTTACCTCCTAGGTGAAGTACAAAAGTTTACCGTAGCCAAGGGGTAGAAATCGGTGACAAACACATCGAGGTAATGGTTCGTCAAATGATCCGTAAAGTTCGTGTCATGGATCCTGGTGATACAGAACTTCTCATGGGTACTCTCATGGATATCAACGACTTTACAGATGCTAACAAAGATGTTCTTATCGCAGGTGGTGTTCCAGCAACTGGTCGCCCAGTCCTTATGGGAATTACCAAAGCCTCACTTGAAACAAATAGTTTCTTGTCAGCTGCTTCCTTCCAGGAAACAACTCGTGTCCTTACAGATGCAGCTATCCGTGGTAAGAAAGACCATCTACTTGGCCTTAAGGAAAATGTTATCATCGGTAAGATCATCCCAGCTGGTACTGGTATGGCTCGCTACCGTAACCTTGAACCACTAGCGATTAATGAAGAATCATCTCTTGATGATTCACAAGAGGAAGAACAAGTGGATGTTCTCGTAGACACAGTTGAAATAAGTGAATAATCTACTCATCTAAAAGAGGGAAACTTCCCTCTTGTGGTGTGTATTAGTCATGAAAATGTAATGTATATTTTCCTAAAAAAATAGGAATATTATGGAATTAAAAACATATTAATTTCATTTTGAAAAAAGTGAGCAAAAAGCTTTGCTTTTTAGACTTTGTCATGATAAAATAAGACAGTTGCATGTTTAGGATTTTGTAAAAAACAATGCATAAATGATAAAAAAAATATACTCCCAAAAGGGGAATGGAGGAAAAAAATCGTGAAAAAAATGATTTGTTTAACGACCGAATCAGTCGATTCTCGATCCGTAAACTTCATGTAGGAGTTTGCTCGGTCCTACTTGGAACGTTAGTGATGCTCGGAACTGCCACAGGTGTTGGTGCCGATGAAGTGACGGAAGAACAACAAGCTGATGGTGTTGCAGCAACGACAGAAGTCGGTAAAGCTGAAAATCCAGTTGCGACTGAAGCAACAACAGCTAAAGAAACTACAACAGCTAAAGAAGTGACTTACCAAGCAGAAGCGGCTCCTGCTGTTTCAACTGAGGTAAAACCTGAGCTTAAGACTGAAACATTGGCAGCTTATGTTGCTGAAGTTGAAGCAAACTTGGCAAATGGTCAGTACAACAACAAGACAGACGAGAGTGTAGAAGTTCTCAAAGCAAGTCTTGCAAACGCTCAAAATGCTCTTGCAACTGCTACAAGCCAAGCTGAACTTGACGCAGCTTACCAATCACTCGTAACGACTGTCAATGCGAAACTTAAAAACAAGGAAGTAGCTAAGGTAGAAAAACCAGTAGTTGAAACTCCTGCTACAACAGAAGCCACTACAGGAAAACCTGCAGAAAACACAAAAGCCAGCTGAAGGTACTAACGCAATCGCAAATACAGGTAAAAACGACCCTCGTAATGGTAAAGAGATTGATAAGAATACTGCCTTCCGTGCAGATGCTGCAACAGCTACTGGAGTTGGGGCAGACGTTGTAGACGCAACTTCAACTCCAAAAGTTGAAAAACCAGGATATACAACAAATCTTGATGCCAAATCTATGACTAGACAGATTACTTGGTTGGACTTTGGGGATACAGCCAACTGGACGGGCACTACAACAACGTCGAATGGGGATCTTGCCCTTCAAGTTGGTGCTACCTATACTAAGGAAATTATGCCGGGTTACGTGGTAACCGTCAAAGTTAAATCTTTGAAACCCTTCCAAGCAACAGAAATCTACAAAAAGCGCTTAGAAGACCGAGGAGCGACGGCAGCTGAAAAGGCTACCTATGATCCAAATGCCAGAAATGGTTATGTGAGTGGGACTACTGATCAAAAAGCGCTTGCAGAATTGAACGCTGGTCACGAAGCAAAGGTTATTGCCGAGGCTCAAAACAATTGGACTGAAATTAAATTCGAAGGTATTGATACTGGGACAAAGAAAACTACCATTAGTTCAGAATTAAATGGTGGGAACATTGGAGTCCAGTTTGAAATTTCTGCGACCTTCCGCGGGAAAGCGGTCAAACCTGCTATTGTCATGGCGGATGGTGAGTCCGCTAACCCTGGTGAATTGGTTATGTTCACCACAAACGGACAAGGATGGCAACATATAGGGGAATGGAAAAAATCAGTCAAGAGATATAATGTAACTTATATTCCACAAGACACAGACAATTTATTTGGTTCGAACCCTTCCACTAAAATAAATGGCATGAATTTCAGTAGGACCAACCTTGACCAACTTCGAAGAGCAAATCAAGTTGGGCCAGATAAAAAAGCAGTTGCTTGGAAGTACTTTGGAAGTGCCGATTTAACAACTGGAGGTCTCGGAACAGGGATCTTCGGACCAAATATTTCTGCTGCTGATGTGGATGTTCCTCTTGTTATGACTAGGGGGGCTTCTGAGATTGGTCTTTACATTGCTTCAGGCGGGAAACAATCAGCCATGCTTGGTTTCTTCCCGCTTGATGAAGGAGATGCTCCTGAGTCATATGGTAAAGGCAGTCCATACCATTGCAACGGTTGACGGTGTTACTGGAGCTAAAGTAAATCAACCGTATCTTGGTAGCGTAAGCCCAGATATGGATGAGAATACAACTCTGGACTGGTTCGGTGATGATAAGGCAACTACGGCCGATGAAGGAATTGACCAATTGCTTCCAGAAGAACTCAAAGGTACAACCAATGAGATGATCAAGATGGATCGTACACGCCCAGGTAACTACAAGATGTCAGTTCAAGCCCATTTAGATGGAGCTTCAGAAGCACATATCTATGGTTGGGTAGACTTTAACCAAAATGGTAAATTCGACGAGGATGAACGCTCAAATCTCGCTACAATCACACAAGATGGCACTGTTGAGTTGACCTTTGCAAACAGTAAGACTTACATCGATCCTAGCGTCAACGAACTTGGTGCTCGTGTCCGTATTGCGAAGAAAGCGAACGAGATCGAAAACCCAACTGGTATGGCCTTCTCAGGGGAAGTAGAAGACTTCAAGACTCAAATTACCCACCCACCTAAAGGGGGGAATTCAAAGAAACAAGTGGTCTTCAAGGTGCTAAACAAACAGCAACTGTAGCCTTTACAGCGCGTGGAGAGCACAAGTATCAACGCAATTCTCAGGCAGTCATCGATGAAACAGTAGCACCATACATCGTTGACAAAGATGGCAATCGTGCAACCCTTGATGCAGACGGTTACTACGTCGTTAAAGGACAAGGTAAGTACAAGATTACTGCTAAAGGTAAAGATGTAGATGTTGAGTTTATTCCTGAGGATAACTTCCTTGGAACTGCTGATGGTATCTCAATCCGTCGTGTAGATAACAACGGTTACGATACTGGTTGGTCATCAAAATTCCCAGACCAAGAACCAAATATTGATGGTCAGTTGAATACCATGGATGGTCAATACGTTCCAACAGTCACTCCGATTGAAATCGAAGGGGTTGACAAGACATCGACTGATATTCAAGGTGCAACTCAAAAAGAAATACCAACCTTTAACACAACTGCTACCAACGCAAAGGTGACAAGATTGCGGTCACTCCAAGTGCAGAATATCCAGCTAAGTTGGTAGATCCAACTACAGGACTTACTACTGATGCGACTTCTGTAACAGTAGCTGGAGAAGGGACTTACACGATCAATCCTACAACTGGTGAAGTAACCTTCACGCCAGAACCAAGCTTTACTGGTACAGCCAAAGGTGTGGAAGTTACATTGTCAGCGCCAGTTGGTCGAAATAAAGACGGTAAGATTCAAGAAGAGTACATTAAGACTGCTACAGCTAAGTACACACCAACAGTTGTAGGAGTAACTCCAACCGCAACACCAGCAGAAACAAAAGATATTCAAGGTGCAACACAAACAGGTAAGCCTGAATTCAAGGGTGGTACAGTTGAAGTTAACGGTGTTGAAAAGACTGTTCCAATCAACGAAGACGTTCCAGCAACATTTGACGATGGCTCAACAACTAAGACAGTAGAAGGTGTTGGTAAATTTACGGTTGCAGCAGATGGAACAGTAACATTCGTTCCAGAACCAAACTTTGTAGGAACTGCACCAGCAGTAACAGTTGTTCGCGAAGATAAGAATGGAACAAAAGCTTCTGCGACATACACACCAACAGTTGTAGGAGTAACACCAACTGCAACACCAGCAGAAACAAAAGATATTCAAGGTGCAACTCAAACAGGTAAGCCTGAATTCAAGGGTGGTACAGTTGAAGTTAACGGTGTTGAGAAAACTGTTGAAATCAACGAAGATGTTCCAGCAACATTTGACGATGGTTCAACAACTAAGACAGTTGAAGGTGTTGGTACTTACACACAGTTGCTCCAGACGGTACTGTCACATTTGTACCAGAAAAATCATTCGTAGGAACTGCTCCAGCAGTGACAGTTGTCCGCGAAGATAAGAATGGAACAAAAGCTTCAGCGACCTACACACCAACAGTATTACCAGTAACACCAACTGCAACACCAGCAGAAACAACTGACATCCAAGGTGCCACTCAAACAGGTAAGCCTGAATTCAAGGGTGGAACTGTAACGGTTGATGGCGTTGAGAAGACTGTTGAAATCAACGAAGATGTTCCAGCGACATTTGACGATGGATCAACAACTAAAACAGTAGAAGGTGTTGGTACATACACAGTAGCAGCAGATGGAACAGTTACGTTCGTTCCAGAAAAATCATTCGTCGGAACTGCACCAGCAGTGACAGTTGTTCGCGAAGATAAGAACGGAACAAAAGCTTCTGCAACCTACACACCAACTGTAACTCCTGTGACACCAACAGCTGAAGATGCAACTACAACTGACAAACAAGGTCAAACACAAACTGGTAAACCAACCTTCACACCAGGTAATGAAAATGTCCCAATGGATGATGATACACCTGCAACCTTTGAAGATGGTTCAACAACTAAGACAGTTGAAGGTGAAGGAACTTACACAGTAGCACCAGATGGAACTGTTACTTTCGTACCAGAAAAATCATTCACAGGGACAGGTACAGGCGTAACTGTGAAACGTGTTGATAAGAATGGTACACCAGTTATAGCTAAGTACACACCAACTGTAACTCCAGTAACTCCTACAGCAACTCCAGCTGAATCAGAAGCCCCTCAAGGTGTGGTTCAAACTGGAACTGTAACCTTCACAGAAGGTGACCCAGTTGCACCAATCGACAAAGATACTATTACTCTCCTTGATGAAACGGTCAACCAGCTGCATCAGTAGTTGCTAAATCACCAGAAGGGAAAGAAATCGGTACTTTCACAGTTGATAAAGAAACAGGTGTTGTAACCTTTACACCAACTGATAAGTCTTACTCAGGTGAAGTAGTTCCGGTTAAAGTTCAAGCTAAAGATGCCAACGGCACTCCGGCTGAAACAACATACACACCTAAGATTACTCCAGTTGTGCCAACAGCGGATCCAACAACATCAACAGATATCCAAGGTAAGACACAAACAGGCAAACCAACCTTCACAGAAGGTAACCCAGATGTGCCGATGGATGATGATGTTCCAGCAACCTTCGAAGATGGTTCAACAACTAAAGTAATTCCAGGCGAAGGAACATATACTGTAGCTCCAGATGGAACAGTTACATTCGTACCAGAAAAATCATTCACAGGAACAGGAACAGGCGTGACTGTTAAACGTGTTGACAAGAATGGTACACCAGTTACAGCTAAGTACACACCAACTGTAACTCCAGTAACACCAACAGCAGAACCAGCAACATCAACAGATATCCAAGGTAAGACACAAACAGGTACACCAACCTTCACACCAGGTAACCCAGATGTGCCGATGGATGAAGATGTTCCAGCTACATTTGAAGATGGTTCAACAACTAAGGTAATTCCAGGCGAAGGAACATACACAGTAGCCCCAGATGGAACCGTTACATTCGTACCAGAAAAATCATTCACAGGAACAGGAACAGGCGTGACTGTTAAACGTGTTGACAAGAACGGTACACCAGTTACAGCTAAGTACACCCCAACTGTAACTCCAGTAACACCAACAGCGGAACCAACAACATCAACAGATATCCAAGGTAAGACACAAACAGGTACACCAACCTTCACACCAGGTAACCCAGATGTGCCGATGGATGAAGATGTTCCAGCTACATTTGAAGATGGTTCAACAACTAAGGTAATTCCAGGCGAAGGAACATACACAGTAGCCCCAGATGGAACCGTTACATTCGTACCAGAAAAATCATTCACAGGAACAGGAACAGGCGTGACTGTTAAACGTGTTGACAAGAACGGTACGCCAGTTACAGCTAAGTACACCCCAACTGTAACTCCAGTAACACCAACAGCGGAACCAGCTACATCTATTGGACCAAAAGGTAAAGAACAATCTGGTACACCAACCTTTACACCAGGTAACCCAGATGTGCCTATGAATAATGATGTTCCAGCTACATTTGAAGATGGTTCAACAACTAAGACTGTTGAAGGAGTTGGTACATACACAGTAGCTCCAGATGGAACAGTAACCTTTAAACCAGAACCAGAATTTACTGGAACTGCTCCATCAGTGACAGTTGTGCGTGAAGATGTTAACGGAACAAAAGTTTCTGCAACTTACACACCAACTGTAACCCCAGTTACTACGTTTGTAGACAAAGATGGTAAACCAATTCCAGGTAACCCAACAGAAGACGGTGAACAACCTAAGAAAGATATCCCAGGTTACCGCTTCGTTGAAACTAAGAAATTGCCTAACGGGGATACAGTCCATGTCTACGAAAAAGTAACAACTTCATATGTTGATGAAAATGGTAAACCAATTCCAGGTTACCCAACAGAAGATGGCGAACAACCTAAGAAAGATATTCCAGGTTACGAGTTTGTGAAGACAGTTGTTGATAAAGATGGTAATGTCCAACACATTTACAAGAAGAAAGTGACACCAACACCAACTCCAACGCCAACACCAACACCAACTCCAACACCAACTCCAACACCAACGCCAGCACCAGCACCAGTGCCAACGCCAGCACCAGCACCAGTGCCAACGCCAGCACCAGTGCCAACGCCAGCACCAACACCAGCTCCGGTGCCAGCACCAGTTCAAGAAAAACCAGCCCCAGTTGCTGAAGAGGTCGTTTGGACAACTGACCAATTGCCAAATACTGGTACTGAAGATCATGCCAGCCTTGCTGCCCTTGGTTTAGTAGGTGTCTTGAGTGGATTTGGACTTATCGCTCGTAAAAAGAAAGAAGACTAATCTGACTTTTAAAGATAGGAATAGTTAACTTTCTACTTAAAAACTAGTACATCATTAGATGTACTAGTTTTATTAATCTCTTTGCTGCTTGTTTTAAGGATAGAACTATGCTACAATCTTGTAAAGCAAACAAGGAAGTCAAACGATGAAAAGTGAATATCAAAAAATGATTGCGGGAGAACCCTATCACCCGTTCGATCCAGAACTTCGTGCTCTAGCACAAATAGCACGACAAAATCAAGCAACTTTTAATGCAGAAGTCGATCCAGTAAAAGGTATGGAAATCATCAAAGGCTGGTTTGGCTCAACTGGTGAAAAATCTCTATGTCAATACTCGTTTGGTGGTGGATTATGGTGTCAATATTCATTTGGGAGAAAATTTTTATTCCAATTGGAATTTAACCATGTTGGATGTTTGTCCGATTACCATAGGAGACAATGCCATGATTGGTCCTAACTGTCAATTTTTAACACCCCTTCATCCCCTTGATCCGAATGAACGAAATTCTGGGATAGAATTTGGGAAACCCATTACGATAGGGAAAAATTTCTGGGCAGGTGGTGGTGTCATTGTCCTACCGGGTGTTACTTTAGGTGATAATGTTATTGCAGGAGCAGGAGCAGTCATTACTAAATCTTTTGGTGATAATGTAGTTCTGGCAGGCAACCCAGCACGAGTTATCAAAGATATTCCAGTCAAAGAAAATTAAAAGAACAGCAAGATGCTGTTCTTTTTTGTACCATAAATAATGATTATTAATGAAGTTCGGATGGGGTTAAGAAAACTTTCAGAAAAAGTTTAGGCTTCTTTTAGGAAAGTTCCGTAGACTAAAATCATGTAAATGAAAGATGAGGAAATGATCATGAAAGCGAAAAAATGGACATTCTTATTAACGAGTATAGCAACTCTAGCACTGGTGACAGCTTGTGCCCAGTCAACTTCAAATACAACAGCTAGCAATACCGCAACAAGCACCACATCAACTACAAACGCTAAGAAAACTAGCTATTTTACGGATAAAGACTATGATACTTCTTATGATGAAAAGTCTGCATCAACTGTAACGCTGTCAGGATCAACAGCGACAGTATCTGGTGACGGAGTTGCCGTATCAGATTCTACCGTCACAATTTCTAAGTCTGGTACCTATGTGATTTCAGGTCAATCTGACGGTGTTCAAATCAAAATTGAAGCTGAAAAGACTGATGATGTACATATTGTTCTAAATGGCGTTACCATGACCAATACCAATGCAGCTATTTCTGCCACATCAGCCGGTCATGTTTACTTAACTCTAGCAGATGGTACAACCAATAGCCTGTCAGATTCTGCTTCTAATAGCGATGAAAAAGCTGATGCAGCCCTCTTCTCTAAAGTGGACTTGACCATCAATGGTAAAGGAACTCTTAATGTAGATGGCAAGAAAAATAATGGTATCAAGGCAAATGATACACTTCACATCACAGGCGGAACCTACAACATCACGGCAGTCGGAGACGCCTTTAATGTCAATGATGAACTCAATATTACTGGCACAACCATGACTATCGATGCCAAGGAAGATGGGGTCAAGGTAGATAATGATGACGATACATCTGTAGGAACCATGTATCTCTCTGACAATACCATTACTGTTACTGCAGGGGACGATGGTATCCACGCATCAGGTGATTTGGTTATTGATAGTGGTACCTATACCGTTAAGAATTCTACAGAAGGGCTTGAAGGTAAGTCAATTACTATCAACGGTGGAGATATCGCCATCTATTCAACGGATGATGGTGTCAATGCAGCCAACAAAAATGCTCAACAAAGTGAAATTTTCTTCACTATGAATGGTGGGAACTTGACGGTTGAAGTTGGTCAAGGGGACACGGATCCAATTGACTCAAATGGTAATATTACAGTTAATGGAGGAACCATCAAAATGACTGGTCAAACTGGTTTTGACTTTGATGGAACAGCGACCTACACAGGCGGAGATATCTATCTCAATGGTGAAAAACAAACTGAGATTGTCAATTCTATGCCTGGAGGCGGAGGGGCACCTGGCGGTGGCCCTCAAGGGAATGGTAGCCCTGGAGGTCCCGCTCCTGATGGACGACCATAAAAGAAAATCTCCTTTCTCGAAAGAGAAGGGAGATTTTTATGATATTAGGACGAGAAAGAATTATTCTCCGTCTTTTTTAAAGATGTTTTTCACGCCAGATACTGCACCTTCGACAGCTTCTTTTAGCATCTTCAGCAACTTCTTTAGCTTTTGAAGCTACTTTTTCTGCAGCTCCTTCTGCTTGAGTTTTTGTATCGCCAGTTAGTTTACCAAAACCTTCTTTAACAGAACCTTTAGCTTGGTTGAATTTTTCTTCGATTGACATGGGGGATACCTCCGTTAATTTTTTTGTATTATCTAAATTACATCAGATATTAATTTAAGTATACACCCTTTTTATGCTAAAAAGCAAAAAAACTGATACGAAAAGCATCAGTTTATTTTTTTAATAGGTTACAACATTCAATTGACCTTTATCATATTCAGCAATAAAGATATTTGAGACTTCTTCGAAACCTTCTTCTTTCAATTTCTCAGTTAGCCACTCCTCGGATTTGCCAATGGTTTCTAAGATTTCAACTTGGACAACACCATCTGTAATCACTGGGTACTTAGGATTCTCGTCACCCATTTTTACGACAATCAGCTGTCCGTTTTGCTCAATCACAGCTCTCTTGACATCCTTCAATTGGAAAATCCCTTGAGCGCGCAATTTAAAGAGCAACATCAGCAGCAGCTAGACCTTTTTGAGCGACAGGCTTCTGGATCTAATGTTCCATTTTTAATGATAATCGTAGGTTTTCCGTCAATCAGATGTTTAATGAAGGAAACATTGGTATTCAACCATTTGAGGAGTAAAATGAGAATAGTCCAAATAATGAGGATAACAATGTATTGGATGATGGTGATAGAACTATTGTAGATAACCCCACCGATAATACCCCCGAGAACAAAGTTCTGGATTTGATCTACTGCAGAACTTGGTGCTAAATTTCCTTTACCTGTTACGTTAATAACAAAAACAAGAGAAAGTAGCCCCAAGGCTAATTTAATTGCAATTGTAGCAAAAAAGATTATCATTTTTCAACCTCCACGAGTTCAACATCGGATTTATACAGTTCCATCTTTTCTAATAAATAGCTATCTTGGGCACTTCCACTGATAGCACGATAAAAATTGTCTCCAACCTTAATAATTGCTCCATCAGTTACTGCTGAGGTATTGACATAGACCTCTTTTTTATCTACACCTAATTCTTTTGAAACGACTTCGATAAAGTTTAGGGAAGAGCGGAATTGATTATCATTGGATTGACTGTTTTGAAGATTCGTAATGCTTATCAAAACAGAATGCGATTAAGGTCAAAAATAGAAATGAGCGATAATTCACGGAACTTGCTCCCTTTTTTTATCTTTGAAAAGCTTTAAATGCAAAAAAATCCAGTCACGATAAGCAGTAAAGCTGATACGATAATCATGGTCCCAATTCTGTTGACTGATCTGACTGAGCACATAGTCATAGGAATAGAATTTCATAAGATTTCTCCCTTTTTTTCAAATTCAATCTATTATAAACTAATTCCTAAGTTTTAGCAATTTTTTTAGTAGAGGAAAAAAAGCATTTTAATGGTTGTTTCCTACTCAAGGTAGTTTTTTCTGATTTGACTTAGCCTCCCGTCTTGACTTTCGTTTGGCTTTTGTTATAATAGTACAAATTTAGAGGAGGTACTCTATGATTCAAAAACATGCCATTCCTATTTTAGAGTTTGACGATAATCCTCAGGCAGTCATCATGCCCGAATCACGAAGGCTTGGATTTACAGTTACCAAAGAAGTGCATCTATGCATTTTTGGAAGAAGAGATTGACCGCTATGCTCAGGAAGTAGAAGCAGATTGCGTAGGGGAGTTTGTTTCTGCCACTAAGACCTACCCGGTTTATGTCATGGACTACAAAGGTGAAAAAGTGTGTCTTGCCCAAGCGCCTGTCGGTTCTGCTCCAGCGGCCCAGTTTATGGATTGGTTGATTGGCTATGGTGTGGAGCAAATCATTTCCACTGGTACTTGTGGAGTCCTAGCCGATATAGAGGAAAATGCCTTTCTCGTCCCTGTTCGCGCTCTGCGAGATGAGGGGGCCAGCTACCACTATGTAGCGCCTTCTCGTTATATGGAGATGCAGATTGAGGCTATCTCTGCCATTGAGCAAGTCTTGGAACAACTAGGCATTCCTTACGAGGAGGTCATGACTTGGTCGACAGATGGTTTTTACCGAGAAACGGCTGAAAAAGTTGCCTATCGTAAGGAAGAAGGCAGTGCAGTTGTGGAGATGGAGTGTGCAGCTCTTGCAGCAGTTGCCCAGCTTCGAGGAGTCGTTTGGGGACAACTTCTATTTACAGCCGACTCTCTAGCGGATTTAGAAAATTATGATAGCCGCGATTGGGGTTCAGAAGCTTTTGACAAGGCCTTAGAACTCTGTCTTGAAATCGTTAGTCATATGTGACTGCTTTAATTGTTTTTATGGTACAATGTAACTATGTTATTCAAATCATTTTCGGAAAAAATAAACACGACCTTGAGACGTTTATCACCTGCTCGTCGAATTTTTTTAAGTTTTGCTTTGGTTATTTTCGCAGGCTCTCTCCTTTTGAGTCTGCCATTTGTGCAAGCAACAAGCTCCCAAGCGACCTATTTCGACCATCTCTTTACAGCAGTATCCATGGTCTGTGTGACGGGACTCTTTACTCAACCAGTAGCTACTACATATAACATCTGGGGTCAGTTAATCTGTATGTTTTTGATCCAGATTGGTGGTTTGGGTCTCATGACCTTTATAGGGGTCTTTTATATTCAAAGTAAGCAAAAGCTAAGTCTTCGTAGCCGTGAAACAATTCTGGAGAGCTTTAGTTATGGAGAAACTCATTCTTTAATGGTTTTCATACGTTCGATTTTTCTTGACGACTTTTTATCGTTGAAGGACTCGGAGCCTTCCTGTTAAGTTTTCGTTTTGTTCCGGAATTTGGTTGGGGCCGAGGAATTTTTACCTCTATCTTCGTAGCTATTTCAGCTTTCTGTAATGCTGGTTTTGATAATTTTGGAAGTACAAGTTTAGTAGCTTTTCAAACTGATCCTTTGATTAATCTAGTGCTTGCTGCTTTGATCATCACAGGCGGTCTAGGGTTCATGGTTTGGTTTGACCTGGCCACGCAGTTGAGCAAGAAAAAACGTCGGCTTCGCTTCCATACCAAGTTGGTTCTCTTCTTGACAGCTGGAATTTTATTCACTGGAACAGTTTCAACCCTCTTGATAGAGTGGAACAATCCGGGAACGATTGGCAATCTCAGCATCCCTGATAAATTGCTAGTCAGTTTTTTCCAAACAGTTAGTATGAGAACGGCAGGTTTTGCTTCTATTGATTACACCCAGGCTCGGCCTGTTACTTTGATGATTTATATCTTACAAATGTTTCTCGGTGGGGCGCCTGGTGGAACAGCTGGGGGGCTTAAAATCACAACCTTCTTTGTATTATTAGTATTTGCACGCAGTGAACTTTTAGGATTACCCCATGCCAATGTAGCTCGGAGAACAATTTTACCTCGGACAGTCCAAAAATCATTCAGTGTCTTTATTATCTTCTTGATAACTTTCTTGCTGGGCTTGATTCTGTTAGGGGTAACCGCAGAAGGAAATCCGCGCTTTATCTACATCATGTTTGAAACAATTTCTGCCCTTGCTACGGTCGGAGTAACTGCAAATTTGACACCAGAGTTAGGCAGATTAGCTCTTAGCATTATCATGCTACTGATGTTTATCGGACGAATTGGGCCACTGACGCTATTAGTTAGTTTGGCTGAGTATCAACCAGATAAGAAAGATATGATCCACTATATGAAAGCAGATATTACCATAGGATAGGAAAGGATAAACTATGTCAGATCGGACAATCGGAATTTTAGGTTTAGGAATTTTTGGGAGCAGTGTTCTCGCAGCGCTTGCCAAGCATGATATCAATATCATAGCTATTGACGACCATGAGGAACTTATCAATCAATTTGAACCTGTTTTAGTTCGCGGTGTTGTTGGAGATATCACAGATGAAGAACTCTTGTTATCAGCCGGGATTGATACCTGTGATACGGTTGTGGTCGCAACTGGTGAAAACTTGGAGTCTAGTGTTCTTGCGGTTATGCATTGCAAGGATTTGGGAGTACCAACTGTTATTGCTAAGGTCAAAAGTCATACAGCAAAAAAAGTACTTGAAAAAATCGGTGCAGACTCTGTTATTTCGCCAGAGTATGAAATGGGTCGTTCATTAGCACAAACGATTCTCTTTCATAATAGCGTAGACGTCTTTCAGTTGGATAAGAATGTCTCCATTGTTGAGATGAAAATCCCTGCATCTTGGGTAGGTCAGAGTCTTAGCCAATTAAATCTTAGAGGACGCTATAATCTCAATATACTCGGTTTTCGTAAATACGAGAATGCTCCACTAGATGTTCAATTCGGACCGGAAGACCTTTTACAGTCTGATACCTATATCATGGCTATTATTAATAACCAATACTTAGATAATCTTGCAAACCTCAATGAGTAGAAGAAAAAGATTATTGAGTCAATATAAATATTTTTATAAGAGGGATTTAAGAAAAAAATTTTAACTTTTTCTTAATCCTTTTTAATTTTAGGAGATTATACTAGAGTCATCAAAAAAAGAAAAACTCTAAGGAGAATCCTATGAAATTCAATCCAAATCAGAGATATACTCGTTGGTCTATTCGCCGTCTCAGTGTCGGTGTTGCTTCAGTTGTTGTAGCTAGTGGCTTCTTTGTCCTGGTCGGACAACCAAGTTCTGCGCGTGCTGATGTGGTCAATCCGACCACTGCTCAAGTCGTGCCAGATGCAGATTCGGTGAGTGAAAAGAGCGACTTACCAGCAGAGGCTCTAAAAAAAGCAGTCGATGTAGCTCTTCCTTCAGAACAGGCAGATTCAGTACCTAAAGTAAGCTTGGATTCTACAAGCTCTCCAGAAAAAGCGGATGTAGCTGATAAAGACCAAGTAGTAGTTCCCAAAGAAGAAGTGCAAGCAAAACCAGAATCTAAGAAACAAACAGAAGATACGGTTAAACCTGCAACAAATTCTGCTCCTGTAGTCTCTGGACAAGACCGTGAGGCAAGTGAAGCTCAACCAGCAACCACTCCAGCTGAAGTGCAAAAAGGTGTGGCCGACAATACCAAAGACACAGTAGATGTCCCAGCTACATACTTGGATAAAGCCAATTACCCAGGCCCATTCACAGCCGGTGTTAACCAAGTTATACCATATGAATTCTTTGCCGGTGACGGTATGTTGACTCGTTTGATTCTGAAGGCATCAGACAAGGCTCCATGGTCAGACAACGGTTCAGCAAAAAATCCTGCTCTTCCACCAGTAGAGAAATTGGGCAAAGGCCTTTACTTCTATGAAGTGGACTTGGCAGGCACTCAAGGCAAATCAGACAAAGAGCTTCTAGACCTCTTGAAACAAAACGGTACGCAAAGCTATAAAGCTACTATTAAAGTGTATGGTGCGAAAGATGGCAAAGCAGATTTGAGTAATCTCGTAGCGACTAAGGATTTGGATGTCAATTTGAATGGCTTAACCACTCCAGCTGAAGTACAAAAAGGTGTGGCTGAAAACACCAAAGATACAGTAGATGTTCCAGCTTCTTACTTGGACAAGGCCAATTACCCAGGCCCATTCACAGCCGGCGTCAACCAAGTGATTCCATACGAATTCTTCGGCGGCGACGGCATGTTGACCCGCCTCATCTTAAAAGCATCCGATAAGGCCCCATGGTCAGACAACGGTTCAGCAAAAAATCCTGCCCTCCCACCAGTAGAAAAATTAGGCAAAGGTCTCTACTTCTATGAAGTGGACTTGGCAGGCACTCAAGGCAAATCAGACAAAGAGCTTCTAGACCTCTTGAAACAAAACGGTACGCAAAGCTATAAAGCTACTATTAAAGTGTATGGTGCGAAAGATGGCAAAGCAGATTTGAGTAATCTCGTAGCGACTAAGGATTTGGATGTCAATTTGAATGGCTTAACCACTCCAGCTGAAGTACAAAAAGGTGTGGCTGAAAACACCAAAGATACAGTAGATGTTCCAGCTTCTTACTTGGACAAGGCCAATTTCCCAGGCCCATTCACAGCCGGCGTCAACCAAGTGATTCCATACGAATTCTTCGCCGGTGACGGTATGTTGACTCGTTTGATTCTGAAGGCATCAGACAAGGCTCCATGGTCAGACAATGGTTCAGCAAAAAATCCCGCCCTTCCACCAGTAGAGAAATTGGGCAAAGGCCTCTACTTCTATGAAGTGGATTTGGCTGGTACTCAAGGCAAATCAGACAAAGACTTACTTGACCTCTTGAAACAAAACGGCACTCAAAGCTATAAAGCTACTATCAAAGTGTACGGTGCGAAAGATGGCAAAGCAGATTTGAGCAACCTCGTAGCGACTAAGGATTTGACAGTGAATTTGAACGGACAACAGTCCCCTATTCCGATGCAGTCAGGCTTTGCTCCATCTTCTAATGGTTCAGCTATGCCGACTCCAATGATAAATAGTCATCAAGATGCGTCTAATATGAAATCTCAAATGCCAGCTGCTAGCCAGGATAAGATGATGCCTAGCAAAGAGCAGGACAAAACCATGAACGCTAGCCAGCCAATGGCAACACCAAGCATGAAACAAGACCAAGCTCTAGCAGCCTCAAGCAAAGCGTCTGATGAAGGCAAGATGGCATCTAATAACAAGGTGTCAAGTCCAATGATGGTTGATCAAATGAAAGACCAAAAAGACATGCTTCCATATACCGGTGAAGCCCAAACCGCAATGGCTACTCTTGGATTCTTTGGACTCGCCTTGGCCGGTCTTGTTGGATTTTTGGGTTGGAAAACCAAAAGAGAAGATTAAGGTTCAAATCATTTAAACATTACGGAAAATAGTGTTATACTAAAGCAAGTATAACACTGTTTTTGTCAAAGGAGTGTCAGATGAAAAAGACAATTTTGTTGGTTGATGATGAGATAGATATTCTAGATATTCAAAATCGTTATCTTTTACAGGCAGGCTACGATGTTTTAGTCGCCCATGATGGTAAGGAAGGATTGGAACTTTTTAGAAAAAAAAACTATCGACCTCATTATCACAGATATCATGATGCCTAATATGGATGGTTATGATTTCATCAGTGAAGTTCAGTATATTGCTCCTGATCAACCCTTTCTCTTTACAACTGCTAAGACAAGCGAACAAGATAAGATTTATGGATTAAGTTTGGGGGCAGATGATTTTATAGCTAAACCGTTTAGCCCACGGGAATTGGTTTTGAGAGTGAATAATATCTTGCGCCGCCTTAGTCGTGGCGGAGAGACCGAGCAAATTGAGTTTGGTGACTTAGTGATCAACCATGTGACTCATGAGGTTCGCATTGGGGAACAGCCTTTGGAATTGACAGTGAAATCTTTTGAACTTCTATGGATATTAGCTAGCAATCCTGAGAGAGTCTTTTCAAAGACTGAACTTTATGAGAAGGTATGGCAAGAGGACTATGTGGATGATACCAATACACTCAATGTTCATATTCATGCTTTGAGACAAGAGTTGAGTAAGTATACGAATTTAAACACTCCTGCTATCAAAACTGTTTGGGGATTGGGCTATAAGATGGAAAGACCGAGAGGAAAAAAATGAAATTAAAAAGCTATATTTTAGTGGGGTATCTAGTTTCGACTCTACTAACGATTTTGGTTGTTTTCTGGGCAATCCAACGAATGTTGATTGATAAAAGTGAAGTTTACTTTCTAGTTGGAATGACCTTGATTGCTAGTTTCATTGGCGCTGCAGTGAGCATCTTTCTTTTGTCGCCCGTTTTCTCTTCTCTGAAACATTTGAAAAAACAAGCTCAGGATATAGCAAGCAAGGATTTCAGTACAGAAATCGAAACCAAAGGCCCATTAGAATTTCAAGAGCTAGGCCAGGCTTTTAATGACATGTCCCACAATTTGCAGGCTACCTTTCAATCACTTGATGAGAGCGAGCAAGAAAAGAGAATGATGATTGCGCAGCTCTCTCACGATATTAAAACTCCCATTACCTCCATTCAGGTTACTGTGGAGGGAATTCTAGATGGAGTGATTAAAGAAGAGGAGCGGTTCCACTATTTAACCACGATTGGTCGGCAAACTGAGCGTCTAAACAAGCTAGTGGAGGAATTGGATGTTTTGACTCTTAACAGACAACCTCAAGATACTGCTGATGAAGAAGTCGAAGAGGTCTTTTTAGATCAGCTGTTGATTGAGTCAATGAGTGAATTTCAACTCCAGATTGAACAAGAGGAGCGTGATGTTTACATTCAAGTATCACCTGAGTCGGCGAAAATCAAGAGCCATTCTGACAAACTTTCTCGTATTCTGGTCAATTTGTTAAACAATGCCTTTAAATATTCAGAACCAGGAACCAGAATCGAGGTTCTTGCTCAATTAACAGAACAAGAGCTGACAATCAGTGTGAAAGACGAGGGGCAGGGTATCCTTCCTGAAGATTTGGGAAAAATTTTTAACCGATTGTATCGTGTAGAAACTTCACGAAATATGAAGACAGGTGGGCATGGATTAGGTCTTGCGATTGCACAAGAATTGGCCCATCAGCTTGGTGGCAAAATCACAGCAGAAAGTCAATATGGCTTAGGAAGCAAGTTCACATTCTGCCTTAATTTGAAATAAAGGCGTAAAATCTCTTTACAAATCGACGGATTCATGATACAATAGCCTTTGTGTGAAATAGCAGCAGGCAAGCATGAAGCTCGTCAACAGGTGTCTTATGATAAGTAACCTTGGCTGTTTAGCGAAGGGCATCTGCACGAATCAGGGCTTTCTAAGTGACTATTTCCACCGAATATTATTTATATCAGGAGGACATACATATGTCACGTTATACAGGACCATCTTGGAAACAAGCTCGTCGCCTTGGCCTTTCACTTACAGGTACAGGTAAAGAATTGGCACGTCGTAACTACGTACCAGGTCAACACGGACCAAACAACCGTTCAAAATTGTCAGAATACGGTTTGCAATTAGCTGAAAAAAACAAAAAAACTTCGTTTCACATACGGTGTTGGTGAAAAACAATTCCGTAACTTGTTCGTAGAAGCTACAAAAATCAAAGGTGGAATCCTTGGTTTCAACTTCATGCTTCTTTTGGAACGTCGCTTGGATAACGTTGTTTACCGTCTTGGTCTTGCGACTACTCGTCGTCAAGCACGTCAATTCGTAAACCACGGTCACATTCTTGTTGACGGAAAACGCGTTGATATCCCTTCATACCGTGTAACTCCAGGTCAAGTGATCTCAGTTCGCGAAAAAAATCATTGAAAGTTCCAGCTATCCTTGAAGCTGTTGAGGCAACTCTTGGACGTCCAGCATTCGTATCATTCGACGCTGAAAAATTGGAAGGTTCATTGACTCGCTTGCCAGAACGTGATGAAATCAACCCAGAAATCAACGAAGCACTTATCGTTGAATTCTACAACAAGATGCTTTAATTTTAAGAAATATCTTACGAAAAAGCCTACAACAGTGGGCTTTTTGTTTTACTAAATCAAGATCTCCTATTTTACAATAAAAAAGTTAATAGTGTTTTATCTTATATAAAGAGTAAGTTTATTAGACGGTAGTTAATATGCAGGAAAAGATAAAAACAAAAATTTTACAAAAAATCAGAAAAACCAGTATCTTGACAAGCGTCAAAAAGTAGGTATAATAGAAAGAGTTGAAAAGCTCAGGGTCCGTTGGTCAAGGGGTTAAGACACCGCCTTTTCACGGCGGTAACACGGGTTCGAATCCCGTACGGACTATGTGTGTATCGCGGTTGATGGAAACAGGTTATAAAAAAAGTTAAAAAAACCTGTTGACAGAGAAAAACGACTGTGATATACTAATATAGTTGTCGCAAGCGCGACAAAGACCTTTGAAAACTGAACAAGACGAACCAATGTGCAGGGCACTATAACTAAGGTTATAGTACTGAACAATGAAAAAACAATAAATCTGTCAGTGACAGAAATGAGTGAGAACTCAAACTTTTAATGAGAGTTTGATCCTGGCTCAGGATGAACGCTGGCGGCGTGCCTAATACATGCAAGTAGAACGCTGAAGCTTGGTGCTTGCACCGAGCGGATGAGTTGCGAACGGGTGAGTAACGCGTAGTAACCTGCCTGGTAGCGGGGGATAACTATTGGAAACGATAGCTAATACCGCATGACAACAGTTATTGCATGATAACTGTTTAAAAGGGGCAACTGCTCCACTACCAGATGGACCTGCGTTGTATTAGCTAGTTGGTGAGGTAACGGCTCACCAAGGCGACGATACATAGCCGACCTGAGAGGGTGATCGGCCACACTGGGACTGAGACACGGCCCAGACTCCTACGGGAGGCAGCAGTAGGGAATCTTCGGCAATGGACGGAAGTCTGACCGAGCAACGCCGCGTGAGTGAAGAAGGTTTTCGGATCGTAAAGCTCTGTTGTAAGAGAAGAACGAGTGTGAGAGTGGAAAGTTCACACTGTGACGGTATCTTACCAGAAAGGGACGGCTAACTACGTGCCAGCAGCCGCGGTAATACGTAGGTCCCGAGCGTTATCCGGATTTATTGGGCGTAAAAGCGAGCGCAGGCGGTTAGATAAGTCTGAAGTTAAAGGCTGTGGCTTAACCATAGTACGCTTTGGAAACTGTTTAACTTGAGTGCAAGAGGGGAGAGTGGAATTCCATGTGTAGCGGTGAAATGCGTAGATATATGGAGGAACACCGGTGGCGAAAGCGGCTCTCTGGCTTGTAACTGACGCTGAGGCTCGAAAGCGTGGGGAGCAAACAGGATTAGATACCCTGGTAGTCCACGCCGTAAACGATGAGTGCTAGGTGTTAGACCCTTTCCGGGGTTTAGTGCCGTAGCTAACGCATTAAGCACTCCGCCTGGGGAGTACGACCGCAAGGTTGAAACTCAAAAGGAATTGACGGGGGCCCGCACAAGCGGTGGAGCATGTGGTTTAATTCGAAGCAACGCGAAGAACCTTACCAGGTCTTGACATCCCTCTGACCGCTCTAGAGATAGAGTTTTTCCTTCGGGACAGAGGTGACAGGTGGTGCATGGTTGTCGTCAGCTCGTGTCGTGAGATGTTGGGTTAAGTCCCGCAACGAGCGCAACCCCTATTGTTAGTTGCCATCATTCAGTTGGGCACTCTAGCGAGACTGCCGGTAATAAACCGGAGGAAGGTGGGGATGACGTCAAATCATCATGCCCCTTATGACCTGGGCTACACACGTGCTACAATGGCTGGTACAACGAGTCGCAAGTCGGTGACGGCAAGCTAATCTCTTAAAAGCCAGTCTCAGTTCGGATTGTAGGCTGCAACTCGCCTACATGAAGTCGGAATCGCTAGTAATCGCGGATCAGCACGCCGCGGTGAATACGTTCCCGGGCCTTGTACACACCGCCCGTCACACCACGAGTTTGTAACACCCGAAGTCGGTGAGGTAACCATTTGGAGCCAGCCGCCTAAGGTGGGATAGATGATTGGGGTGAAGTCGTAACAAGGTAGCCGTATCGGAAGGTGCGGCTGGATCACCCTCCTTTCTAAGGATAAGGAAAGCACATTGGTCTTGTTTAGTCTTGAGAGGTCTTGTGGGGCCTTAGCTCAGCTGGGAGAGCGCCTGCTTTGCACGCAGGAGGTCAGCGGTTCGATCCCGCTAGGCTCCATTGGTGAGAGATCACCAAGTAATGCACATTGAAAATTGAATATCTATATCAAATAGTAACAAGAAAAATAAACCGAAAAACGCTGTAGTATTAATAAGAGTTTATGACTGAAAGGTCAAAAAGTAAGGTTAAGTTAATAAGGGCGCACGGTGGATGCCTTGGCACTAGGAGCCGAAGAAGGACGTGACAAACGACGATATGCCTTGGGTAGCTGTAAGTAAGCGATGATCCAGGGATTTCCGAATGGGGGAACCCAACAGGTACTACCTGTTACCCATATCTGTTAAGGATATGAGGAGGAAGACGCAGTGAACTGAAACATCTAAGTAGCTGCAGGAAGAGAAAGCAAAAAGCGATTGCCTTAGTAGCGGCGAGCAGAAACGGCAGGAGGGCAAACCGAAGAGTTTACTCTTCGGGGTTGTAGGACTGCAATGTGGACTCAAAGATTATAGAAGAATGATATGGGAAGATCAGCCAAAGAGAGTGAGAGCCTCGTATTTTAAATAGTCTTTGTACCTAGCAGTATCCTGAGTACGGCGGGACACGTGAAATCCCGTCGGAATCTGGGAGGACCATCTCCCAACCCTAAATACTCCCTAGTGACCGATAGTGAACCAGTACCGTGAGGGAAAGGTGAAAAAGCACCCCGGGAGGGAGTGAAATAGAACCTGAAACCGTGTGCCTACAACAAGTTCGAGCCCGTTAATGGGTGAGAGCGTGCCTTTTGTAGAATGAACCGGCGAGTTACGATATGATGCGAGGTTAAGTTGAAGAGACGGAGCCGTAGGGAAACCGAGTCTGAATAGGGCGCATTAGTATCATGTCGTAGACCCGAAACCATGTGACCTACCCATGAGCAGGTTGAAGGTGCGGTAAGACGCACTGGAGGACCGAACCAGGGCACGTTGAAAAAGTGCTTGGATGACTTGTGGGTAGCGGAGAAATTCCAAACGAACTTGGAGATAGCTGGTTCTCTCCGAAATAGCTTTAGGGCTAGCGTCGACATTAAGATTCTTGGAGGTAGAGCACTGTTTGGGTGAGGGGTCCATCCCGGATTACCAATCTCAGATAAACTCCGAATGCCAATGAATTATGGTCGGCAGTCAGACTGCGAGTGCTAAGATCCGTAGTCGAAAGGAAACAGCCCAGACCACCAGCTAAGGTCCCAAAATAATTGTTAAGTGGAAAAAGGATGTGGGGTTGCACAGACAACTAGGATGTTAGCTTAGAAGCAGCTATTCATTCAAAGAGTGCGTAATAGCTCACTAGTCGAGTGACCCTGCGCCGAAAAATGTACCAGGGGCTAAAAACAATTTACCGAAGCTGTGGATACCTTTATAGGTATGGTAGGAGAGCGTTCTATGTGTGGCGAAGGTGTACCGTGAGGAGCGCTGGAACGCATAGAAGTGAGAATGCCGGTATGAGTAGCGAAAGACAGGTGAGAATCCTGTCCACCGTAAGACTAAGGTTTCCAGGGGAAGGCTCGTCCGCCCTGGGTTAGTCAGGGACCTAAGGAGAGACCGAAAGGTGTATCCGATGGACAACAGGTTGATATTCCTGTACTAGAGTATGTAGTGATGGAGGGACGCAGTAGGCTAACTAAAGCAGACGATTGGAAGTGTCTGTCTAAGCAGTGAGGTGTGAACTGAGTCAAATGCTTAGTTCTATAACATTGAGCTGTGATGGGGAGCGAAGTTTAGTAGCGAAGTTAGTGACGTCACACTGCCAAGAAAAGCTTCTAGCGTTAAACATACTCTACCCGTACCGCAAACCGACACAGGTAGTCGAGGCGAGTAGCCTCAGGTGAGCGAGAGAACTCTCGTTAAGGAACTCGGCAAAAATGACCCCGTAACTTCGGGAGAAGGGGTGCTGACTTTAAGTCA
>BNJU01003049.1_pt1:0-10000 | contig 100860 bp, 110 predicted proteins | sample 8539281 | NCBI WGS metagenome assembly BNJU01 (sample SAMD00202456, study PRJDB9452) | human saliva metagenome | isolation source: human saliva | place: Japan | reverse complement strand
CGGCTCCTAGTGCCAAGGCATCCACCGTGCGCCCTTATTAACTTAACCTTGCTTTTTGACCTTTTCAGTCATAAACTCTTATTAATACTACAGCGTTTTTCGGTTTATTTTCTTGTTACTATTTGATATAGATATTCAATTTTCAATGTGCATTACTTGGTGATCTCTCACCAATGGAGCCTAGCGGGATCGAACCGCTGACCTCCTGCGTGCAAAGCAGGCGCTCTCCCAGCTGAGCTAAGGCCCCACAAGACCTCTCAAGACTAAACAAGACCAATGTGCTTTCCTTATCCTTAGAAAGGAGGTGATCCAGCCGCACCTTCCGATACGGCTACCTTGTTACGACTTCACCCCAATCATCTATCCCACCCTAGGCGGCTGGCTCCAATGGTTACCTCACCGACTTCGGGTGTTACAAACTCTCGTGGTGTGACGGGCGGTGTGTACAAGGCCCGGGAACGTATTCACCGCGGCGTGCTGATCCGCGATTACTAGCGATTCCGACTTCATGTAGGCGAGTTGCAGCCTACAATCCGAACTGAGACTGGCTTTAAGAGATTAGCTTGCCGTCACCGACTTGCGACTCGTTGTACCAGCCATTGTAGCACGTGTGTAGCCCAGGTCATAAGGGGCATGATGATTTGACGTCATCCCCACCTTCCTCCGGTTTATTACCGGCAGTCTCGCTAGAGTGCCCAACTGAATGATGGCAACTAACAATAGGGGTTGCGCTCGTTGCGGGACTTAACCCAACATCTCACGACACGAGCTGACGACAACCATGCACCACCTGTCACCTCTGTCCCGAAGAAAATCTCTATCTCTAGAGCGGTCAGAGGGATGTCAAGACCTGGTAAGGTTCTTCGCGTTGCTTCGAATTAAACCACATGCTCCACCGCTTGTGCGGGCCCCCGTCAATTCCTTTGAGTTTCAACCTTGCGGTCGTACTCCCCAGGCGGAGTGCTTAATGCGTTGCTACGGCACTAAACCCGGAAAGGGTCTAACACCTAGCACTCATCGTTTACGGCGTGGACTACCAGGGGTATCTAATCTGTTTTGCTCCCACGCTTTCGAGCCTCAGACGTCAGTTACAAGCCAGAAAGCCGCTTTCGCCACCGGTGTTCCTCCATATATCTACGCATTTCACCGCTCACATGGAATTCCACTCTCCCTCTTTGCACTCAAGTTAAACAGTTTCAAAGCGTACTATGGTTAAGCCACAGCCTTTAACTTCAGACTTATCTAACCGCCTGCGCTCGCTTTACGCCCAATAAATCGGATAACGCTCGGGACCTACGTATTACCGCGGCTGCTGGCACGTAGTTAGCCGTCCCTTTTCTGGTAAGATACCGTCACAGTGTGAACTTTCCACTCTCACACTCGTTCTTCTCTTACAACAGAGCTTTACGATCCGAAAACCTTCTTCACTCACGCGGCGTTGCTCGGTCAGACTTCCGTCCATTGCCGAAGATTCCCTACTGCTGCCTCCCGTAGGAGTCTGGGCCGTGTCTCAGTCCCAGTGTGGCCGATCACCCTCTCAGGTCGGCTATGTATCGTGCCTTGGTGAGCCGTTACCTCACCAACTAGCTAATACAACGCAGGTCCATCTGGTAGTGAGCAGTTGCCTTTCTAAAGCAGATATCATGCGATATCTACTGTTGTCATGCGGTATTAGCTATCGTTTCCAATAGTTATCCCCGCTACCAGGCAGGTTACCTACGCGTTACTCACCCGTTCGCAACTCATCCGCTCGGTGCAAGCACCAAGCTTCAGCGTTCTACTTGCATGTATTAGGCACGCCGCCAGCGTTCATCCTGAGCCAGGATCAAACTCTCATTAAAAGTTTGAGTTCTCACTCATTTCTGTCACTGACAGATTTATTGTTTTTCATTGTTCAGTACTATAACATCAGTTATAGTGCCCTGCACAGTGGTTCGTCTTGTTCAGTTTTCAAAGGTCTTTGTCGCGCTTGCGACAACTATATTAGTATATCACAGTCGTTTTTCTCTGTCAACAGGGTTTTTAACTTTTTAAAATCCTGTTTCCATCAACCGCGATACACCCATAGTCCGTACGAGTTCGAACCCGTGTTACCGCCGTGAAAAGGCGGTGTCTTAACCCCTTGACCAACGGACCCTGAGCTTTTCAACTCTTTCTATTATACCTACTTTTTGACGCTTGTCAAATGGTTTTTCTTTTTCTGAAAATTTTGTTTTATCTTTTCTGCATATTAACTCCGTCTAATAAACTTACTCTTTATATAGATAAAACACTATTAACTTTTTATTGTAAAATAGGAGAGATCTTGATTTAAGTAAAACAAAAAGCCCACTGTTGTAGGCTTTCTCGTAAGATATTTCTTAAAAATTAAAAGCATCTTTGTTGTAGAATTCAACGATAAGCGCTTCGTTGATTTCTGGGTTGATTTCATCACGTTCTGGCAAGCGAGTCAATGAACCTTCCAATTTTTCAGCATCGAATGATACGAATGCTGGACGTCCAAGAGTTGCCTCAACTGCTTCAAGGATAGCTGGAACTTTCAATGATTTTTCGCGAACTGAGATCACTTGACCTGGAGTTACACGGTATGAAGGGATATCAACGCGTTTTCCATCAACAAGGATGTGACCGTGGTTTACGAATTGACGTGCTTGACGACGAGTAGTCGCAAGGCCAAGACGGTAAACAACGTTATCCAAGCGACGTTCCAAAAGAAGCATGAAGTTGAAACCAAGGATTCCGCCTTTGATTTTTGTAGCTTCTACGAACAAGTTACGGAATTGTTTTTCACCAACACCGTATGTGAAACGAAGTTTTTGTTTTTCAGCCAATTGCAAACCGTATTCTGACAATTTTGAACGGTTGTTTGGTCCGTGTTGACCTGGTACGTAGTTACGACGTGCCAATTCTTTACCTGTACCTGTAAGTGAAAGGCCAAGGCGACGAGCTTGTTTCCAAGATGGTCCTGTATAACGTGACATATGTATGTCCTCCTGATATAAATAATATTCGGTGGAAATAGTCACTTAGAAAGCCCTGATTCGTGCAGATGCCCTTCGCCTAAACAGCCAAGGTTACTTATCATAAGACACCTGTTGACGAGCTTCATGCTTCCCTGCTGCTATTTCACAAAAGCTATTGTATCATGAATCCGTCGATTTGTAAAGAGATTTTTACGCCTTTATTTCAAATTAAGGCAGAATGTGAAACTTTGCTTCCTAAGCCATATTGACTTTCTGCTGTGATTTACCACCAAGCTGATGGGCCAGTTCTTGTGCAATCATAGGACCTAATCCATGACCCACCTGTCTTCATATTTCGTGAAGTTTCTACACGATACAGTCGGTTAAAAATTTTTCCCAAATCTTCAGGAAGGATACCCTGACCCTCGTCTTTCACACTGATTGTCAGCTCTTGTTCTGTTAATTGAGCAAGAACTTCAATTCTAGTTCCTGGTTCTGAATATTTAAAAGGCATTGTTTAACAAATTGACTAGAATACGAGAAAGTTTGTCAGAATAGCTCTTGATTTTCGCCGACTCAGGTGATACTTGAATGTAAACATCTCGCTCCTCTTGTTCAATCTGAGTTGAAATTCACTCATTGACTCAATCAACAGCTGATCTAAAGACCTCTTCGACTTCTTCATCAGCAGTATCTTGAGGTTGATCTGTTAGAGTCAAAACATCCAATTCCTCCACTAGCTTGTTTAGACGCTCAGTTTGCCGACCAATCGTGGTTAAATAGTGGAACCGCTCCTCTTCTTTAATCACTCCATCTAGAATTCCTTCCACAGTAACCTGAATGGAGGTAATGGGAGTTTTAATATCGTGAGAAGCTGCGCAATCATCATTCTCTTTTCTTGCTCGCTCTCATCAAGTGATTGAAAGGTAGCCTGCAAATGTGGGACATGTCATTAAAAGCCTGCTAGCTCTTGAAAATTCTAATGGGCCTTTGGTTTCGATTTCTGTACTGAAAATCCTTTGCTAGCTATATCCTGAGCTTGTTTTTCAAATGTTTCAGAGAAGAAAAACGGGTGACAAAAGAAAAGATGCTCACTGCAGCGCCAATGAAACTAGCAATCAAGGTCATTCCAACTAGAAAGTAAACTTCACTTTTTATCAATCAACATTCGTTGGATTGCCCAGAAAACAACCAAAAATCGTTAGTAGAGTCGAAACTAGATACCCCACTAAAATATAGCTTTTTAATTTCATTTTTTACCTCTCGGTCTTTCCATCTTATAGCCCAATCCCCAAACAGTTTTGATAGCAGGAGTGTTTAAATTCGTATACTTACTCAACTCTTGTCTCAAAGCATGAATATGAACATTGAGTGTATTGGTATCATCCACATAGTCCTCTTGCCATACCTTCTCATAAAGTTCAGTCTTTGAAAAAGACTCTCTCAGGATTGCTGGCTAATATCCATAGAAGTTCAAAAGATTTCACTGTCAATTCCAAAGGCTGTTCCCCAATGCGAACCTCATGAGTCACATGGTTGATCACTAAGTCACCAAACTCAATCTGCTCGGTCTCTCCGCCACGACTAAGGCGTCGCAAGATATTATTTACTCTCAAAACCAATTCCCGTGGGCTAAACGGTTTAGCTATAAAATCATCTGCCCCCAAACTTAATCCATAAATCTTATCCTGTTCGCTTGTCTTAGCAGTTGTAAAGAGAAAGGGTTGATCAGGAGCAATATACTGAACTTCACTGATGAAATCATAACCGTCCATATTAGGCATCATGATATCTGTGATAATAGAGGTCGATAGATTTTTCTAAAAAGTTCTAATCCTTCCTTACCATCATGGGCAACTAAAACATCGTAACCTGCCTGTAAAAGATAGCGATTTTGAATATCTAGAATATCTATCTCATCATCAACCAACAAAATTGTCTTTTTCATCTGACACTCCTTTGACAAAAACAGTGTTATACTTGCTTTAGTATAACACTATTTTTCCATAATGTTTAAATGATTTGAACCTTAATCTTCTCTTTTGGTTTTCCAACTCAAAAATCCAACAAGACAGCCAAAGGCGAGTCCAAAAGAATCAAGAGTAGCATTGAGGTTTGGGCTTCACCGGTATATGGAAGCATGTCTTTTTGGTCTTTCATTTGATCAACCATCAGTGGACTTGACACCTTGTTATTAGATGCCATCTCCTTCATCAGACGCTTTGCTTGAGGCTCATGAGCTGGTCTTGTTTCATGCTTGGTGTATGCCATTGGCTGGCTAGCGTTCATGGTTTTTGTCCTGCTCTTTGTTAGGCATCATCTTATCCTCATGCAGCTGGCATTTGAGATTTCATATTAGACGCATCTTGATGACTATTTATCATTGGAGTCGGCATAGCTGAACCATTAGAAGATGGAGCAAGCTGACTGCATCGGAATAAGGGACTGTTGTCCGTTCAAGTTCACTGTCAAATCCTTAGTCGCTACGAGGTTGCTCAAATCTGCTTTGCCATCTTTCGCACCGTACACCTTAATAGTAGCTTTATAGCTTTGCGTGCCGTTTTGTTTCAAGAGGTCAAGAAGCTCTTTATCTGATTTTCCTTGAGTACCTGCCAAATCCACTTCATAGAAGTAAAGGCCTTTGCCCAATTTCTCTACTGGTGGGAGAGCGGGATTTTTAGCTGAACCATTGTCTGACCATGGAGCCTTGTCTGATGCCTTCAGAATCAAACGAGTCAACATACCGTCACCAGCGAAGAATTCATATGGGATGACTTGGTTGACGCCGGCTGTGAATGGTCCTGGGAAGTTGGCCTTGTCCAAGTAAGTGGCTGGAACATCTACTGTGTCTTTAGTATTGTCTGCCACACCTTTTTGTACTTCAGCTGGAGTGGTCAAGCCGTTCAAGTTGACATCCAAATCCTTAGTCGCTACGAGGTTGCTCAAATCGGCTTTAGCCATCTTTCGCACCGTACACTTTAATAGTAGCTTTATAACTTTGAGTGCCGTTTTGTTTCAAGAGGTCAAGAAGCTCTTTATCTGATTTTCCTTGAGTACCTGCCAAATCCACTTCATAGAAGTAGAGGCCTTTGCCCTAATTTCTCTACTGGTGGGAGAGCGGTATTTTTAGCTGAACCATTGTCTGACCATGGAGCCTTGTCTGATGCTTTCAGATCAAGACGAGGTCAACATGCCGTCACCAGCAAAAGAATTCATATGGGATAACTTGGTTAACACCGGCGGTGAATGGACCTGGGTAATTGGCCTTGTCACAGTAAGTGGCTGGGACATCTACTGTGTCTTTGGTATTGTCAGTCACACCTTTTTGTACTTCAGCAGGGGTGGTCAAGCCATTCAAGTTGACATCCAAATCCTTTAGTCGCTACGAGGTTAGTTAAATCTGCCTTACCATCTTTCGCACCGTACACTTTAATGGTAGCTTTATAACTTTGAGTGCCGTTTTTGTTTCAAGAGGTCAAGAAGCTCTTTATCTGATTTTGCCTTGAGTACTGCCAAATCCACTTCATGAAGTAGAGACCTTTGCCCTAATTTTCTCTACTGGTGGGAGGGCCGGATTTTTGGCTGAGCCGTTGTCGGACCATGGGGCCTTGTCTGATGCTTTCAGAATCAAACGAGTCAACATACCATCACCAGCGAAGAATTCGTATGGAATAACTTGATTAACACCAGCGGTGAATGGGACCTGGGAAATTGGCCTTTGTCCAAGTAAGTGGCTGGGACATCTACTGTGTCTTTGGTATTGTCAGCTCACACCTTTTTGCACTTCAGCTGGAGTGGTTGCTGGTTGAGCTTCACTTGCCTCACGGTCTTGTCCAGAGACTACAGGAGCAGAATTTGTTGCAGGTTTAACCGTATCTTCTGTTTGTTTCTTAGATTCTGGTTTTGCTTGCACTTCTTCTTTGGGAACTACTACTTGGTCTTTATCAGCTACATCCGCTTTTTCTGGAGAGCTTGTAGAATCCAAGCTTACTTTAGGTACTGAATCTGCCTGTTCTGAAGGAAGAGCTACATCGACTGCTTTTTAGAGCCTCTGCTGGTAAGTCGCTCTTTTCACTCACCGAATCTGCATCTGGCACGACTTGAGCAGTGGTCGGATTGACCACATCAGCACGCGCAGAACTTGGTTGTCCGACCAGGACAAAGAAGCCACTAGCTACAACAACTGAAGCAACACCGACACTGAGACGGCGAATAGACCAACGAGTATATCTCTGATTTGGATTGAATTTCATAGGATTCTCCTTAGAGTTTTCTTTTTTTGATGACTCTAGTATAATCTCCTAAAATTAAAAAGGATTAAGAAAAAGTTAAATTACTTAAATCCCTCTTATAAAATATTTATATTGACTCAATAATCTTTTCTTCTACTCATTGAGGTTTGCAAGATTATCCTAAAATATTGGTTATTAATAATAGCCATGATATAGGTATCAGGACTGTAAAAGGTCTTCCGGTCCGAATTGAACATCTGAGTGGAGCATTCTCGTATTTACGAAAAACCGAGTATATTGAGATTATAGCGTCCTCTAAGATTTAATTGACTAGAGACTCTGACCTACCCAAAGATGCAGGGATTTTTCATCTCAACAATGGGAGACATTCTTGTCCAACTGAAAGACGTCTACGCTATTATGAAAAAGAATCGTTTGTGCTAATGAACGACCCATTTCATACTCTGGCGAAATAACAAAGTCTGCACCGATTTTTCAAGTACTTTTGCTGTATGACTTTTGACCTTAGCAATAACAGTTGGTACTCCCAAATCCCTTGCAATGCATAACCGCAAGAACACTAGACTCCAAGTTTTTCACCAGTTGCGACCACAACTGTATCAGGTATCAATCCCGGCTGATAACAAGAGTTCTTCATCTGTGATATCTCCAACAACACCGCGAACTAAAACAGGTTCAAATTGATTGATAAGTTCCTCATGGTCGTCAATAGCTATGATATTGATATCATGCTGCAAGCGCTGCGAGAACACTGCTCCCAAAAATTCCTAAACCTAAAATTCCGATTGTCCGATCTGACATAGTTTATCCTTTCCTATCCTATAGTAATATCTGCTTTCATATAGTGGATCATATCTTTTCTTGTCTGGATGATACTCAGCCAAGCTAACTAATAGCGTCAACGGCCCGATTCGTCCTATAAACATCAATACGTGACAACACTAAGTGCTATTTTACCTAATTCTGGTGTCAAATTTCGCTGTTACTCCAACCGTAGCAAAGCGCAGAAAGTAGTTTCAAACATCATGTAGATAAATTTCGGATTCCCTTCTGCTGTTATTCCAAGTAAAATCAAACCCACCAAAAAAGTTATCAAGAACACAATGAAGACACTGAAGGATTTTTGCACTGTCCGAGGTTCAATCGTTCTCGAGCTACATTGGCATGGGGGCATCCTAAAAAGTTCACTGCATGCAAATACTAACAATACAAAGAAGGTTGTGATTTTAGTCCAGCTGTTCCGAGGCCCCTCCGAGAAAACATTTGTGAGATATAAATCAGCAAAGTGACCGATCTAGCTTGAGTATAATCAATAGAAGCAAAACCTGCTGTCCTCATACTAACAGTCTGGAAAAAGCTAACCAGTAATTTCTCAGGGATACTGAGATTTCCAATGGTACCTGGATTGTTCCACTCAATCAAGAGGGTTGAAACTGTTCCGGTAAATAAAATCCCTGCTGTTAAGAAGAGGACTAACTTGGTATGAAAGCGAAGACGACGCTTTTCTTCTTTCCTAATTGGGTGGCTAAATCAAACCAGACCATGAACCTAGACCACCCGTAATAATTAATCCTGCAATCACTAGATTAATCAACGATCTGTCTGAAAGGCTGCCAAACTCGTACTACCAAAATTATCAAATCCAGCATTACAAAAAGCAGAAACGGCTACGAAAATGGAAGTGAAAATCCCCCGACCTAAACCAAACTCGGGAACAAAACGAAAACTTAACAGAAAGGCTCCGAATCCTTCAACGATAAAAAGTCGTCAAGAAAAATCGAACGTAGAAAACCATTAAAGACTGAGTTTCTCCATAACTAAAAGCTCTCCAGAATTGTTTCACGGCTACGAAGGCTGAGCTTTTTGCTTACTTTGAATATAGAAGACCCTATAAAGGTCATGAGCCCCAAACCACCAATCTGAATTAAAGCCATACAGATCAATTGGCCCCAGATGTTATAGGTTGAAGCTACTGATTGGGTAAAGAGCCCTGTTACACAGACCATGGATACAGCCGTAAAGAGATGATCAAAATAGGTTGCTTGGGAGCTTGTTTCTTGTACAAATGGTAGACTCAAAAGAAGAGAGCCCAAGAGAATAACCAAAGCAAAGCTTAGAAAGATTCGTCGGGCAGGTGATAAACGCCCTAGAGTAGAATTTATTTTTCCAAAAATTGATTTAACTATCATAGCTACATTGTACCACAAAAAGCTGAGAATACTCACATATGACTAACAATCTCAAGACAGAGTTCTAGCGCCTTTTCGAAAGCTTCCGCACCCCAATCGCGCCGGTCATAGTTATCAAGATCTGCCAATGAATCAGCCGTGAACAGCAATTCCCCCCAGACAACACCACGTAGTTGGGCAACTGCCGCAAGAGCAGAGCACTCCATCTCCACAACAGCACAGCCTTCTTCCTTGCGATAGGCAACTTTTTCAGCTGTTTCTCGGTAAAAACCATCTGTCGACCAGGTCATGACCTCTTCATAAGGAACTCCTAGTTGTTCCAAGACTTGCTCGATGGCAGAAATCGCTTCAACATTTACATCCATATAACGAGACGGTGACGCATAATGGTAGCTGGCACCTTCATCCCGTAGAGCTCGAACTGGAACTAGAAAGGCATTTTCTTCGATATTCGTTAACACGCCACAAGTACCAGTAGAGATGATTTTCTCCACACTGTAGCCAATCAACCAATCCATAAACTGGGCGGCTGGTGCAGAACCAACAGGGAGCCATGCAAACACACTTTTTCACCTTTTGTAGTCCATGACATAAA